>Ga0224501_10004348_pt1 | contig 11168 bp, 7 predicted proteins | sample SF_Oct11_sed_USG_4_FD_169105 | JGI IMG/M metagenome (GOLD analysis project Ga0224501, IMG submission 169105) | Sediment microbial communities from San Francisco Bay, California, United States - SF_Oct11_sed_USGS_8_1 | ecosystem: Environmental > Aquatic > Marine > Sediment | place: USA...
TTTCAAAGAGGGTTGAGATAAGTAGGAACTAGTGCCTATTCGGTATTAACTACTAGCTTTCAGAGAGGGTTGAGATGAGTAGGAACTAGTGCCTATTCGGTGTTAGCTACTAGCTTTCAAAGAGGGTTGAGATAAGTAGGAACTATAGTCAGGAAAGTTAAAGACGCCGAGTGTTTTTGCTTTGTGGTCAAACCAATGGGCTTTCACAATTCAATCTGTTTGCCAATGGTTCCGCATTTTGGTTCTTTTAGTATCGGACCACGTAGACCACTACCATATGCCAAACTCAGTGGTACTAACCCAGAGATAGGCACTTGCCGTGGAAACTTTTTCATCAACAAACTATTTGTAGAGCTCCTAATAGACAGGCCTCTAACTGACAGTCACAGAAATTCATGTCTAATGACTGTTGCCTACTCAATTCTTTCATAGATTCAGCAAGCCATGAGCTTCTTTGTCCGTAATCTTGAACCCCCGGAGGGGCTCTATCTCCGCCATTCGACTGCTAGACCGAAAATTTTACACGGCAAGTGCCTATCTTCAGGTTAGTACCAATGAGTTTGGCAAATGGTAGTGGTCTACGTGGTCCGATACTAAAAGAACCACAATGCGGAACCATTGGCAAACAGATTGAAACAACTTTCAACTGTGAGAAGCCATTGGTTTGACCACAAACAGCAAAAACGCCGGCCGTATTTAACTTTCCCCGACTATAGTGCCTATTCGGTATTAACTACGAGCTTTCAGTTAAGTTAAACCAGACAAACCTTTGATTTTGTCAAAGATGACATTGTCTGCACCTTTAGTATACATAACAACCTCGTCTGAAGTTGTGTTTTGCAGCACCACCGACATGCATTTCCTTACACTGTCGAACGGTAGAACGGCCAGCACCTATCAATAAAGATTTTAGTGTATACAAAGGATTAGACTGCCAGCAAGCTTTTCTCTTTCTGCCACTGTCTAGTCAGTGAGATGGGGTTCTTTAATGCCACAGCCCTATGTCACTGGTCTAAGGTGCTGTCACGCTAGATTACTTGCAGTTCGAGAAATCGTTGACGGCTTCGCGGATGAGTCATCGCAGAATTATCTTCTCTCTTTTGAAAATGGCTGAAGAATGGACAAATTGGGTTCTGAACTGAAATAAACCAATTTAACTGATTTAAACTAACAGTTTATAGCGAATGATATTAATTCTAAATTATTTCGCCCAGTTCTGATGATACTTTTTTGGATTCAGCTGGAGCCGTAGCTGAAATTGATACTGGAATCAGAGGTAAAATGCAAAAACATCTATCTGCCGTGGCAGTCCCAATGTGAGCTTCGATTTTAGCTGAATTTCAATAGGATTTCAGCAGAAATGATCGAAATGAACTAGAAACAGTAACACTTGTATTTGTTATGAGCTGTTTCTGTTTCTTTCAGCTAAAATGGTTTATTTCAGCTCAGAACCAAGTTTGTCTCGGCCATTCCTAAAGAAGAAAAGACAACTCCTAATGACTGGATTTTTTACACGGTAAGTCCCCTAGTGTGGGAGTACCACTAGTGATGTACACAATGGACTAACATACATGTTCACATTCTGCGCAGTTGTTGGGCTTGGACAGATAAAATAATGTTAGCTGTTTATTTATGTTCACTATTTTCAGCGACACTCAAGCTAGCGCATCCATGATTGCAGCTAACTGGTAAATTTGATCCAGGGCACTGCCATGATGAAGAAGGTCCTACTCATAGAGTTACATCTTCATGGGCCACACAAGTTCTAGCGGAAAGTATACTACACTAACTATAGACATGCCCGGGGTTACGCCAATTTATAGGCTTATCCCAGACAACCACAGGAAGTCCACAGCTACAGCGAATGTGAAGCTGACCAGCTGGTTACTGCAAGCGAACTGTTTTAATGATCTCACTAATAGCCTGAGAGGACAGGATCTACAGGACATCTCTCCATTATCCGACTTTTCCCACCTTGTAAGTGAGGGTTCCATCAGTGGGTAAAAACACTGTTACTGTCTCACTAGTACGGGAGAGGAGACGACAGCCATAACCGCATACAGCCTTTACCAGAGCCAGCTCATCCGGGCTCTCCGCCTCGTAACGACTCCTCAGTGCTGACTGAGACAGCATGGATACCTACAGCCAACCAGGTATTCTGAACGCACAGAGCCAGCAGAGGAAACAAGAAACCACCAATGATGCAACAACTAAATCTAGATCAATTTGAACGAAACCAGAGAGCGGTGTAGTTAGTTGGGCCACAGGAATGTACACTCGAGCGCAGAACTCCAACTTTTGCTGCCAGCATTCAATTTAAAGAACATTACAGGACCCAGGTATTTCACCCCTCCCTGATCCGTGACATATTCTAAATACATATGGCATCATATAATTGTGAATGTGATTGTCTCTAGTGCTTGCTGAATAATGTTTTGTCTCTATTGACGCCCAACCTAAAATACGCTACAATAATAAGTGGTAGTCACCGAAGCCGCTCTACAGAGTTGATGGCTTCATAGGTCAATGTACGGTAAAGAACTGTCTTTCCACCGGTCATTGACTGTCCAATACAAACTTGATAAGATAGTGGATGATAGTAGATGTTTACTTTAGGAATACTATAGGGGAACACTGCCAACGACCACTGTTGGGGTTTTTCCTTGGCACGAGCGTCAAGCAAGCGATTTACTCCAATTTCCTAGCATGGCTACAGATCACCACAGTAAAAATATTGGAGAATTAAACCATTGGTTGAGGGTCTGGATCACGCCCTTCCCATCTCGTAAAGGTATGTTATGGTAGTGATTTATTCCTCAAATAATGAAGTGAAAATAAACAACTGTTCTTTACGAATCAACAAGAAAAGTATAACCGGGATCATCATCAGTAGCTAGTGACTATTGGTTTGTTGGGCCCCGTACGGAATAGCTGAGTTCTCACCGGATGAGGGAACAAAAGTGGGTTAGCTTCCTCTCTCTGCTACGACTGTGATCGGCTATTAGTAGCCCGCATTCGTTTTGTCTTCTCGGGCACTCCTAAGCCTGATGCTTGTTAGCGTGGTAGGGGTTGGAAATTATGTCAGGAGCTCATTCTCACAGTGGGAGTTCAGCACGACTAGGAATCGAACCCATAATCTTTCAATCTTAAGCCATGTGCTCTAGTCATTGAGTCATTGAGCTATCCCACCACCCGGCTATCCCTGCCTTCTGATTATATCTAGCCCATCACTACTAGAGGTAGCCGACTTACCTCACCATTACCATTCGAGTGTAAAGTCACATTACTTAGTTCCTCCCCGGTGAATGAACGGCGCATCATCTGACCGAGCTTTTTAAAAGCGTTCTTCACTGGTTGAAACGTCTGCATCGGGACATCTAATGTGTTTGACGAACCTAAAGATAATTAAATCCAGTCTCATACTGAGCAGAGGATGTGGCCGGAGGGCACAATTGCTAACAAGAATAAATCCGTACATGTGTGTGGTTCCCACTGTTTTTGCATATATACATGTAGTTGTAATTTTCGTTAAAGTAAAGTTTAAGGTTAGATTCAAGCAAATAAGAGTTCAGTCTGTTTCACCAAGCACTAAGCGGTCGAAAAGTTGCCCAATTGTTATGACAGATCTTATTTTTTGAAAACGGATTCACATAAATTGTTTTAGCTGCTAGCAAACATTTTCATTTCCCTGTGAGACTATAGACCGCATCATGGTATACGACATAAACTGGGCAATTTAAAATCTGGCCTGCAAATAGAGCGGTTCGCGATTGGCATGATATCCATGGATCCTTACTGATAGATCAGAGAAAAGAGGCAGGATTCACGATGCGGACATGCGACTTCTGTTGGGAAGATTATCAGATGCATGATCATACAATGAAAAACTATCTACGAAAGACGATGATAGAAAGAGGACATACTAAGAGAGCAAGCGAGAAAGAGATATAAGGTCAAGGTTGGGCTCGGCAATTTGGTCATAACACAATCAATCCAGGGCAATTTTCTAGTAGCATAGTCAATTCCAATTGGCGAAATTCTGCTAAACACTGGTATGCACAGTGTTGACGCAATGACGGCCAAGTATCCGCACCTGGACTATCCCAATGACTGTTCTAATGGTTAGATTTTTTTCTACCTTTTTCTAGTATTTTATGTTGAGGGCAGAGCAGTGCCACAAAAACTGCTTTACCATCTAACTAGAACTCCCATCAATGGTCAAGTCCATACCAGTTTTAAGTGATACGCTCCAAGTATATGATGAAAGGTGGCCGGCTCAGGTGCCCGGCTTTTAAACACGTTGACAATCATATTGAAGTTACGGATCACATAGACTCACACGATCAAGTCAATAAGGTGAGTAGAGAGCTTGGGAGTGCCCTAGCGAATTATCTGTTATTATCTTCACTTATTGCCGCAACAGAGTGTACACCAGATCTTGGGTTAAGCTCATTGTCAGGGAGTGAGCTGTGTTGTGTGAAGGAAATTGGAAAAGCAAAGCCAGTACCCCGGCAATATCAAGACTTACAGGACGGAAAAGTGCCATATATTTTTATATAATGGACTAAAAGGATGAGAAACCATTAGAAAAGTACTGCAGAGACAAACACGAGCCACGGACAGAGAAGGGTGAGAACTAAATACACTGATAGAAAATCGGAGAACTGCTTGCAAGGACGACAGAGTGGGCGGTAGAGTACGTGGTAATGGGAAGGGTCCTCACCATTAGGAGTTGACGAGGCTATGTTGAAGCTAGTGAAGTTTTTAGAAGGAGTCGCTGTTACCGAACCATTGATGTCAGAAATACTGTTGTGTGAGTCACCGTTGGCCATTGGTGTTCCAGGGGTTACCTGCGATAGAATGTATTATGAACATAGGACAGCACAAAAATTGTTCAGGCATTCGTGTTTGGCTTCTATGATTGAAACAGAAAAGGGACTGTTTAGCTAAAGAGCCTGCCACATGATGGTGAATTTGCGATTCACAAAACATGACTCAGCAACGAAGTAATGATTCCCGTGTCGGTCACATAAATATGATGAGGTTTGAGGAACTAGCAAGGATTTCTGCAAAACGTAATGTGACTGGAGCCAATGAATGATACGGTGTACTTGGTACTAAAGCGCCGTTCGATTTCTGGTTGAGCTGTCATTGAGAATTGTGCATGGGGGTTTTTCTCATAGTCAGACTCAACTCACTGCTCCTCACAGGTAGGTTCAGCCAGACTTTATTTCATATGTACCTTTGTTGCCCGGGTTCTCATGTACTGCAAATGTCTCTTGTTTATGTAATGACGAATGTTCCAGGACTGGCTCAATAAAGGTTTCAAATTAGATGTAGCTACCCATTCCAACTCTCTGGTTTATAGCTTTCAGATACCCAAGTGGTTTGGAGGTTGTCTGACTAATCAGCGCATATTATTACTACTTATTACTACACTTGGCTTGTGCGACCTTATTTAGCATTCTAGAACAACACATTTTGCAGGAAACCTGCTTGGCAAATTTGCAGAGCAATTTTTAAGATACCTGCTCTGAGAATTTTTCACGAATTCACCATCGTGTGGCAGGCAGATCTATGTAGATGTACAAATGTAGATAATAATAGACACATGCCATTGATAGCATTGAGCACTATTTTTGTTCAGAATTCCTAGTCAACCATTTGTTTCAGTTCAAAGAAACCAAAACTACATATCACAGTTACGTGGGGCGTTGGACTTACCACTGCATTGTGAGAATGCTCAGACACCACTACTGTGTTGCAAACCGCGAGTAGTACGAGGAATTCGCAGACGGCTTTCTGCTCCTGGTCATCCAGACAGGAAGTGGAGTAGTCACATGCTGTGTCCATCAATACAGACGAACCATAGCACGAACTGAACATCTCGTCCTGCTGAACGGACTCAGCTAAAAGTCAGAATGCGATGATCAGAATACTTTATCAATCCTGGCTTAGAAATATCTTACCTGAATGGGTCATACCTGGTGCCTGGTGACAGTGTGCAGACAAGGAAATCGATCTAGGGTTTTTTGGGGCAGAAAGCTAAAAAAGTATAGTTCAACTTTTCTGGCCGTCTGTACACCGAGTTCTCCATTACAACACATAGACAGACAAAGAATTAGCAAACGAGCTTTTGTTGTAGAGGAGCATTGAGAGAATTGGTGAACGGGTTTGCCTTCCGCTTCAAAATTGCCACAATCGCAACCACCTGAGTGGTGCGATGTTCAAAGTCGATATTACTGAACAAACCAGTTTGCACCCTATCTAGAACCAAACAGTGACATTGCCCAAAATGACAGGTGCTACCGGCTCGACCTGTGCGTGGAAACTGATAGTCATGGGTCAAGGATCGATGGCAGTTGACTGTTACAAACAAGGGTTCGTAGCCCACCAGTGAAAGCCACCACTGCAGCAGATACTGAGATAGAGGGAAATTATATCAGCGTGTTCGGACACCGCACCACACCGAATGGCTGAATTCATGGACCTGACCAACAGCATTTAGCAAGCTGTTTGGGAATTTTCGAAAAAAATATTTCAATAGAAAAATTAGTGAACGTAAGACCACTTGACAAGGTCAAAGGGCTAACCAAATGAATAGACTAGTGCTAAACATTTCCAGCGAAACCTTGAATAGCACAAGTGATAGCAGATAGCTTGTTGTGACACTATACCATAAAAAGCTGATATCATACAAAGTAGTATCAATTTTTCCCAAGATCCATGAAACACAGGTACCTCAAACGAGCCAATAAAAATCATAATAATATCACTAATAAGCAGTGCATGACCAACTGGAAATAGAAACTATTCGTTGGATGACATTAACCGTGTCACCGAGCCTTACACTTCACACCACCAGCACTGCTGCAATTCATCATTTCAGGTTTTCTGCGCTGCTAATGGTTTTGCTCTTGTATTACATCCATGCCAGTGTGGTGAAGCTGTTAGATAAGATCCCAATTTTTTTCTCCGGCAACGGCTCAGCATGGAACACCACAAGTGGGTCAGCATCGATGCTCCATGCTGCCCAAACATAATCAGCAAAAGGCCCCGTTTCACCCCCAGATACCGGGTAAGAATGTCATGCTTTCAGCCAAATTCACCAATTCAACAATAATCATGCAGGGGAGGGGTTTAAGTGAGCATGAGATAACAAGAGACCTTCCGTCCGGAGTCGGACACGACCGGAAAGCGGACGGCCGTTGACTCCATCAGGCGGTGGCAAACGTATGTGGAATGAGAGACAAGCTATTAGGGAGTATGAAGTGAGCGCCGATACCATTTAACTTTAATAGTTATACCTTTGGTGTTGTTCTGTATGGTGTCTGTCGAGTTAGAAGTGATTTATATAATGCGGAAAAGTGAAATACCGATCAACAGCGTCAAGCTAACCAACCACTTATCAGAGTCATACCCAATTCGTTGAAAATGATGTCATTGTCATTGGCACAGTTACCGCTTAAGATACTGTGTGCAGAACAGGTTTAGGTTTTGCGGTAAGACCCAAACGGTATGCGCGAATGGCTGGATAACCCCAAGCTGTAAATGGCATATTCCAACGGTGGACCGGTTATGCAATTCCATTGCTGAAAAATTCTGTGTTTAGAATTAATGGCCACAGGACTACAAAACATGATTATCACGCGAGGTAACAAAATATTTGGGAAGGGGGGTTAACTCCAGAAACCATGTTTGTGGCTATGTTCTCACCTTGTTCTTCTCCAGGTTTGAACGGGACTTTGAATAGCATTTCACCAATAGAACACGCACGGAAGATCATCTTATTCTCAGTCAGTGTACCCGTCTTGTCGGAGAACACATGCTCCACCTGGAAAGTTTTCAGAATCGGCTCAATCATCCTCTATATCAGAGGTCATAGATAAAACAATAAAAGTAATTCCGTGTCTCCATGACACCAGGAGTGATGCAGAGGTCGACCTACTGAGTCTATTTGCCTCAACATTTTCCGCATGGAGCCGTAGGAGCTGTGAATTATGTGAGGAGCTCAGGCTTACTGTGGGCGCTCGGCATTACTAGGACTTAAACCTAGGATCTTTCGATCTCGAGCCATTAAAGGGGTTAAGCCATGGGCAAACGTGTCTTGACTTGTTTTCAGATTCTGAAGCCTACCATGAACAAATGGGCCTAACACCCAGCTCAAATGGAAGCGTAGATATAGCCCTATCAATTGCGCTTAGTTAGAGCCCTTGGTGGTGCATCTTTCAGACCGTCAGCGCAAGAAAATTGCCCTCGAGATAGGAAATTAACACAGAGCTGTTGGTGTTAGAATTGATTTCTCGGCTAACACGCTGATGTTTGGAAAAGGCTCTTGCAGAAAGTAACAAAAGTCTGAATAGAGAAAATGTGCACCACAATATAGAGATTTAAGATTTCAGAGTGCAGTTTTTCTCTCTGTCAGCGAGTGGTAATGCCATTGTTGCCCAATGACTTGTATGTTCAGTTTTCTCCGATATTACCTTCAATTTCGAATTCTACTTGATGTTACGAGGGAGTAAAAATCATAAGGTTACCACGTTCTAGTAATTAGGTCCTGCTGTCTTTTTTATTTAGTCCATTCGAGCTGTAGTTATTCGAGTGACCGATATTTGCTATTTGAAAAAATATCACTCGCTATCGCTGCAATGAATGAGGAGTTGCATCCCTTTAAGAATGGGGAACACAACTCCGAAAGTGCGCCTTCCCATCGACCGAGGCTTAACCCCTTTAAGCTATTCCACAGCACTCGACTCACTGAGCTATCCTGCTTTCACATAGTGCTCTAGCCATTGAGCTATCCCCACTCGAGCCATCCCTCTATCCCATAATCCCGCCATACCGCCATACCGCCATGCCACCATCCGCCTATGCCGCCATCTATCAGTGGTAGACAATTACCTGTCCGAGTTCCTCAGTAATATTAAGTGCCCGACATACAGGACGAGTATCAGTGTCCGGGTGATACATGTTTATATCCTGATGTATAAAGTAGACTTGGCAAGATTTGACAATCTCCAGTGTGGCATACAACGACAGGGGAATCATCACCTGTAAAAGAGATGACATTGGGATTTTATTTGGAAGGTTGAATCTAATTTTTCTGTTAGAGTCCTCAAAGTTAAAGCAATAAGCCCATAGACATATATAATCTAGGCTGCACGCTCTGCTTTAGCTAGACTAGGCAAATCTGTTCTTCATGAACACTGAAAAGGTTATGACGTGTTCAAATGTTTCTTTTGTTGAGCTTTTAGCTGTATACATAAACTTTTTCAATCTTCAATTAGCAATAACTCGGAAACTTATGGCACAGTGAGGCGTGCTTGAGCACATTTGAATCGACAAAAAACCCTCTTCAATAATCATCAAACCAATTCATCATTTCTGACTGATGTTTTGGGCCCTACAACCTGTTTTGAGTGAATAGCCACAATATTCGTCACAAAAAAACTAAGATACACACTAGGCACGGGAAACTGTTGAGTTCCCGTTACTGTATATGGTGAGCTAATACAGTATGGGTGGCCTTCCCATGACTCAGTCTTCAATTTTGTTTTGAAGAAAAATCCCCCCTAAAATAGACTGTCCTATTGGCACGAAGAAAAAGGCAATGGGAAAAACAGCGAGACATCATAAACAAGAGTTAACCAGTCATTACTCAATATAATGTTATTTACCACTGCGCAAAAAGCTAAATACGAGACATTTTAGTTTAAAGTGTTAGTGAACTGAAAAACATGGTCGCGCATTGTACCCTTGACTCATTTCTTGAAAGATCTTGCTCAAAACTTGCTGCCTCAAATGCTTGATAAGGTATCACACAATATAATGGTGGGCGGAGCTTAGCGATTCCCATCAGATTCATCCCTATCTAAACACGGATTGGGTAGTTAATCAGCTGACTCACTATATATAGGGTTACATGACCTAAACAGAAAATGTTTTTGCTGTTTTAGCAATCCGTTCGGAAATTCACTCAATGTACAATGTATTCATGATATAAGCCATATTTGGTGAATTTTTGATGAGAATACAAAATATGAAAAAATATTTTATTTAATTTGGAGTCAGCATAGGGGCTGATTATCGATGTCTGGCCCCCAGGCATAGAGTGAAAAGGATCTGACAGTTCGTCTCCCAGAAAAAATGAGTCCCATCTGGCTCGGATACATGTCCACTCATCAAGCAATGAAATGATCTTCAACGGATTACCTAGCAACGTTCATTCGTTGTTTTCAGTTCGTACTAGGATCGTTAGAAACATAAATTGAGTTGATTCCGCAACAATATTCACCCAGAGAATGGCACAAAGTTGGTTTCGGAAAAGAGGAAAATGAGGAGTTCTAGTTTAAAGTAGCTTCTAATGCTACTAAATTTGAGTTCTGCTGAAGAATTCACAGCGCTCACTCATCATAACGCCATCTTACCACTGCACACACAGCTGGCTGAATACGAGGAGTTCTGAAGGAGAACCCACCTGGTAAATAATAAGAAATGTCCAGAAGACAATGACTGACTGAATGGCTGGTGAGTCTTCTGTTTCTGTTGGGTCGAAGGGTAGGAATGGTATGTCTTTAGCAGTATCCAGCTTACCGAGCCACACTCCGCTGCCTATAATGGAAAGTCTGCGGTGGCAGGCCAGTCACCAGAACGTGCTCATAGATCCCCCCCCCAATACTTTGTCGATCGGAACCTGGGTCATAATGATCTTACACATCATATAGAACTAATGGCACAAACCCGGTCTTCTGACTTTTTTTTCATTAATTATGGCTTAGCGTGTCCCACGAGCAGGTCAGTATCAATGCTCCACCTTATAGCGAAACTTGGTTTGAACCATATAAATGAGGAGTCCATACCCATAACAGGATCTCACCATAATCACGATTTGAACCCACATTCTCACGATTGCAAGCCGAAGTTCGATAACAACAATGCATTTGCAGGAAAATGCATTGGCATTATCATGTCAGTGTAATGCAGTGAGTATCACTTACCAATGGCCGAGAAGAAACACAAAAACAGTAGGATGACGAGGCACCAGAGAACATCGCGATTCATAAACCTCTCCAGTTTACTTCTCTTATATCGAGGTCCGCTGCTGTTCATCATTGCCTTGGTGTCATGTCCTGCAATATATAATGTTATATGATTTAGTTGGTACTCCC
>Ga0224501_10004349_pt1 | contig 11168 bp, 2 predicted proteins | sample SF_Oct11_sed_USG_4_FD_169105 | JGI IMG/M metagenome (GOLD analysis project Ga0224501, IMG submission 169105) | Sediment microbial communities from San Francisco Bay, California, United States - SF_Oct11_sed_USGS_8_1 | ecosystem: Environmental > Aquatic > Marine > Sediment | place: USA...
TACTGCTCGATACCCTCATATATAATACTCTCGGTTATACCAAGCTATCACTGCCCAATACCTTCATAGCTAATAAATTATTGCAACTTACAGTCAAAAGAAGAGCGGTGGAATAGTTGGAAGTAGCGGGTAAGAAAGGCAGAAGAATAACAGGTTAGTCTTCATGTAGTAGTTTACCTCATATTTAGTGGAAAAAAATTACAATGATGAGGGGATGTGTGGGAATCTGCATTCTGAATGATCTGACATTATAGGAAATGATAAAACCGGAATTGTTTCATTTTATTTTATTTTATTACACCCACAGCCGTGGGTTGGAGGAAAATAAAATACAGGGTTAAACAACATTTTACTCCCCAGCCATTCTATGGAGATACTTTTATTCACTCCATTTAAATGGGTTGCTAAAACCGCTTTATTGTATACAGCGGCCTTTTATTCCCTCACTCCATTTAAACGGGTTGCTGACACCCCTTTATTTACATCCCTGACTTCTATTCCTCACTTAGTTTTAGCCAATCAAAATCAAATGCAGTGCCCAATAATCTGCAACTTGACAAGGACTGATCATCACACACCTTTTATCTTACCTAGTTTCCGGGGCGTCGTAACAAAGAACAGTAGTAGTTTTTTTCAGTATTTGCTAATAACTTTGAGATGAGTGCACCTAAAGTCACACAGCTAGTGCTGACCAAGTTTTAACTTTAGTGCAGCATCTCGAAGCTGACGAGTACATCTAGAAGGTTAAAGGGGTTATGGCACGGTCGATTATCGACGTACTTTTGGAGTTGTGTTCCGCATTCTCAAAGGGAGGTAACTCCGCATTCATTGCAGCGATAGCGAGTGGTCTTTTTCCACAAACCAAATATCGGTCACTCAAATAAATACGGGCCAAATAGAAATTATATGGGTTCTAATTACTAAAACTTAGTAACCTTATAACATCGAGCAGAACTTAAATTTGAACGTAAGATTGGAGAAAACTTAAGTTATAAGAAGTGCTTTCCCGGTTTTCCCTAGCCCTACATAGAAGCCGTTGCATTCGGGCCTCTATAATTACGCAATAATGGTACTAACGCTCATTGACAGAGGTAAAAAACTGCGTTCTGAAACCCTATTTCTATATTTTTGTTGCAGGGTTTCTCTATTCAGACTCGTGTAACTACAAGTCTAGTATACACATGCAAACGCATTTGTGAAACATTGGCGTGTACGCCGAGAAATCAATGCGAACACCAACAGCTCTGTGTTAGTTTCCTATCTCGAGGCAAATTCTGGCGCGTCGACGGTCTGAAGAGTATGTCACCAAGGGCTCTAACTATGCGCATTGGATAGGGCTATATCTAAGCTCTCATTTGAACTGGGTATTGGGCACATTTGTTCATGGTAGGCTTCAGAATCTACAAACAAGTGAAGTCACTTTTGCCCATGCCATAACCCCTTTAACAAAACCGACTTCCACGACCGCAACAAAACCGCGGCCGAGTGGAAAGAGTTGCCATGCCTAGTAAGGAAGGGGAGTGGTGCGGCAACAGAAAAAAAGAACAAAACAAAAACACATACCGGCGACTTCACACCGCTATAAAAATAATAAATTCCGTATGAAACTTTTCTTTAATTCATATAAGGTTAATTTTGCAGATTTTATTTGACCTTAATTACAGTAAATTTCGCTAGTTCACTAAAAGTATTGGATAGCATCGCTCCCAATAAGGCAATTAGCGAATACATTGATTTGGAAAAAACTTCATCAGCTGAACGATGAGAAAGAAACCGGGAAGAATCATTTAACCAACATCCCACCGTCACGTCACGTCACGTCAGAAAGCGGAGTGAAAAGTTTGAAGATTGTAAATAGTATTCCACTGGAGATGAATATTCAAGCAATCTCTCAACCGGTATCTCTCAACCGGTATCCACGAACACGATGCAAAGATCAACTCCATAATTAACAAGGATAACTCCATAATTAACAAGGATAACTAGTGATAACGACTGAGAGAGGAAGACGGTTGGCAAAGTTGGCATAAATGCAAAAAGGGTTGAAATGTGAAAATTAACATGATTATTCTTGTTTTCTTATCCAAATTAGCATCAAACATTTAGAGCTCCAGTTAGCAGTTTTAACTACTATTTTTTTACAATAAACTAAAATTTCTACAATAATTGAAATGAAATTTAAGTATTTTATTCTCTGAAAGTAGTACCACTTAGCGTCAGCCTAAGCAGCACGCACTGTCCTTCCATTGTTTATACTGTGAAATAATACTCACCTTTTCATTATGTTCTCTGTTAAAGGCCAAGGCCGATGTGAGATCAATTGCACTGGTCAATGCTCGACTATTTATCTGTCCAAATCGATACCAAAAGAAGCCACTTCACCCTGAACGGGTGCACATTCTCTTACCAATTATAAGCATTTTTTTCCTTAATAAAAAAAATTAAGCCCAAAGTAAGATCACATAATGACCGGGTGAGAGTCCATGAACCTTGCATACCATTCTGGAAACAAGAAAACAGGGACGTGATTCTAGAGGGGTTAAAGAGATCACTACCTATTGTGGAAGTACCCCTGTGGAGTTAGTACTTGTGGGTTGCATCTGTCAAAGGGTTAATGCTCATACCAGCGCGGATTGGCTCAGACCAGCGTGGACTGGCTCTAACGAGAACACCATGTTGCCACTTGTTTGTTTGTATCAGGGGAGTAAGTGTTCGAAGCAATTGACTAGCAATTGAAGCAAGTTATTCGCATAAAATAAAATCAACCCAGCTGAAATTAACCTAACCCAGATTGTTGCCAGGAAAGGCCTTGCAATGAAACGACCATGACAGCATGACAATCAGCATCACAAACAACATGGGAGGTTGATACCTTCTACATATGAACTACATAAACTGCGGTGCCTGAATTTTTCATATATTGACGTTGGATGTTTTCATATCTGCTTTAGGCACCCTGCCCAATATAAGTACGCAGACGGATATTGACACTGAATGAGATTGCACAGAAACCTTCACTGTAAAACGTCTCGATGCCGAAAGACACAATGATTCAGTAGATAACTGCACTCGCTCGATCGAGTTTTGGCATCTGACATTGGGTTTTAGACGCATTCTCAGTTCCACTGCTCGAAGGTGCACCTGAAAAGTGCGTTTTACAAACTTCGGCTGCATCTGAAACTGAATTGAGAGACGACAACTTCGATGCACCCGGATAGGCGACCGAAAATCCTTGCGTTTTTTAACTGCGCTCATCTGTTCGTTTGACCGCGTCTCAGAGTTTTTATCTGGGTCTGACCGAAGTCACGCGTCAGAGAGATGGTAGAAGAAAAAAGCGAAGAAAGATAAAAGTGATACCAGTAGGAGTGGGAGAAGGTTGCCAGTGTAGTATCACTGCGCTCCCACCAGATTAAAGTCATTTAATGAACGTAAGACACCTTTTCTACCATGGACGGTCGTTTGTTGATACAGGCTTTATTGGCCTAACAACCCAAAAAGAGCCGACCAACACCGCAGGAGGCGACGCCACCCTGTTAACTCAACTGTACAGCCATGGTTCTCGCTCAGTGCGGCAATAAATCAATGCCCTGCAAGCATTCTGCTACAGACTGAAGGAACGTCAAGCCTGATTTCCAAAACAATAGTAGCTCTGATGCCCTTGTGTGATGATAACATTTAGCTGCAACTGTGCGGTTGCCACAAGTAACATTAAAATTCAACCGATCATAACTTCAGGGCTAAGGAAATCACTCACGATTCGCTCCGTTAGCTGGTCGTTGACATCCACTAGCGACTCGAATCGATCGTCCAGATCGACAGTCTCTGATCCGATGAGTGCAGGTGCTCGGATACCTGACTGGTTCAGCAGCTGGCGTACCCTGCAGCAAAGCGAGGTGATGTAAGTGAAATTACTAGTCCAAGGATGCATGCATACAATGAAACGGTCACATTATACAGCCAAACAGTAAACTTCAGCTTATAACCTGCCGTTTCCATGGACCGACCCTATTCCATAGCACGACGGCACTGCCACACTGCTGTGCTGCACGGTAACTGGACTTCGAATGTTGGCTCCGGTCAATCTTTGAATTGCTATTCACAATGTTTGGTTTTCAAGGCAAGGCAAGACAATTTCGTATTGATATTCTTGGCTACGAAGGTGAAAGAATCACAGCGCCATACTGCTAGTTTGAACTAAGGTGTGCTTAGGGTTCGGCTGTTCAACGAGACTGTTCTTTATATATTTCTGCTGCCACTATGGGTAACACAGTTGCTACGGCTATTAGAGAGAAGAGAGCTGACACTTCTCTAGCCGTTTGCGATTTTTGGGCTTCAAAGCATTAAGTGTGTGGGCTTTTTAGTTTGTTCTTTGTCCTCGATAGGCCATACCTATATACCTATACCTATATAACTATCCTATCCTTTTCAAGTGACTTGCAATACGAAAACCCAGAATCAATTTATCAAACGGTGGCCATCCTCCTCTGGTATACCTCATGAAAGATATGTCAGGCTTAGAAAATTTTCATAGATCCGGTGTTTGATTATTCAAGTCATCTGGTACAAATGACATGTTAAGGAGGGTGGTTTCTGTTGAAGACAGAGGTTAGATTCTTAGTTAGGGAGAGACAAAAACTTACGTCTGCAGAGTTCTATTCGCCTCCACTCCCATGAGCTGGTTGAACTGCGGGAATGTAGAATAGAAGTCATAGCTCTCACCGGAGGGTAGCGAATTACTGGCCCTAACAGCTCCTGCGATCGCCGGAAGAACTTTCTGCAAATATGACAACCATTTTAAAATGCCGCATGGGATTAAATTCACTGGTCACAAAAGAGATCAGAAAATCAGAGAAGTCTCAGTTTTCTCAGTGTTATATGCAGTTAAGTTGATCGTAATGTATTCTACAAAGATTTAGCCTATGCCACTGATGAACAAAGTGATACAACTGACTGAAGGGGAACGGAAAATTTTCAATTTTGGCTTTGACTTTGAGTGCTTATTGAATTATGAATTTAATTGATCATTGATGGATTTTTATTTGCCACTTGGCCAATTTGTATCAGTGTCACCTACGCTACAGTCACACTGATACCCAGTGACTCACAGTCACTGTCAATTAAAGTGTGACATCAACAAATGAGTGGCTCAGTCATTGTCAGTCATTAGACTTACTCACTTAGAGTTAGACTTAGAGTAAGACTACTAGTTGGTGAGTTAGCCAGTCACTGAGTGACTGACTGAGCCAGGCAATCATTTAATTTCAATCACTGATTCATTCACTCCGTGAGTGACTCACTGGTTCAGTAAGGCGACTTACAGTTACAGTTAGTGAGTTACTCATTTACTAAACAGTAATTGGTCAGTCCAGTGACTTGACAGTGACTAGTGAGTCACTGAGTGACTTGTCACTGTCTAACTCTATGTGAGTCACTCACGACTCAGTCAGTCAGTGTTGTTACCGTTAGTTACTGAGTAGCCTGTTAGTCACTTAGTCAGTGTTGTTACTCACTTACTGTTAGACTTAGTGTTAATCACTAGTAACTAAGTTAGTTTACTGAATTACTGATTACTCACCAGGGTTAGGCAGGGTACGCTAGTTTGTTCCAGACTGTTATTTGACTGGTTCACTTAGAATTACCTTAAAATATTCGTCTACATCGTTGTCGTTCTTCAACTGTGCGCCAAGTGTGGGTGAGGCATCTGCCATAAGGATGTGCTACTGCGGACGCTGAAATTAAAAATTAATATCAGCGTTGAGTTCTTAACTATCCCAGCAGAACTCATGCCACTATGTGACCTTGAGAATGGGTCAGAGTTGTAGCGTTTCAAACTGTTCCTTTAACCTGCTATATAGACGCGGAAACACCCGATTTCCGAGGATTTTATTTTTCCATACTTCGCATACCTTTCACAAGCAACGCTCTCCGTGTCTCTCAAAATGGCATCTGCGGCATACGGTCGAGGTAAGCCTCTGCTGCAGAAAAGTTCTCGACGTTTGGCCTGGTAGCACCGATAGATGAGGCCTTGCTCTTCCCGAACCAAACCATTATTGCATCTAAAATACAACCAAAAATTTGTTTACCTTGAAACTGGGTCTGATTGATTCTGACTTCAACGTTGGTGCAATACTACTAAGTAACTACTAACTAAGTAACTTACAGTTACACTTAGAGTTAGACTTACAGTTACACTTACAGTTAGAGTTACACTACACTCTAGACTACTGTCTACACTGTAACACTACTCACTAGACTACTGTACTAGTACTACACTCTACAGTTTAGTGACTAATAGTACTAATACTAGTGGTTCTGTAGTGATAACATAAACTACAACTGTGAGAGTCGAACAAACTCTCAGTCTCACTCAGTCCAGTGTCATTGTCGATTGTGGATTGTCGAGTGTCACCTTGAATCTCTCAGACTTGAATTAGTTTGTATATGTCATGTGTACTCACTGCATTGTAAGTGTAATGAACGATGGAGTGACTCACACACAGAGTCGCGCTCAGTCTCACAGTCACAGCCACATCCTCACACCCTGCTAGTGCTAGTGTGACTGGGTGAGTTCAGTGAGTGTGACTGTAAACAGTGTGAGTGTCTTACTCTTAGTGAGTGAGACTGGGGCTTATTGATTGAGAGTGAGAGTTGTGTGATCATGATGGAGAACTCAGCACTGAAAATTACTACAAGTACGAGGATGATTTCTGTGGCGTGGGAATGACCTATACAGCTCACTATAAACTCTCCTGGCTTGTCGGATAACCTCCATACTCAGTAATGACGGGGTCCTCATGATAAGTAGGCAACCTCATGACTCATGAACCAGACCTATTACAGGTTGCTGCCACACAGTAACTAACCTCTCCCTGTTGTTTGTAGGTTTCTTTGGTTTATTGAAGCGGGGGTGGAATGAAGTTCCAGAGATTGTTATAGCTGCTGTATGTGTACCTACAGGTAGGATCCGGTCCATGTATACTGGGTAGTGACCCTGAGTGATGGAAGGCCATCTTATTTTACATGGGTAGGGTCATGGGGCTAGACAAAATGATAGATCATTGATAATTCCTAGAAACAACGAGTTAAGCTTAGTCTTGGATTTGAGCATGAATAGCTTCACTAACCTAGGATACAAAGACACTTCACTCCTCCGAGCGTAAAATATTTCCTAAATTAGAAGTTTCTCTGTTTGATCAAAGGTTGTCTGGTGATTGAATTCATTGTAATTGGTGGCAACACTCACCCTATGGCCGTCCGTTCACAGAGATCCACCCTCGAACATGAAGCAGAGTAATTCATGGCTGGCAGTAATTTAAACTTGTAGAGCAGCTGCGATTTTTCGTTATGTATTGCGCAAAGTCAGCCGATCACATGATGTGCTTTGTTACATATCTGATCAAATAATTCAACATTTTTGGCATTGCCAGTATACCTCTACCCTCTCCCATTTACTGATTCAAGAAATGTTGACTGTCAAAACTGTTAAAGCCTTGATAAAAATAAAATCAAGAATGACAGAGTTGGTTTTGAGCTAAAAAGCTCTCTTGGTATGGCTTATATAATAGACATCATGCAACTTATATTCCTGTTATGGAGTGTTGCTCGTTATGCTTTTGGCTTTATGCTGAATACGTTGCCTTATTCGGAGTTGTCCTCTTTTGATTGGTTCTCAGTAAGGGAGAGCAACTCCATATAAATGATAAATTCGCATTGTAGGTATCGCCGCTCTGGTCTATAACGTACACAGGGAAAACCAGGCAGGGCTCATGGGACACCGGCATAAACAGTCCTACACAGGTAATCAATTTCAAGATTGTAATTGTAAATTATCTAGGGAATCGTTTCCACAAAGTTTACCAGATTAGTCAGTTAGTGTCAGCAGGTTCACCATTCGCGGAGTTGTCACCCCGATGGTTATAGATAAACCGCTGCACGAGTTACGCCTTCGGTGCAGTTGGTCGCAATTCGGTTGTAGATTCTGCTTTATTAAAAACTGATCAAAGTGCTTTCTCTAGTCTCTATGGTTTCACAGGACTGTAATGCAAATCAGGCTTAGTGAATTAGTTAGTCTGGTGGCCAGTTCTTTATCGGGAGGGTATAAGAAACATTCATCCACACAACAATACAGTCTAATAACATTTCAATTTTGAAAACTGAATATTTTGGCTCCAAGGTCGTAAGATTGTCCATCTGTTTTGTGTGCAATCGGGGAGGACAGAATGCTATCTTTCCTGGCTTTCCTCACCACTTTCTTGCACACCTCTGACCTCTGTATCTCCCATTTTAGTGAAGCGATCCTCAGATGTATCGGATCCTACCCATCCTGGTTACAACTAAACTAGCCAAGTTACTAGATTATTATAATAGACAAAGAAGAAGTCTTTTCTCGGGAGATCCACACGAACTCTTTGTCCAATGTGTTGTTGAGCTGCCAAATGACTGTATTGTGTGTGAAAGATAGCTTCTGTGAAAATATATATATTCAGCATTAAACCTATGCCCTCTATATCATCACCGTCAACAGGAAGTGGTAATCACGGTGTAACAGCTTCTTTTGTTAATATCCCTATCAGTGTCAGGGCTATATAGGAATTGATCTACTGCGAGGCGTGTTATTGGGACCATTCTCTTTGCACCTGTGTGACCCATAGAAAAGTTACTCTATGGGTGGATCGCAGTCCGAAACTGAAGTTGAAGCTGAAATTGATGTTACTGATTGATACACAACCAGCAGAACTCGAACCCTGCAGCTAGCCTTTATTTTCTCCAGTGGCACCCAATGAGAGGTCAAGGTTGACTCTCAGGAATGACAACTGCTGTTCTACTCACCACCATGGCACCCAATGAGAGGCCAAGCTTACTACGTGTGGTGACATTTTTTGCCCGGGTGGCAGGTTTCCGTTTCTGAACAGGAATGTCACGCAATGGCAACCACCAGTGTTAAAATCCCAGCACTGTAGCAGTCTTGTCGCCTGTTGCCAACCCCATTGGTCTCGTAATGTAAACTTGATATTCCATCCCAACCGCAATGAAGGCAAGGAGGACGAGGAATGACTTTCCAGTGACTTTCAGTTACATCATTACCGGTACAAGCTGACTCTCCGGCAGCAACTTCCCCACAACCATCATGCAGGAGTGGCTATAATTATATAGCAAGTCGGCTTTACGTTAAAGGGCAACCAACTCCGTATTAGCACGCATTCATAAGCTTAGGAATTATCTACATCTACCTGTTCCATAAAATTTTTAGCTGTGTTGTCAAGCTATACCATAGCATTCTGTTCACTAATGGTCGGTCCAAACCAGGAACTTCTTTGTCACCGGTCAAAGAGCATTCTTTGACCGTACTTTCAGCACAGTTAAAGAACGTTCTTCCGGGGCTCATCGTTCTTCCCACCTAATGACGTAGCTCAGCGTGTTATTGTTGTTGCTAATCATGTGAATGGTGTTGCTTACTCACATGATTGCTGTTCCCTGCCACCCAAAAGAAATATGGCGACCTGACCGGAAATAGCTCACACGGGCGATATTTTGATCTCTTTGCAGTTGTTGGTGTCGCTTTGAAACAGCGTGCTAAGCTTTATTGTTTTTAGTGCTCAAAGAATGATCCAAAAGAACGTTCTTCAGCATTCTTTTGCGATTATTGCAGGTCCGACCTGTCACACTATCACACAATCCCATATAGAGCACTGGATACAGGGCTATTCCACAATCTCATAGTGCTTTAGGCGCTGAGCTATCCCACTATCATATGGGACTTTGCTTTAGCCACTGAGCAATCCCTCTATCCTATATATATAGTGCTTTACCCACCGAGCTATTCCGCTACCTCATCATAATGCTCTACTAGCTAAGTTATCCTGCTATCCCACAGCGCTCTACCCTCTAAGCTATCCCACAGCGCTCTAGTCATTGAGCTATCCCGATATCCCATACTGCTCTGCCCACATCCTGCTATTCCATTCAACCTTCTAAATTAAAGCAGTCTGTGAAATTATAACAGACTATTCTGATAGAAATCAAAAGGTGACTAACATTCTATACTACCCTATCAGCCTTATCAGTTGGAGATAACCCAGCACCTAATATGTGAAGCCGTGAGGCAATTGAAGCCACACTCCAACTCTCTTTAATCTTACCGCCCGAGAAGTACCTAAGAAAACAGCTTAATATAATAACAGGAAGTTCTGCGAACAATGAACGGGGATAAAAATTGCTCTGGACTGCAGTGTCATTTAAAAGGTATGGTCACTGCTGGACGACTCCTCCCCCCCCACAGATCGAGATTTCATGTTTGAATGATTGGCAACGTTTCATTATGATTACAATTAGTATGCACATGGGATTCTATAGGACATGTTCAAAGAGAAAGATATATAAAAATACTGATTTGTAGAGAGGACCAATAGCTCAGTGGTTAAATCACTCGCCACTGGTGCTGAAGGTTTCGGGTTCAAGACAATGAAGGAAATGTGAAGGCGATGAGGAAGGAGAGTGGCACCACACCTCAGTTACACCATTGTCAGTACAACTCGGCACTTCTCCACGCAGCCATTGGCTAGGGGGCGACCATAGCCAGATAAATCTATGATCTGGGAAACCCTGAAGTAGACTGTGGGTGGGAGAGCCATGAGTAGAGCCAGTTATCTCTAGAGTAAGCGAGTTGTTACCTCATATATATTACTCTCAGTGAGTCACTCAAAGCGTATCTCTCCTCCTCTACCTATGAATGTGCTTCTCACACTCTCGGGGCACCTAATTCACACCAAGATGTGAGATACGGAGTTTAAACCGCCAGGTCTATGTACACACACAGCCAGTTATCCTCTTAACAATAAGGCAGTAAGGTGCAACACTGTCCACCACTTGTGGTTATTCTCTCTCTTTCACCAAGGTTAAGGATAATAGTTAGTGACAGGCTATTGTAGGGGTATCGATACTAGTACCGTGCATGAGCTTGGTGAGTCGGTTCTCTTATCTAAATGAGTGGTTGGAAACCATTGAGAAGGACTTAAACTCGCCGGTGTCGATCCTTTGATGTTATGACTCATCCTTCCGCTGCAGGCCGAGATTTAGTTACCAAATTGTTTGATTCTTTAATCTAAAAATGTTTTTATATTTCTTTCATAATTTAAACCTTAGAAACACGCAAAGTACGCCATTACTGA
>Ga0224501_10004350_pt1 | contig 11167 bp, 13 predicted proteins | sample SF_Oct11_sed_USG_4_FD_169105 | JGI IMG/M metagenome (GOLD analysis project Ga0224501, IMG submission 169105) | Sediment microbial communities from San Francisco Bay, California, United States - SF_Oct11_sed_USGS_8_1 | ecosystem: Environmental > Aquatic > Marine > Sediment | place: USA...
GGATCAGGAAACTTGTATACCTCCCTCCCGCTAAAAGGAGGGACTTTTTTAAATTTTCCATTTTCGAAGACCACTGGTTCTTCAGCCATGTCCATCCACATTGTTTCTGGAGACCACCTTGAGATGGATTCTTTAGCCTTAAATTTGGCATAAAACCTGATGATTACTTCGTTTACTCGGTCAAGTTTTTCGGTGGCGTTTTTTGCAAGTACGTTTGTAATTCCTGGAGATATTCCTGTGTTTATTAGGGCGGTCAATCCAGCGTCTTTCCACTTATCACTGAGTTCTAACTCCCTTGGAATGTTTTCATAAGGGGGACCAGAAGCAAGGTCTACATAGTGAGCTCCAGCTTGTAATGCTTCTTCCATTATTTTTAAGTTAAATCTTGGCAAAGTTGAATTGACCACAACGTCTATTTCTCTCAAAGCTTTCCGCAGGTCATCGGTTTTGCTTACGTCAACGCGTTGTGCGGATACTTTCTCGCTATTTAGCCAGTTTACCAACCGTTTTGCAGTTTCCAGTTTTCTTCCGGCACAGACTACTTCGGATATCTCTGGGCTTTTAGATAAATCCGTGCATATTACCGACCCTTGAACCCCATATCCTCCTAAAACTAGTATTTTCATACCCATGAGTGCATAGAGTATTATTTTAAATTTTATGGTGGTCCAAGTGCGTGTCCTTTTTACACAGCCGAATGGTCAGTAAAGGGTGCGTGGATATCGAGATGGTTGAAGAATGCCACGTAAAAGGAAAGAAATCTCCCCGCTCTTTCTTATAAGACCGAACAACCATGCCTATTATCCTGGGGGTTGTCATGCCTAAGGTTGTTGTCGATCTTCGGGAGAGCCGTTTTGTTATAGAAGCTCTGCGAAAAATGGAGGCAAGAGTAGTTGAGAAAATGATTAGTCCCGGAGACTACGTGGTGGGTGAAGGATTTGCTGTTGAGCGTAAAACTTTTCGGGACTTTATCCAGTCCATCTACAAGAAGCGACTGTTTGAGCAGATCGAACGCCTCCACCAAGCCTATCCACGATGCTGTTTAGTGATTGAAGGAGACATCGAATACGGCCTAATCAGCCTCTACAACCCCCAAATATTCTGGGGCGCACTGGCAAAAGCAACCGCAGATTGGAACATCCCCATCATTTTCACCTTAAACGAAGAGCAAACGGCTCAGTTCGTCTTTAGCCTAGCGAAAAAGTTGCAAGAAGAGGAAGGAGAAGCGGTTGCTGTTAGATACAAGCCAAAGTTCTATTCCAGAGCGACCCGACAGAGATTTGCCGTGCAGGGTCTGCCCAAGGTGGGACCGAAGCTTGCGGACAGACTTCTGAAAAAGTTCGGAAGCGTTCGCAGGGTGTTCACCGCCACAAGATACGAGTTGCTAAGGGTTGAAGGGTTTGGAAGGAAGCGAGCAGAAGAGATCAGCCGATTTCTGGACGAAACATACCCTACAGAAAACGAAAAATAGAACTCACCAGCATCCACAGGCTAAGTGGTGAAAGAAGGAAAAGCAACGTCTATAGGCTTCAAGGCGGAAGGTTTCGTTGATGCTTTTGTATCCGTCAAGCCAAGACGAGTTCTCTTTTTGTCTCAACGCAACGCACGGAAAAATGAGCAACGTGTGTCGAGATTGGCGTGAGTGGATTTTTGTTGGTGATATCCACCATTTTACGGTATCAAAAAGAAGGCTGTTTCATGCTTTTTTGATGGAAGTATGTGTTTCGTAACTAAGTTAAGTAGGTAAAGCCTGTCTTTTTTCAGAGTTCTCAACATGTTGATAGCAATTTTAAGTGATATCGGTGATATCAGTATAAGTCATTCACTATGTGTCACTGAACCTCTCGCGGTCCTGAGAAGGCCCCTTTTGGATACAAAAGCATCAACAGATTCTTCACTTTTCTGTCCAAAACTTATCCCAGTTCTCTTTTGAGTCTCTCTCTCTGTTTGCGAATGTACCTTCTGCTATATCCAATGTAAGGGTCCAGTGTTTTCGCTGCTTTCCAACCGAACCAAGCCTTCATCTCCGGCAGCGTTGTTGTTGGATCTTCAAGGAAATGAGTCGCTCGGTTTAGTCGGAAAAAATGAGGATAGTAGCGGTCCCCAATTGCGCGTTTAACAATGTTGATTGCTGTGCGGGGTGAGAAATTCCAGACTCTGCTCTCCTTGTTTCTGAGGCTACATCTCGTTATCTTGACCTTCTCTATGATAAGATCTACGTATGGATAGCCAACTGGAACTTCTAACGGTTCTCTTTCGCCGCCTTTCTTTGGTGCAGCGTCAACAATCAGCAAGCCGTCTCTGATTAGGAAATCCTTTTTCGTTCTTTCTAGGGCTTCAGCTTTCCTCACTCCGAACCAGTATAGAAAGGCTAGGAAAGACTTGTGGCTTAGCGCTTTGCTTTTAACGAACTTTCCATTTTTCATGGCGTCTTTGAAGGTTTGAAAGTCTATAGGTGTTGTTATCTTCCCATGCTTGTATTTCGGCAATGTTGAAACACCTCAAAGAGAAAGTTTCTTTGCGTAAAACGTACCTTTTGCGCAAATTAATATTATTTTCTAACATCGCACACTATACCTGCATAATTAGGCTTTCCTTAAACATAATAAATACCAGATCATTAAGGATGTTTAGTGAAAAGTAATGGACAAAGCTCGTGTCAAGAGTGCCCTCCACAGACGGCGCAAAAGAGGGTTTTATAGCGAGACGGCTTTAGTTAGAGAACTGAAAAAGCGGGGTACAAGGCTGTCCGGGTGCCAGTCAGCAACCCAAGCCGCAACCCTTTACCTGACGTTATCGCAAGACGTGGCCAACATGTTTATGCTTTTGAAGTGAAAAACTCAAGTTACTGTGCATACTTCCCAAAAAGACAAATTGAAAAGCTGTTTGGTTTCCTCGACCAGTTTGGTCCACTTCCTCCCCAATACAAACACCCGGTTTTGGCTGCCCATCTTGGCAGGCGATGGATATTTCGTGAGGTGAGTTGGAAAGACTGGGAGGAGAGCAAATTGGCTGAGAGAGAACGTATTTTGAAAAGAGATAAAGGCAATTTTAACCTGAAGAACGGCAGTGCGACTTATCGACCTCTACTAGACTTTGCAACATCCTCTTAAACATCTTCAAGGGAGTCAGCAATAACAACGTCTCCCATTTTTATTGAACTCGCCGTCGCTGGTTCTCCATAAATTTCAATGACTAACTCTATAACATCTTTTATTGTACGGAATGTAACTCTTTCACTAGGAGCAACAAGAATGAAAATTCTAAATCAAAGTCTCAGCTTTTCCACGCGAGGCGAGATCGACTTCACGGACCTCACCCGCCAAGTTGAAGAGATTGTGAGGAAATCGGGCGTCAAGAACGGGTTGGTCCACGTGTTTGCCCCACACGCCACCGGTATCATTATCTTGACCGAACATGAGCCGAGCCTGTTAAACGACCTTAAAGGTGTTCTCGAGAAACTGATTCCAAAGCATGGTTCATATCAGCACCCATCCAACGCCCACTCTCACCTAAGATCAGTGTTTCTCTGTCCAGACAGAACAATGCCGGTGGTTGACGGGCGCGTCGCCCTGGGCACATGGCAGTCCCTGGTTTTTGTCGAAACCGACGTGTATCCCCGACGAAGAACTGTGATTGTGCAGGTGATTGGCGAGTAGACATCGCCCTACAGCAACGATTTGAGCGGTATCGAGCGGCAGTGGCACTGAATTTTGATTTCGAACGGGACGAATAGGTACGATTGTCGTTCGCTCCTGCTGCAATGATCTCAGAGAGATTTCTGAAAACAATCGATCAATTTCGATCACGCTTGGCAAGAGTTTTTGCCTCTTTGGATAAAAAAATGAATAAATCGTTTATCTTTCGAAACCACTTCAGAGAAAACCCGAACAATATTCAGATTCTGAAATTTTGGGAATTTCCCAATTTGGAACAAAAATCACTTTTAAACCTTAAATTTCTGGTTTTCAAACCACTTAGTCAATCCTTTCAGTGAGCTAATATTTTGTGCGAGGGTCTGCTAAATGTGATTATATAAATTTCGAAAAATATCGCTCTTCTTTTCTGAAAAAAGGTAGAGCTGGTCAGATGTCGACTACAAAACGTCTTTTTTTCTGCTCTTTTCTCTGTTTTTCTTCCTCTGTATCTTTGTTTTTCTTTTCCTAGGACTAGAAGCATCATCGCGTCGTAGAATCCTACGAAGATGGAAAACAAGACAAATATCGATTACCTTTTTGGTCTGTTTCTGGTCACGGTGGCTAATCAACAAAGAACTTAAATTGAAAAGAGAGCATGGTAACGAAAAGAGAAGACAATGTTAGGGGAATTTTGTACTATCATAGCTGCCCTGTGTTGGGCTTTAGGCGCTTCTTTGTACAAGAAGAGCTTGCTCAACGTACGTCCAGTGACGCTTAACTTGTTTCGAAGCTTCTCTGCCACCATTTACGCTTTTCTAGCATTATATCTTCTCGGAAAATGGAGTCTCCTGTCTGAGTTAGACATGGCGTCCCTAGCATGCATCGGGTTTTCTTCTCTTTTGGTCTTGGCTGTCGGAGACATGCTCTACTTCACTGGACTAAAATTTGTTGGGGTAGCGAAGACTGTTCCAATCGCCTACTCATATTCAATCTTCGTCGCCCTAATGAGCATCATCTTCATAGGAGAGTCAATGACTGCCCCGATCTTGCTCGGGACAGCAACGGTGGTCTCAGGCATTTGGCTGGTAGCTGGTCGAGCTGAAAATGAAGTCAGCAAACAGGAACACCCGAAACTTGGGATTCTCGCGGCTCTAGGCACCGCACTATGCTGGGCCTGCGGCGTCACTGTCTTCAAGGTCATCCTAACAAACACAGATCCATTCATTCTCGGTTCTGTCAGAATGCTCTTTCTGTTGCCGGTACTAGGCTTATTGACGATCTTACCTTTTGGAAAAAGGTCTTCAGCTAGACATTTGACAAGATTCAACATCCTTACGATGTTTCTTAGCGGTCTCATAGCGGTTGGAGTTGGAGACACGTTCTATCTCATTGGACTAGGGATAACTAAGGCTAATGTGGTTGCGCCCCTCGCATCAACTACGCCCCTTTTTGCTGTTATCATCGCTGTGTTGTTTCTAAAAGAGGAAGTTTCTAAGAGAGTAGTTGTTGGAACCTTTCTTGTAACAGCTGGGGTAATGCTTCTTACTTTGGAACAGATTATTCTTTGAGGGGTATGTGAAGGATATTAAGTCTTTTCAAGTATCTCTCAGAGAATTGGGGTATCTGCCTTTTGCTTTGAACTGTTTCTCGTAGATCTTTCTAACCCTATGAATTGTGTCGGCTTCTTCCGGAGTCTTGTCGTCTCGTATCCGCTTTATTCTCGCGAAGCGCAACGCCATTCCGCATTTGTATTTGGGGCTTTCCTGAATCTCGTTGTACGCCACTTCAACCACGATTTGAGGAACCACAACAACCATTCCCCGTTCTTTTCTCACAGTCAATTCTTTGAGTTGCTTGGTCATCTGGATGATCTCCTCGTCGGTGAGACCCTTGAAAGTTTTCCCCACCACAAGGAACTCTCCAGTCTCTGGTTCGCGAGCCGCTAGGTGGTAGTCGGAGAGCCAGCCGTGTCTCCTCCCGTAACCGTATTCCGCCGCGACGATGACTAGATCAAGGGGCTCCAGCGCCATTTTGATCTTGAACCAGCGCTTCCCACGGACTCCGGGAGTGTAGGGGCTGTCCAGTTTTTTGGCTACCAGTCCCTCGTGCCCTTTATCTATGGCTTCTTTCAGGAACTTTTTCGCTTCTTGAGGGCTGCCGGTGATTAGCTGCTTCGTTAATGGTATGCTTCCCGCAATTTCTCTCAGTTTTTTTCTTCTCTTCACGTAGGGAGTGGTGGTTAAGCTTTGACCGTTCAGGTATATGAGATCGAATAGATAGAGTTCAACGGGGATTCGTTTAACCATGACTTCTATGTCGTGGACCCTTCGAAACCTCCTCATAAGGTGTTGGAAAGGCAGAGGGCTACCGTCCTCGCCCACGGCTATGACCTCGCCCTCCAAGATGGCTTCCCGTACCCCCACCTCGTTTCGAACTAGCTTGACAACTTCAGGTAGGCTCTTGGTTACATCAGTTAGCCTGCGACTGAAAATTCGGATTGCATCGCCAGATTTGTGTATCTGAATGCGGGCGCCGTCCAGCTTGTGCTCCAAGGCTGTTTCACCCCCATGTTCTCTGAGGACCTCACTTACATCTTGAGCTGTTTGAGCTAGCATGGGCTTCACGGGTCTGAAAACCCGGAATCGAAGCTTCAGGACACCTTCTTTGCCCTGCACTTTGGCTGTTGCAGCGACCTCCCCGATGTCTCCGGTTAGCATGCTCGCCGTTTGAACAGCGTTGTGAGGGATGCTGAAGGCCTTGGCGACCGCGAGCTCCATCAGTCCTTCGTGAAAGCCTGTCCTCATCTCGCCGATCAAGACCTTTACGATGTACTTGACTTCTAGAGGCGTGGCTATCCCTAACAGCGTTTCGAGTAGGCGCTCCTTTCGCTCCCTTGAACCATAACCAGTGGCTTCGGCTATGGCCTCTAGACTTCGCCTCACCTCGAGGATCGTCAAGGGCTTCTCCAGTAGTGTGGCTTGTCTATGGATTTTGGCCGCTTCAAACACGATTTTAGTTGCTGATCCTACGTCGCCTGTTTTGCTGAAGGCTTCCGAGAAGCTCTTCCATTCCATGTTGATTAGGCGTTTGATCACTCCGCTCAGTGTGGCCCAGCTTACCTCGAGCGTTCTTTGATCCCACTTTGGAAAAGCTCGGCCGAGAATCATGGAAGTCGCGAGTTCCACCTCATCCACATGTAGCTGCCTAAGAAAGTTCGCTACCAGATCAACCATGAAGGTGCGTTTGGAAGTGCCCTCCAACTTCTCGCAGAGTTCAGCCAGGGCTCGAAACTTCGTTTGCATAAATTTTACCTTTGCAGTTAGCCGTTGCTCTGAAGAAACTAGGCTTTCGACACAACATAAACGTTTTCGCGACTTAGCCCTTACGCAAAAACATCTGGGTTTTTCATGAAGCTGAGAGTTTTTCTTTTACTTCCTTTATCTTCTTCTTCAGCTCCGCAGCCTTCTTCTCTTCCCCTGTTGCCTTGTAACAGTCAAGCGCATACTCGAGTGCGCTCACCCCGAATCGGTCGTAGCCTTTTATGAAGGCAAGGTCGGCTGCCTTAAGAAACCGCTCAGTAGCAGTGGTGTAATCTTTTAGTAGGTAGTTGCACTCGGCTGCCTTGAACAATGTGTAAGACGCGTCGAAATGGTTGCCAGCCTTCTCGTAAAGTTCAGAAGCCTTAAGAAACTTATCCACCGCTTTATCATGCTTCCCAACATCACTGAGAGCCGTTCCTTCCTTGTGAAGCTTTATCGGGTCCTCTTTAGCTTTTTCAACACTCATGTTCCTTTTCACCCGCAATGGAATGATTTTTGCCTATCAATTTACATCCACGCTTTTAGGCTTTCCGCCCTTTCACAACCAACACCATTAAAAAGCAAAGGGTTTATGATTCATATTCCAAACAACACAGCTGCTTCTGAGGAAGATAACTTGACCTCAACGGAGACGCTCCCAGCTAAGGGAACCTACACTCTAATTGTGTTTCTGTCCGAGGAAGCGCGGTGGAAAGTTGGAAAGCTGGGCATCCAAAGGTTTCCAGCAGGGTACTACACCTACACCGGATCGGCGTTGGGCAGAGGCGCCTCAAGCCTTAAACAACGAGTTACACGGCACATGCAGAAACGGAAGCAGAAGTTCTGGCACATAGATTTTCTCTTAGCTCACGAAAACGCAACCGTAACCGCTGTGATAGCCTCACAAGCCGATAGAAAAGCCGAATGCAACATAAATCGTTCCGTAAAGAAGGAGTTAGGGGCAAAAATTCCTGTTGTGGATTTTGGCGCCTCTGACTGCAAGCAAAACTGTGAGAGCCACCTTCTATTTTTCCCCGACGCAACAAAAGATGATACTCTAGTCAAAAAAATCACGGAATGCCACCGCCAGAGAGCAGACAACAAGGTCTATATACTACGACCGGGCGCGCAAATGGACTTATATTCTGGTTCTCGATAAAAACATTGTAGGTAGACAACAATGAAAGAAACGGTTAGGGATAAGGTGGAAAAAGCTCTCAAAGAATTGAGACCTCGTCTACAGGCTGACGGCGGGGACGTAGAGCTCCTGAGAATAGAAAAGGGGGTCGTGAAAGTTAAGATGAAAGGAGCATGCGCTGGCTGTCCAATGTCAACCATGACCCTTCAGTGGGGAGTCGAAAATTTTCTCAAGAAAAAGGTGCCTGAAATAGTTAAGGTTGAGGCAGTTTAGCACGCGCGGTACACTTCCATCTTTTTTGTGAATTTATCTTGCCCGAACCTATCACTTTTATTGCGTGCGCGTGCCTTCCCATCACCAGAAATTCGCTTTGGAAGTGTCAAATACTTAAGCTTGTGTTGCTGTTGTGTCACAGTCACGTACACTCTTATTTCAAAATGGCTTCCTCGTATTGTACAAGATTTTGTGAGGTGAGTTGAAGTTGTTGGGTGAAGAACGGGGTAAGGTAATTGGGACTAGAGTTCTTTCGGTCGATGCGGACAGCCATAAGGTCGAAACGTCTTTCCAAGCCAGAGGCAAGATTTTAGGAATAGAATATGAAGTAGTGGAACGTACGCTGTATTCCATGTCCCGCCACTTCCCCCTCAAGGAAGAGGGCAAGGATTCCTTAGGACCAAGGATAGGGAAGTTGTCCATTGGACGGGACAAGGAGTCGGAAAGCCCACGGAAAGTGGTGAGGTAAGTTTTCGCGGAGCCATGTACTGCCAGACAAAGTCTCAGAAATTGGCGCGGCTCAACAGTGTTGCCATCGTCTTCGAAAACGAAATAGACATGGAGAAAGGAGAGTATCACGCAAAGTTCTGGGAATGGAAGTGACAAGCATATGCGCGCACATTGGTTCTAGCTCTTGTCAGAACTGGTAACCATATTCAAAATGGAATAGGTTCTTTTAAATAGCGTTAAGACGTAAGATGTTGAAGACCGTGACTAGAAATGAAGTTTCTCTTTGAACCTCAGAAAAAATGGTTCCTAATTGTAAACATCATCTTCATCACTGCCGCCTTCGCTATAGAACGAACGGGAATCTCAATGGAAATGTACGTGTATGCTGATGCTTTCTTCCATGTCTTCGATGTGCCCTTAATTATCATTGCTTATTGGGTAGTCATAGGTCACACATCGTGGGTGGTTTACAAGAAATTCGGTTGGATCGCTGGACTTTTAACGGGTGTAATCATCGACTTACCCATCGAATTCTTGGCTTTTCATCTAGGGTGGTGGACATGGATTCCCAGCTGGACTCCTGCAATATTTTTCAATGCTCCTGTAGCGAACTTCCTAGTATATCTGAGTGTGAGTTTTGTGAGTATCCTAATCTACAAGTACGTAACGAAACCAGAAACGTAACAAAAAAGAGTTGAAAAAGTTGCTGAAGCGCCATTAGCCGCTTTTCACTGTCTGGGCACCGAATCGCACGCACTTTAGCTCAATAAGCTACGCGCGCAAATATCAATGCGGATTCCTCGTTATACACTTCGCCAAAAATGAGCAGACTTGAAATGCTTTCAACCCAAAAGCCTCAAATCTCCCCTAAACCTTCTGTATCAAGTAGAACGTTAAGTGGTTGGCGAGCAGTTGTCTATCACCATACAGCAGGCCACAGTTAACGATTTGGAAACGCTTTACGAAATTGAGCGAGAATGTTTCACTACAGAGGCGTTCACAAAGGAGCAGATAGCCTTTCTCTTACAAAATCCCAACGCCGTAAGCTTAGTCGCACAAATAGACAGTGAGAACGCCGGATTTATCATCGGTTTAACCTATCGTGACAACAAAGTGAGAATCGGCCACATTTACACGATAGATGTCGCCGTCAAGCATCGGAGAAAGGGAATCGGGCTGAGACTCCTAAAGGAGCTTGAACAAAAATTCGTTGAGAAGGGCATTGAAACCTGCTACCTAGAGGTCCGCATTGACAATGTGGTGGCGCGAAAACTGTACCGCAAGCAGGGCTACATAGAAACGGAACGACTGAAAGGTTACTATCCTATGAAAACCCATGGAGCTCGACTTGAAAAGAAGCTTAGAGTCTAGGCGTTTCTCATGGGCTGGCTAGTTTTGAATAGTTCGTTGTTTACGTCTTCTCTGCCTCACGTTTCGATGGCCCAAACAACAGCGTCATGAAGAACCCGGCGAAGAACCCCCCTATATGAGCGGTATGGGCGACATGCGGGTTAGCACCAGTGAAAACGTAAACTGTTTCAAGCCAAACGCTCAGGAGAACAAAGACAATGGCGGGAAGTGGTATGGGAATGAACCCAACAAATGAAATCACTAGTTTAAAGGGAAACAATATGGCGAAAGCGGCTAAAACTCCGAAGATCGCTCCCGAGGCACCTATGGCGGGAATAGGGGACGTACTGTTCATGTAGGTGTGGAAAAGCCCGGAACCGAGGCCGGAGATAATGTAGAATACCAAGAACCGTGAGCTTCCCATAGCACGTTCAGATTCACTACCAGCGATGAGAAGAAGAAGCATGTTTGAAAATAAATGGATGAGGTCGAAATGTAAGAACGTTGAAGTGATGAGTGTGGGAAGCTGCTCGCCCTGCATGATATTGGTGGGAACCAAGCCGTACCTGTCAATAAAAAAATCTTCACAAACCGCGTCAGGGAGTCTCATCGTATAAAAGAACACCATAACATTTGCCAATATCAACAGGTAGGTTACAACCGGAACCCTAGACGCCAAAAGGTTTCCTCTCCCACAGTTTTTTTCAAACGTTTGATTTATGTGACAATAAAGGCCTTTTGTTAGGATAACCCTTTAAAATCTATCTGCCCTCAACAACCATGCGCTATACCTTTTCATCGCCTCGGCCATCTCCCTCCTCGTCATACAGCTTCTTCCCATCTCAGCCTCTTTTCGTTATATTCCTTCCGCGTAATGTAGGAGCGTGCCGGTACTCCTATTACAACAGAATTGGCTGGGACATTCTTCGTGACAACAGCGCTGGCACCCACCACCGCGTTCTTACCTATTTTGACTCCAGCTATTATAGAAGAGCTCGCACCAATGATCGCATTTTTTC
>Ga0224501_10004351_pt1 | contig 11165 bp, 9 predicted proteins | sample SF_Oct11_sed_USG_4_FD_169105 | JGI IMG/M metagenome (GOLD analysis project Ga0224501, IMG submission 169105) | Sediment microbial communities from San Francisco Bay, California, United States - SF_Oct11_sed_USGS_8_1 | ecosystem: Environmental > Aquatic > Marine > Sediment | place: USA...
CCTCTGACCATATTCGTAACCTCAAGTCACGGGGGTCATCAGTTGCCCACGACACTTGTCTAATGTTGGTAAAAGGCATGCCGGTGACTATTCTAACTTCATAATGGTCACGCTCAATCCCCAGGGGCAGTAGCCCACACTGATAAATACTCCACTCCACTTCTACATAATTTCTCGGCCCAGCTCTGGTTCGTATGTAGAGCCGATTATCTTCAGGGTTATCAGGACTCAACCAGTGCGATTCCTTAAGGCTGGCAAGCAACGGGAAGGCTTCCAGCAGATTGATTTGGTAGCTACTCCGTTTGTCCTTAGTAGGGTACTCCCCAACCACATCCTCCCACTCTTGCCACTCAGTGTAGGACTCATTCACATGTGCTAGCCTGCCGCTATCGGCAAGAACCTCGCCGACAACATCTTCCCAGTAATCTGTTCCCGGTAGCCAACCAGCTCTATGCTCAAAAGTGCCACTTGTGGCAAAGACGGAGAATTGTATGTGCCCGCCAAAAAGATAGCGGAGGATTTGATCCGCCATAAACTCAGCTACCTCATCCAAGACTTCAAAATCGCTATGACTATACTCTCCATAGTAGATTACGTCAGCCCCATCAGAATGTTGAGCTGAGATTGGTATAATGGAGTCATCCGTGTCTCTGGGGAAAGCGTCAACTCCACCAACATCAAACTGCTTGCTGAGCGGCGCAGCTTCAGCTGATATGAAAGCTAACCAGTGTCCATTGTTACCCACCCACCTCCCATCTTCAGAGCTATCGTAGTAGACTACAGAATTACAAATTCCTTGGTCTGAAAGTAACCATCGGGCTCGACAATAATCCAACGGGGATGCGCCCCCAGTAACATAATACTTGTCCAGACTCTTAATCGGGCTATTGATAGTTACCACCAGCGCCACCTTGTCAGCTAAATCGCCTATATTATGTGCTACGGCATAAAGGGCTACCTTACCTCCCATACTGTGACCAATTAAGATTAGGTTCTTCTTGTTACGGAAATGCTTGTCAATGCTGTCAGCGATGTTATTAGCCCAAGTATTAATATCTACATCGTTCGGATAGCACCTTTGTAACATATCAACTTGAACGTTAGTGCCGGGATTGGTTCGTTTGTAGGCAGGGATATAGGCCGGTAGCCGCTCAGTGATGGAATCAGCCAAAAGCTGCAAACTACAGATACCGCCGCCAGCACCGTGAAGAAAAACGAAGTTCAACTCTTTGACCCGAACAGGCTCTTCTGGGGCTGCGTATACTAAACTACACAAGCTGAGCTGGACGCACAGTCCAACAGTTATTAGAAATGCTAACCGTTTCATAATGCTTGCAAACATTTTATCACCAACTAAAAACGATTAGAGACTTATTAGCTATTCGGTTGTTTCCTCAGTATAGCGGATGATAACACCCATTGGAACACGATTGCAACATTGAAATCTAAGTGCAAGTCTAGTATATTAAATTGGCTTGTCACTGGCATTGTGTGTTTTGACTCGGCTAGGGCTGCCAATATCTGTAAGTTGGAATCTAGAATTTATTTCTTAGCTTGCAGCAAATGGATAAACCAGATAACTTAAATTATCTATTATACCCTCGCTCCGTAGCTGTAATAGGAGCCTCATCAACACCAGGTAGGGTGGGCTACACCATCATTAATAACCTACTCCAGTCCCATTATCCGGGTAGGCTGTACCCGATAAACCCAAATATACAGGAAACCTTGGGTATCAAGGCCTACCCTAGTATCACCGCCGTGTCTGATGATATTGACCTTGTCATGATAGCTATCCAGCCCAAATCGGTAGCTAATATCATAGATAGGTGTGCCACCAAAAAGGTCAAAGTAGCCATTATTCACTCCGCTGGCTTCTCTGAAGTTGGCAAGGAAGGCAAAAAACTGGAAGGCGAGGTTCTTAAGATTGCTCGCAAAAATGGTATCCGTGTTATAGGTCCCAATACCCAGGGGATTATTAATACCAGTGCCAACCTGATGGCTCTATCCCTCAACTTCCCAACGGTAAAAAGCTTAAGCCGGGGTAAGGGTATCGCATTTATCTGCCAGACTGGCTATTTCTATTGGGACTGGGTTTTCCGCCACCCAGAACTGGGGCTGGTTAAAGCCGTTGACCTCGGTAATATGAGTGATTTAAGTCATACTGACTTTCTGCAGAACTTTGGTGATGACCCTCAGACGCAGCTTATTGCTCTCCAGATTGAGGAAATTCGCGATGGCACTCGCTTCTTGGAACTATCTAGCCATATCACTGAATCCAAGCCCATAATAGCCCTCAAAGCTGGTAGGACACAGAGTGGGACTAGAGCCATTGCCTCACACACTGGCTCGCTGGCTGGAAATGATACCGTCTATGATACTGCCTTTAAACAGGCAGGGATTATCCGGGCTTATGATATGGACGAATTGGTTGACTTCACCAAGACCCTCTCTTACCTGTCACCCTTGCCTAGCGGTAACCGAGTTGCCATTATTACCTTCTCCGGTGCTGCTGCTGCTCTGGCTGCTGATGCCTGTGAGGAACACGGCATGCAGGTTGCCCAGCTATCTCAAAGCACAACAGAACGAATAGGAAAGATACTACCTGCCTGGGCTGCCATTAGTAACCCTATCGACCTTTTTCAAAGCCCTGAGGTTGACCAGAAAATGGCTCATACCCTAACTATAGAGGCGCTATTTGCTGACCCTAATGTCGATGCTATTATGATTATCGCTCTCATGACTGTACTTCATGAGCCATTTGATATCTTTGACATCCTCATGGCTCGCATTAAGCAAGGACTCAGGAAGCCTATCGTTATTAGTGGCGTCAGGGATGAGCAAGGCTCTAAGCGATGGTCAATCTTGGAAGCAAACGGGATTACCACTTATTCCTCAATCCAGCGGGCAATGAAGTCTCTGGCTATTGCCTATTCACGGTACCGCTACCTTAACACCAAAGACAAGGCTAGTAACACCTATTAAACAGTCCATCGTTTTGCTACACATGGTGTATTAGTAGCTAAGGTTATCAGCTAGAAACGATTTTGAGGTTTTCTGATAATGGCAATAAGGGGAATTGAAGCCAGACAAAGCCCAACAAGTACCGTCAGTATCAGACGGTAACTCCCAGTGTAGTCATAGGCGAAACCGATTATCATCGGCCCAACTGCCTCCCCGGCAAAGAAGATTAGATGAATAGCTCCCAGTACTGCACCATAATGCTTTAGACCGAAGTAGTTGCCTGCCAACATTGCCAGGTTAGGAGCCCAGCCACCCTGTCCCAGCCCCATGAGTACAGCATAAAGCCACAGGTAAGCCATAGAGCGTGCCTGTATCATGGTGACCAGTGACAAAGCTATCAAGAAATAGGCGATAGCAGCGGCATATTTGGGATCAATGTGGTCACAGAGCCAACCAAAGAGAAATTTGCCCACCGCACTAAACAGCCCAACAATACCAATGGCAAACACGGCACTGCTAGTGGTAAAGGTCTGCTCAGTCAGTATACTAACCTGATTCTGTAGAGCACCGGTCTGACTCATACCGTAGGCCGCTGAGGTAAGTACCACCAGCCAGAAGGCAGACGTCCCCACCACTTGCTTAAGGCTTAGGCCGCTGGCCGCTTCTATTTTAGGACTATTGTCAGCAACTGCCTCGGCTGCTTCCAGCCCATGGGGAAGAAAACCTTTCTGCCGTGGTTGGTCCCTAACAACGAAGAATGTCAGGGGTAGGATGGTGACTAACAGAAGCAATGCCATAACCAGATAGGTGCTGCGCCAACCAAGATTCGGAATGAGGTAATTCCCGATCAGGGGTGCCAGAGCCAACCCGCCAAATCCGATTCCAGTGAAGGCTAGCCCCTGCATGGTGCCCCGCCACCGGTAAAACCAATTGGAAACAATAATACTTATAGGAACCGGCCCCAGGAGCACATAGCCGATACCAAGCCACAGGTGAAGCAAATAGTAATTCCACAGGGCTGAAGTCTTGCTCAGTAGCACCAAGGCGAGTGGCATTACGATTGCCCCCAGAATCAAAATCTGGCGCGGTCCACGCTTATCAGTAAGTTGGCCTACTAGAGGTGAAACAATGGCCATAGCCATCATAAAAGCAAAAAAGGCAGCGGTTACCTCACCACGACTCCAGCCAAACTCATCGGCAATAGGTTTATTCAGAACACTGAAGCCATAGAAGGCGAGCCCGGTGGACACAGTCAGAGTGGCAAAACCTGCCAAAACTATCCAGTACCCGTAGAAGAATCTATTTTTGATAGTCACTCACCGGCCTGCCAATTTTTGCCCTTTATTCTACAGCCTTAACCTATTTACTGGCAATGAGGCAAAGCAATTTGAACGAATCGTCATGTTTTTTGCCCAATGCTTGGAGGGCATTTGGTAGCGATATCTGTTTGCCTACAAGAGGTCCTGCTTCAAGTCTCCACAATTAATCTGGAATAAGGGGCGGGTTTCTCAGGTGCTCTGACCTTTTGACCAGTTCCCTTACATATTCAATGGTTTTACGCTTTACTCCAGTCGCCTTGGCTATGTCCCTCGCCTCCATGTTCATGTCCAATCCTACAAGAATGAGGTCTAGTTTCTCATAGGTGATACCTAGGGCGAACTCATCGGTGATTCCGGGGATGAGATCTGGAGTCGGGGCTTTGTTTATAATCTTCTCAGGAACGTGGATGAACTTAGCCAGCTGTCTCACCTGTGTTTTATATAGCGGCAGGAGTGGCATAATATCTGCAGCACTATCGCCATACTTTACCAGGAAACCAGTTAGGAATTCGGTCTTGTTGATTGTTCCCACCACTAGGAGATTTTGATGCTCGGCATAAGAGTATAGAAGCACCATCCTCACTCTGTGCTTCATCCTGTAATATGCATTGGCCCTCTTAAGGGGTCCAAAACTTGTTCCCTCAAGGCTACTTAGGAGTGGTCTTTCACCAGTAAGTCTGGTATAAAGTTTGTGGCCTGCCTTAACCGCGGTTGCGGCTATTCTTCTGTGGCTAAAGGCAGCCCTCGGTACATGCTCGTAAATCCCCATGTCACTTAATATGGGTGTCAATTCCACTCTCTCAACGTTAACACCCAGCTCATCAGCTCGGAGTCTGGCGTCAGACTCGCTGACCGGCTGGCTATCCATATCTGGCATAATCAATCCATGAACCCTACTAGGGCCAAGGGCAGCAACACACAGACTCAGTACCACGCTGGAGTCCAACCCACCACTCAAGCCAATGATTGCCCCGTCTCTATTAAGGTTGTCCATGCTAGTCTTGATAAATCTTTCCAACCTTTGGCTTACCTTCTCCGGGTCTATCCTTAGCTGGGCAGACGTCAAATCCATTTCTGGTGATTCCTTTCAGTTCTTTTCGCTATGTTAAAGGTCAAAAGTGGTTGCTAGTGCTCCTCGCTATAGAAAGCTAGTGCAAGCGTCCCTGGGCCAGTGTGAGTGGCAAACACAGGCCCCAGTTCAATAAAGTACAACTCAGCAAAGTTGAAGCAGGCGCGAACCTCTTTTTCTAATGCCAAAGCTTCTTCAACTGCTCCGCTGTGGACAACTGCCCCGTGAATAGGAGTGCTCTCTTCTACACGTTGTGCCATAAGCTTCAGCATACATGCTATAGCTTTATTTCTATTTCTCGCCCTGGTTATGACTTTAACCTCGTCATTCTTTAGCGACAGGACTGGTTTAATTTTGAGCAAGGTGCCAATCAAAGCCTTTGCCGCTCCAATGCGTCCTCCTTTGTAGAGGTACTCTAGGGTGTCAAGTGCGCCAAAGATGTTCATTTTGGCAGCGAGTCGCTTAATAGTTGCCTTAATCTCAGGGAGTTCCTGACCCTCCTCAGCAGCACGAGCAGCGGCAAGAACTAACAGACCCATCCCCATAGAGAGCCAATCCACCACCTCAATTTGAGCCTGAGGGAATTCAGCCCTGGCAGCCCTAGCTGAATTAATGGTGCCACTCAACTTACTGGAAATATGGATGGAGAAAATAGCATAACCTAGCTGTGTCAGCTCATCATACACCTGGATGAAATCGCTGACAGCAGGCTGTGAAGTGGTGGGCAGTGCTCTGGATTTAGCCAGTCTTTGATAGAATTCCTCATTGGTAATGTCTACCCCCTCAGCAAAGGTCTCTGTTCCAAAGCTAACCTTTAGCGGAACAACGCGGATATCATATCTTGCAATCGTCTCTGGTAATAGATATGCTGTGCTATCGGTAACAATTTTAACCTTAGGGGTCAACCTTGCTATTCCTCCTCAAGGGAGTATTATACCATGTCTCCGATGGACATATCATTGCTTTAGGGGTATTGACAGTCACCTGTGTAAGGTCTATATTAAATGCCAGCATACTAAGTAACTTAAAATAACATATCCTGCTCGTGGAGCATGAAGATGAGGATGAAACAAGGGCGCTGTAATTGCTTGGGATAGCAGTTGTCGGTGCCCTTTTTGCTGGAACAAAACAAGTGATGCCTATGGGAACAGCCCAATTGAGTAGTTAAGAGTTAAAGACGATAGTGAAATTAATTATCAGAAAAATTTAGGAAAGGAGGAATTGAGCATAAGGAAAAACCAGAAAAGTTTTGTCAGCCAACTACCAAAAATCTTGGGAAAGGGGTGACTAAGTGGCAAAAAAAGGAAGGGGAAAGGAAGTAACTGGGATAGACGCACTGGTTAGAGATTATGAGAGAGAGCCAGTACCTGAGATGAGGCAGAAGAGCTGGTATAACATGGGGTTGGTGTGGGGTGGTGTCGCTGCCTGCCTAGCTTGCCTTATGGTGGGGGGCTTGGTTGGGAGTATGCTCACCCTTACTGCTGCCGCAATTGCAGTAGTATGTGGTTCTCTCATAACCACGGTAATTGGTGCCATTGCCTCAACAGTGGGAGGACGGCTAAACCTGTCAACGCCGATGATAAGTAGGTTTGCCTTCGGCGATTGGGGGGTTTATATAGTGGCTCTTGTCCTCGCCTTTGGTTCCTATGGCTGGTTCGCCGTTCAGCTTGGGTTGTTCGGTGAGACATTTAAAGCATCATATGGGATTATGACTGGGATTACCCCGGGGATGATAGGCTTATGGCTAGCCATAATAATTGGTGGCATACTAATGACAGCTAGTGCTGTCTTCGGCTACCGGGCTTTAGCCTGGCTGAGCTTAATCGCCGTGGTACCTATAGTCCTGCTGATGATAGCTTCGCTGGTTCTAGTCTTGGGGCAATATTCTTGGGGTGAGCTACTGGCACACCCACCAGCAAACCCGGCACCACTGGCGGTGGTGATCTCATTAGTAGCTGGCGGATTTATGGTCGGCGCTGTGATTACGCCCGATGTCAGTCGTTACGCTAAGAGCGCTGGGCATTCGGTCGGCGGTGTTCTTCTCGGCTTTTTTGCTTTCCAGGCTGTAATTATGTACATCGGGGTAATCCTGAGTCATGCCGTCGGTGAGTGGGATATTGTAAAGATTATGCTTGGACTGGGCTGGGGTCTCGTTGCCATGCTGGTATTGGTTCTCGCTCAGTGGACAACGAACGATAACAACCTATACTCAGCGGCGCTGTCGTTTTCCGTAGTCTTTAGGCGATGGCCCAAATGGTGGCTAACCGCAGCTGCCGGTGTGATTGGCATAATTCTGGCTCTGTGGGGGATATACGGCCGGTTCCCGGAATGGTTGATGTTTCTCGGCGTTTTGATACCACCTATAGCTGGGGCCTACATAGCTGATTACTACTTGGTAAACCGGGACTTCTATAAATTTGAGAACCTGCCTAAAGTGGCCAAGGCTCGGTGGTTGATGCTGGCATCATGGGTAGTTGCCTCGTTCATCGGTTTCTGCACTACGTTTCCGCCAACCGGATTCGGCTGGTTCAACATAACCACAATCCCAGCAATTGACACCTTCCTAATAGGCTTTGTGCTAGCATTAATCCTAGGCTGGTCATATAAGAAAGTTAAGGGGGGATGGCCAGAAGCCACACCAGCATAGTCGTTCATCTGTAGTTATGGAGGCAGGAGAACGAAGTTAAAGGTTATTATTCCCATCATAGTGAGTGAATATAACCAGGAAGTGAAGCGCGAATTTGAGCACTTCGCCGCCAAGGGCACAGAAATAGATGTGGTGAATCTAGCCAAGGGACCAGCATCTGTTGAGTGTCGCTACGATGATGCCGTTGCCACTCCAGACGTCTTGAGCAAGGTACAGGAAGCCGAGCGCGAAGGATTTGACGCGGTAATCGTTGACTGCTTTGGGGACATGGGGGTAAAGGTAGCACGCGAGATTACTAATATACCAGTTGTTGGTGCCGGTGAGGCATCCATGGTATTTGCCTCAGCTTTGGGTCATCGCTTCTCGGTGATAACGGTGCTGAAGAATTTGGTGCCAATATTAACTGATGCAGCTAAGGTCTTAGGCGTCCACGAAAAATTAGCCTCAGTTAGGTACGTTGATATCCCAGTTCTGGAGGTAGCCGATAAGGAGAGACTAAAGAAGGCTTTATACCGGGAGATGCTGAATGCCATAGAGAAGGATGGTGCCCATGTCCTTGTCCTTGGCTGTACCGGGATGACGGGTGTGGCTTCAGATTTGAATCGAATGCTGAAGGAACAGGGACATGATGTTCCTGTTATAGATCCGTCGGCAGCCTCGTTAAAATTTGCCGAGGCTCTAGTCAGGATGGGGATAAAACAGAGTAAGATTACCTATATGGAGCCTCCGGAAAAGGAGAGAACGGGGCTTTAGCTGGTGGCTTCGCTCTCTCGGTGGAAGGCAGAATTAGCTTGGCAATGATGTTGAACACTTGCCTTGCTTGGCCTTTAAGTGCGAAGAGGGTCTCTGCAGGATAGAGACCCTCTTCACTTTTCTAAACGATGTTTATTGTCTACCCCTCTACTTAATCACATCCTGTTCTTTCTTTTTCTGGGGGCGGTGGGTAGGTTAATCTTGAGTGTGAAATCTTCATATCAGCCAAGATTTCGGCAAGCTTCAGAGCGACAATTAACGGGTCCACAACTGGTATGTTATAGCCTCGGTCAGCCAACTCATGTTCAACTTGGTCTGCCAGTCCAGCCATACCAGTGCACCCAAGAACGATGACATGTGCTCCATCATCTTCAATTGCCTTTACCGCAGCCTCGGTCACTTTTTCCACAAGCTTTGCTTCGTTTTGCAATTCGACCACTGGTATATCAGGGGTAACAGCCCTCACACTAGCAAGCTTGGTTATGCCTGCTTTTGAGGCTACTCTCCTAATGATTAGATTGCCCCCAGATGTAGGTACAACCGCTGAAAAATTATGCCCCAGAAGCTGCGCTAGCGCCATAGTTGAGCTCCCTGGCCCAATGATGGGAACATCGGTTATTTCTCTTGCCGCATCTACTGCAACGTCCTCAAAGCAGTTGATAACGATAGCGTCTGCTTTATCTACCACCTCCCCAACCTTTTTGACAACGTAAGGTGCAGCTATAACCCCATCATAAGAATATTCAATAGAGGCAGGGCCTTTATCAACACTTACCACCTGCAATTGAGTTTCGGGCGAGGCTACCGATTCAGCTTGCCTGCGTGTCATCTCCCCAAATTCTTTCGTTATCAGCGGGTTTATAATGTATATTGATTTCATCCCTCTCCCTTCCGTCGCCTATTTTAAACAGTACCCTCTTTCAGTTTTTTGGTGAAGTCGATAACTAATTCATCCAGAAATTTGGTAAAACCTTTCTCATCTTGCATAACTAGGTATTTGTTTTTTTCGATTTTTGCCCTTTCCTTCTTTAGGAAGTCATCGGCTAGACCTTCACTATCAAGTAGGGTGATGAGTCTCTCCACAGAATCAACCAATCTAAATGGCCCATATAGTTTTGGTTCGTCAAGGCAACCCCTGGCACTGGTAATTATGTAACAAAACAACTTAAGCAGGTCGTATCTAAATTTCTCTTCCTCAATGTCACCTTTCATTGGTCGTTTCCTCTTTTATCCACCGTATAACTGTATCTTCCACTTTTCTTCTTGGCGGAGCATGGGGGATGCTCCTTGGGTAACCTAGAGACACCACTAGTTCAGGAACAATGTCCTCAGGCAAGTCCAAAAGCACCCTCACGGCATCTTGATTGAATGACCTTATTATGCATGAGCCCAAGCCAAGTTCCGTCGCCTCCAGACAGATATTCTGAGCAGCTATGGCGATATCCATTATGGATAGTATGTCCCTTCCCATCTCCCCTCCCCTATCGTAGGCTTTTCTCTTGTCGGCACATAATATCATCAGTGCTGTGGAGTTACCTAGCATCCCTGGAGAAACGGCTTTTACCAGTTCAATGTCCCCTTTTCGTTGAAGTATTACTATATTCCAGGCATGAATATTGCCGGCACTCGGTGCCCAAATTGCAGCCTCTACTAGTTTTCTCAACTTATCCTCGTCAATAGCCTCATCGGTGTAGAATCTAAGGCTTCTCCTGTTCTTAATGATGTCAAAGACTTGCATTATTCAACCTCCAAGTGCAAAGAGAGGGTCTCAGCAGGATAGAGACCCTCTTCATTTATCCAGAAGACAGCTATGGGTAGCACTCAAATCTTCCCTCTTGCTACCTAAAATGAGCTGACGTAAGAACCCTTATAGCCCAGTTTTTCCAGTATATGCTTCCAGCAATTAAATCCGTCGGGGGTTCTCATCCAGGGCTCTGGGGCGTGAATCCCGATAATAGCTATTTCCATACCTTCCTTGGTATCGGCGTTGGTGAGAGGCTCACCCTTGGTGGTCATCATAGCTATTAAGTCGGGAACCATTGTGACTGGCTTCTCCTCCTGCCAGGCAATCATATTCTCGTTCTTTGAGTCGATAATGAATGTTTTGCCTTTGTAGTGACCAATACCTTCAATAGTTGTCTTGCCAAAGTCAAACCCCTCTGTAGTTTTCACCTCAATCTTCTGGATTTTACCTCGGAAAAGTTCCTTCCCGCCGGTGATGGTTATAACCTTATTCACCGCGTCCTTGCCACTGGCTCTAGCTTCCCTTATCGCCTTACCTATCTTTTCAACCTTTGATACTGAGTTGGGCACTAGGTACTTTTTTATAGTGGCTATACTGGCTATCCAGGTGGCAAATGCTGCCAACATTCCAAAGGAGACGGCAGCAGTTCTAGCTATAGTCTCGGCGGTC
>Ga0224501_10004352_pt1 | contig 11163 bp, 4 predicted proteins | sample SF_Oct11_sed_USG_4_FD_169105 | JGI IMG/M metagenome (GOLD analysis project Ga0224501, IMG submission 169105) | Sediment microbial communities from San Francisco Bay, California, United States - SF_Oct11_sed_USGS_8_1 | ecosystem: Environmental > Aquatic > Marine > Sediment | place: USA...
GAGTCGCGCCGCCTCCAGCATCAGCGCGGCACCACGGCCATAACTCAACAGGAAAAGCTGTTCGCTATCGGCATGTGCCCTGGCGATCAGCTCACCGATATCCCCCCTCGGCACCCTGTCAAAACTGCTCCGACCGGGCGGCATGAAGTAGCTCCCATGCGGGTCTACCAGCCAGACCTCGCGATCCGCACCGGCGACGGCCGTCGCCAGCCTGCCCTCAACCTCACCGCGCAGACCATACTCCGAGGGTATCCAGAGCACACGCTCTCTACCCTTGCCATAGCGCTCCACGGTGATCACGGCACCGCTGCTGAGCTCCAGCTCCAGCGGCTCCGCCATCACGGGCACTGCCAGCACAGCAACAAGCCACAGCACCGCCAGATTGTAAAAAAACCCTCTCCTCATCGCCTACCACTGCACCACACACGACTCGACAGACGAATACTCTACCCGATACACCCCGTTTGATCCCGCCCTACATAACCGACAAAGATTAGGGAATTGTTGAGACTTGCACCCGTTGGAGCGGATACCGACAATGTGCCTCCCCGTAGCTGAAAGGGTCACCATGGCCAACGACCAGATCAAGATCAAAGGCGCCCGCCAGAATAACCTGAAGAACCTCGACCTCACGCTGCCGCTGGGCGAGCTGATCGTGGTCACCGGGGTCTCCGGCTCGGGTAAGTCCTCACTCGCCTTCGATACAGTCTACGCCGAGGGACAACGCCGCTATGTGGAGACCTTCTCCCCCTACGCGCGGCAGTTCCTCGACCGCATGGACCGGCCGCAGGTCGACTCCATCGAGGGTATCCCCCCGGCCATCGCCATCGACCAGACCAACCCGGTGCGCACCTCGCGCTCCACCGTCGGCACCATGACCGAGCTGAACGACCACCTGAAGTTGCTCTTCGCCCGCGCCTCAACCCTCTACTGCCACGGCTGCGGCCGCCCGGTGGAGCGTGACACGCCGGACGGCATCTTCGAGCAGTTGCTGCGCGAGACAAACGGTGAACCACGCCTCATCGTCACCTTCGCCATCGAGGTGCCGCACAACTTCACCAGCGATGAGATCAAGAAGGTGCTGGAACAGCAGGGCTATACCCGCATCCATTCTGAAGAGGGAAAGATCATCGAGGTGGTGCAGGACCGCATGCGCCTTAATAGCGATAACCGTGGCCGTCTCACCGAGGCGCTGGAAATTGCTTTAGAGAAGGGGCACGGCAAGTGTGCGGTCTACAACCATGACGAATTTGGGGTCGGAGTAAAAACTTCGACCACCGACACAACCAATCCCCACACAGAGTCGCAAGTTTTTACTCTGACCCCAAATTCTTGGCGCTTCTCCAGCGACCTGCACTGCGCCCCCTGCGACATCCAGTATAAAGAGCCGCAGCCCAACCTCTTCTCCTTCAATTCGGCGCTGGGGGCCTGCGACACCTGCCGCGGCTTCGGCCGCACCATCGGCATCGACTGGAAGCTGGTGATCCCCGACGAGTCGCTGTCATTGAGGGATGGTGCGATCAAACCGTTTCGCAGCGGCTACTCGATGGAGTGCCAGGAGGATATCCTGCGCTACGGGCGCAAGCAGAAAATCGACCTCGATACCCCGTGGAAGGATCTCGACGAAGAGACCAGGCGGTGGGTGATCGACGGCGAAGGGCCGTGGGATGGCAAGTCCTGGTACGGGGTGCAGGAGTACTTCGACTTTCTCGAGAGCAAGTCCTACAAGATGCACATCCGCATCATGCTCTCCAAATACCGCAGCTACGACGTCTGCCCCAGCTGTCACGGGGCACGGCTGAAGGACGAGGTGTTCGATTTTCGTATCGGCACAAAAAAAGAGGCCGACGCGGTGCTCGACCCGGCGCAGCGCTTTCGCGCCGCCATCGTCACCATGGACGATGAGGTCTACGCAAACCTCCCCGGACTCAACCTGTTCGACGTGATGCAGCTGCCGCTGGAGCGGGCTAAAACATTCTTCGACAAGCTGTTTAACAAAAAGAAAAAGACGGCCGACGATTTCGAACTACTGCTGGAGGAGATCCGCTCACGCCTCAACTATTTAATCGACGTCGGCCTCGGTTACCTCACCCTGGATCGTCAGTCGCGCACCCTCTCCGGCGGCGAGGTGCAGCGCATCAACCTCACCACCGCGCTCGGCACCTCGCTGGTCAACACCCTGTTCGTGCTCGACGAGCCGAGCATCGGCCTCCACCCGCGCGACATCGACCGCATCAACGGCGTGCTGAGTAGATTGAGGGACGCCGGAAATTCCCTGCTGGTGGTCGAGCACGACCCGCAGATCATGCTGCAGGCGGATCGCATCCTCGACATCGGCCCCGGCCCCGGCGAGCGCGGCGGTGAAATCGTCTTCTACGGCACACCGAAGCAGTTGCTGAAAGATAAAAACTCCCTCACCGCGACCTACCTCAGCGGCAGACAACAGGTAGCGGAAGAGCACGCAAACAATCCGCCCGATGAGTCGACCAAATACCTTGAGGTTATCGGCGCCAGCGAACACAACCTCAAGGCCCTCGATATAAAGATCCCGCTCGGCCACATGGTCACCCTCACCGGGGTCTCCGGCTGCGGCAAGTCGACGCTGATGCAGGACGTGCTGTTCAACGCGCTATCGAAAATTAAAGGCCGCCCCGAGGAGATCCCCGGCGCGCACAAAGCGATCATCGGCCACGAAAACATCGACGATGTGGTGCTACTCGACCAGGCACCAATTGGAAAATCCTCACGCTCCAATCCGGTGAGCTACGTCGGCGCCTGGGATGCGATCCGCAAGCGCTTCGCCACCACCCGCACGGCGAAAGAGCGCGGCTACACCCCCGGCACCTTCAGCTTCAACTCCGGCAACGGCCGCTGCCCCACCTGCAACGGCTCCGGCTTCGAGCACGTGGAGATGCAGTTCCTCTCGGATGTCTACCTGCGCTGCCCCGACTGCAACGGCAGGCGCTACCGCAATGAAATTCTGGAAATAAAAGTAGGCGGCAAATCGGTGGCCGATATCCTCGACCTCACCGTCACCGAGGCGTTGCAGTTTTTTAAGGACGAAAAGGATATTCACAAAGTACTGGAACCGCTCAAGGCAGTCGGTCTCTCCTACCTGCGACTCGGCCAGCCGGTGCCCACCCTCTCCGGCGGTGAGGCGCAGCGCCTCAAGCTGGCCGGATACCTGGCCAGGACCGGGGCGCGCAAACGCACTAACGAGAAGCTGCTGTTCCTGCTCGACGAGCCGACCACCGGCCTCCACTTTGCCGACATCGCGGTGTTGCTGAAGGCACTGCGCCGCCTGCTGCGGGTCGGCCACTCGCTGCTGATCATCGAACATAATCTGGATGTAATTAGAGCCTCCGACTGGCTCATCGATCTCGGCCCGGAAGGTGGCGACGGCGGTGGCTCTCTGGTGTGTGAGGGGACACCGCAAGAAGTTTCCAAACACAAGGCCAGCCACACCGGCCGCGCCCTGCGCGACTACGATGCCGCGCTATTAGATGTAGGTCGGGTTGCAACCCGACAGGCCGTCCGCAAGGCGGACACAAAACCCAACGCCATCGAGATCGTCCACGCCCGCGAACATAATTTGAAAAACGTCTCGCTGGAGATCCCGCGCGAGAAGTTCACCGTCATCACCGGCGTCTCCGGCTCGGGCAAGTCGACCATCGCCTTCGACATCCTCTTCAACGAGGGGCAGCGCCGCTACCTCGAGTCGCTCAACGCCTACGCGCGCCAGTTCGTGCAGCCCGCCTCACGCCCCGAGGTCGACGCGGTGTTCGGCATCCCGCCCACCGTCGCCATCGAGCAGCGCACCAGCCGCGGCGGGCGCAAGAGCACCGTCGGCACCCTCACCGAGATCCACCACTTTTTGCGACTGCTGTTTGTAAAGCTAGGCGTGCAATATTGTCCCGAGTGTCAGGTACCGATAGCGCCGCAATCGCGCGATGCGATCCTCGCCCATTTAATGGGCGAATACCGCAACAAAAAGGTCGCGCTACTGGCGCCGCTGATCGTCAACCGCAAGGGGATCTACAAGGAGCTGGCGCAGTGGGCCGATAAAAAGGGCTACCCCATCCTGCGCGTCGACGGCGAGCCGCTGCCCACCAATAACTGGCCGCTGCTCGACCGCTACCGCGAACACAACATCGACCTGCCGCTGGGCGAGGTGAGCGTCGCCCCGGAACACGAGGGCGAGATCCGCTCACTGCTCGACGAGGCGCTGGACCACGGCAAGGGAACGGTGCGCATCGCCCTCATCAAGCGCGGTGGCGACTGGGGGGAGGAGCACCACTTCTCCACCCACCGCACCTGCCCGAGCTGTGGTACCGGCTTTGAAGAGCCCGACCCGCGCCTCTTCTCCTACAACTCCAAGCACGGCTGGTGCGAAAGCTGTTATGGCACCGGCACCGTGCTGCACGGATTCGATGCGGAGCAGTCCGGCGAAGAGGGCGAATGGTTAGAGGCAGAAGAAGAGACGCATACCTGCCCCAGCTGTGAGGGCGGTCGTCTTAACGACGAGGCCCTCGCCGTCTACTTCCACGACTGGAACATCGCCGAGTACGCCGCCTCCCCGGTAGACGAGGCGCTGCCGATCTTCAAACAGCTGCAACTCAACGCACGCGAGAAGGCGATCGGCCAGGATGTGGTGAGCGAGATCACCGCACGGCTGGAGTTTTTGCAGGAGGTAGGCCTCGGCTACCTTACTCTGGATCGCGCCGCCCCCACCCTCTCCGGTGGCGAGGCACAACGGATTAGACTGGCGGCACAGCTCGGCTCCAACCTGCGCGGGGTCTGCTACATCCTCGACGAGCCAACCATCGGCCTGCACCCGCGCGACAACACCCTGCTGCTCAACACCCTGAAAAAGCTCGAGGGCAAGGGCAACACCATCGTCGTCGTCGAGCACGACGAGGAGACCATTCGCAGCGCCGAGCACGTGATCGACATCGGCCCCGGCGCCGGGGTGCGCGGCGGCGAGGTTGTGCACACCGGCACCGTCGCGCAGCTGATGAAGAACAAGAAGTCACTCACCGGGCAGTTTCTCGCCAATCCGCTGAAGCATCCACTATTCGAACCACGCGCCATCGATGCGGAGAACGCCATTCAGATCACTGGCGCCGCCCTCAACAACCTCAAGCAGCTCGATGTCACCCTGCCGCTGCAGCGGCTGGTCTGCGTCAGCGGCGTCTCCGGCTCCGGCAAGTCGACCCTGGTGCGCGAGGTAGTGGTCAAGTCGCTAAAGAGCCTTGTCGGACGAGGTAACAAAAAGGGGCGCATCGGCAAGGAGCACTACCACGGCTGCGACAAGCTCGACGGCTGGCAGAACATCCAGCGCGTGCTGGAGGTAGACCAGACCCCCATCGGCAAGACCCCGCGCTCCTGCCCCGCCACCTACGTCGGCTTCTGGGACGAGATCCGCAAGCTCTACGCCCAGACCGAAGACGCCCGCATCCACGGCTGGAAGGCCAACCGCTTCTCCTTCAACACCGGCGGCGGGCGCTGCGACACCTGCGGTGGCCAGGGGATGACGCGGGTGGAGATGTCATTCCTCCCCGACGTGAAGACCGAGTGTGAAAGCTGCGGCGGCGCCCGCTTTAACCGCGAGACCCTGGCGCTCAACTACCGTGAAAAGTCGATAGGCGACGTGCTGGCGATGAGCGTCGACGAGGCGGTGGAGTTCTTCGCCCACCACCCGAAGATCCACCACCCGCTACAACTGCTGCAGGCGGTCGGTCTCGGCTACCTCACCCTCGGCCAGCAATCGCCCACCCTCTCCGGCGGCGAGGCGCAGCGCATCAAGCTGGTGACCGAGCTGGCCAAGGCCCGCCCCAACGCCCGCACCTTCACCCCCACCCTCTATGTGCTCGACGAGCCCACCGTCGGCCTGCACATGGCCGACGTGGAGAAGCTCATCCGCGTGCTGCATCAATTAGTGGATACCGGCCACTCGGTAGTGGTGATCGAGCACAACCTCGATGTGATCGCCGAGGCCGACTGGTGTATTGACATGGGGCCTGAGGGCGGGGATGCTGGTGGTGAAGTCGTGGTTGAGGGGACGCCGGGGGCGCTGGTTAGGGCTTGGAAGCGGTCGGAGACGGGGGGGGCGTTGCGGGGGTTTCTTAAGTCGCCCAAGGTGTAAGAGAATTAAAGGATTATCAGGGATAGGGTAAAGTGGGCATTCAGGGTATACTCAGGTATGGAGGAAACCTGCCATGGCAATTGCTAACCAACTGAAAGCATTATTAAAATCCCACGTTGAAGGGGATGATGCGAGATTTTACTCCATCGCTATGCAATTGGCAGCCCACGAGGCGAAGATTGGCCACGGCAAGCTGGCAGAAGAACTGCGCGACTTGGTTGATCAGGCCAAAGCCAGGCGTGGCCTACCACCGAAAGAGCAGGACAAGACTGTTCCCATCGGTCGGCCAAGGGGTGAGCTGGCTGGTCTGCTCCATGCGTCTTTCCCCAAGAACCGTCTGGGTGAGATGGTTCTCGACGATCACATGGATTACCAACTCAAGCGGATAATCCGTGAGCAGCGGCAGGCATCCCGCTTGCTGGCACACGGACTTACCCCTCGTCGCAAGCTGCTCTTGGTCGGTCCACCAGGGACAGGTAAGACGATGACCGCCTCGGTACTGGCGGGAGAACTTGGTTTGCCCCTCTTTCAAGTCCGCCTTGATGGACTGATTACCAAATACATGGGCGAGACAGCCGCTAAATTGCGTCAGGTGTTCGATTCCACCGACCGCACACGGGGCGTCTATTTTTTCGATGAGTTCGATGCTATCGGTTCGCAGCGCGGGCTGGAGAATGATGTCGGCGAAGTCAGGCGCATTCTCAACAGCTTTTTACAGATGATCGAGCAGGATGACTCGCACAGTATAATTGTGGCAGCAACCAATCACCCCGAAATTCTCGACCATGCGCTGTTCCGCCGCTTCGACGATATTCTGAATTACGATTTACCGGATGACGCAAGAATTGCTGAATTACTAAAAACCCGATTGAGGGGATCAGCCCAGAAAGGGACTTCATGGAAGCGACTTTCAGGTCAGGCGCAGGGGTTAAGTTATGCCGAAATTGTTCGTGCCTGTGATGAGGTATTGAAAGAAGCAGTAATTGAGCAGAAGGAACAGATCAGCGAATCCGACATCCGGCGCGCTATTGAAGAGCGTAGCAATGCCAAAACTCGATTCACCGGAAAACGAACAGGGAAACAATAATTCATGGCAGTAGACGGATCTGGGCCAAAACGACATTTCATTCTTGGTAATACAGCACAGCCGGAACCTTTCAGACCAGCAGTGGGTGGCGGAGGGGGTAGCGAAGTGCCTCGCCAAAACCGACAGGCGCATGGCCAGGGACTCCAGCGACAATTCGATAATCTGAAGCCAGCCATTGAACAGGCCCGTACCCAACAAGAAGCGATAGGTATGGAGGATGGGTTCGGACTGCAGATCGAATTCGAGAGCTTTCCTGATATCGAGTTAGCCTTCGAGTCGCTAGCAGCTGAATCATCTGGAATTGAGCTGCTGAACGTTCGCCATGATGAGCACAGTACCTTTGCTACGGTCTCCGTTCCTGATGGTAAGCTGCATATATTGGAAAATAAAATTGCTGCCTATCTGGATGAGACCAAGGACACCGTCAATGAAGAGAAAGGTACCAGAACCCCAAAGAACCAAAAGCTGCTGGATGCTATCCGAAGTATAAGGGTAGCTAGCATCAAATCACTATGGACGGATGATCCTGAAGTCTTTCCAGCTGATGCAGAGGAAGCTTTCTGGTGGGAGGTATGGTTGCCGGTGCGAGGAAACAGAACCCAAGTCACCGAACAGTTCAAGCAACTGGCGCAGAGCCTAAACTTTCGGCTTGCCAAGGGGCAGATAGAATTTCCTGAACGCACTGTTCTGCTGGCATATGGTTCTCTGCAGCAGATGCAGCATTCCGTGCTGACATTAAACAGTATCGCCGAGCTGCGGCGTGCGAAAGAGACTGCGGATTTTTTTGACTCATTACCACCAGAAGAACAACCGGAATGGTCTGATGAATTGCTTCAACGGATAACGGTAGCCAATGAGGGAGTGGACGTTCCTCACATCTGCCTGTTGGACACGGGTGTCAACGAAGCCCACCCACTGTTAGCCCTAGCAATTGCATCACAGGATACCCATACCGTTGAGCCCGGATGGGGGACTGATGACAAAGAAGGTCATGGCACGGAAATGGCGGGGCTTGCATTGCTGGGTAATCTGACACCCGCTCTTGATTCTTCTGAACCTATCGAAATTTTTCACAGGTTAGAGTCTGTTAAGCTGCTAGATCGAAATCACTCTAACAGCGGTGAGCCGGATCACCATGGCTACTTGACTGTCGAGGCAGTCAGCCGGCCAGAAATTACCGCAGCTCAGCGGTCACGCGTATTCAGTATGGCTGTAACGGCCCGGGATGCACGAGATAGAGGACGCCCTTCCGCTTGGTCAGCCACCATAGATCGCCTAGCGGTAGATTATGACAATCAGGGTGAAACGCCGAGACTATTTGTCATATCCGCTGGCAATATCGAAGATCCGAATGCATGGGCACAATATCCCGCTAGCAACACCACTGACGGCATCCATGATCCTGGGCAGGCGTGGAATGCCCTAACCGTGGGTGCTAGCACAGAGTTGATTCACCTCAGCGAGCCAGATACGGATGACTATCATCCTGTAGCGCCATTCGGCGGATTGAGCCCATTTAGCACCACCTCCCAGACTTGGGAGGGTCATTGGCCACTCAAGCCGGATGTGGTCTTTGAAGGAGGAAACGCCGCGATTACTACACTGTATGCGACACAATATGCAGAAACAAAAGCAAGTCTAAGCCTGTTAACGACCTGCGCGGAGATCAGCCAAAAACTATTTACAACCACCAACGCAACCAGTGCTGCAAGCGCCCTAGCTGCGAGAATGGCAGCCCGATTGATGGCGGAGTATCCCGAGCTTCGCATTGAAACCATCCGTGGTTTATTGGTTCATTCTGCGGCATGGACTCCTGCCATGAAGCAGCAGTTTCTTGCCAACCCAGATAACCCCAATAAGAGTGATGTTGCGCGGCTAGTACGACATTGCGGTTTTGGTCAACCGGATCTGGCGAGCGCTCTATGGAGTGTCGAAAATTCCCTCACCCTGATTTGTGAAGACAGTTTGCAGCCGTTCATGCGAGAGGGGTCAAACGCCCCCAAACTGCGAGACATGAACCTGCACCAGCTGCCCTGGCCTTTGGCGGAGTTGGAGGCTTTGGGCGAAACTGAAGTGGAGATGCGGGTGACACTCTCCTACTTCATAGAACCTAATCCCTCAAACCGGGGCATCAAGTCGCGTTATCGCTATGAATCCCACGGGTTTCGCTTCGAAGTTAAACGTCCACACGAGTCTGACGATGAATTCCGCCAACGCATCAATCTGGCGGCCAGAGATGCAGAGGAAGGCAGTAGTACCAGCAGTGGAGACGACCCAAAGTGGATGTTGGGTACACGCAATCGACACCGTGGTAGTTTGCATTCTGATATTTGGAAAGGCCCGGCGGCAGATCTGGCCAGTCGAGGAATGCTGGCAGTGTTCCCGGTCAGCGGCTGGTGGAAAACACGCCCCAAACTTGAGCGCTACGATCAAAGTGCGGAATATTCACTGCTGGTTTCCATTCGCGCGCCAGAGGTAGATGTGGAGCTTTATACCGCGATAGAGAATCAGATCAAGGTCGCGGTGAAGATCTAATCTAAGGAAAATCAGGGTCAGAACACAGTTTTCTCTAATATTAGAAACTATTGAGTTCTGACCCCGTTTTTTATAAAAAGGATTGCAGCGAATGGAAAGCCTGGTCTTGATAACCATTTTTGCCCTGACTGGATGGGCTATTTTCATTTACAACAGATTAGTGCGTGACAGAAACCGCGTCAACGCGGCGTGGAGCGACATCGACGTCCAGCTCAAGCGGCGCTACGACCTGATCCCCCAGCTGGTCGAGGCGGTACGCCAGTATGCCGCCTATGAACGGGCCACGCTCAGTGCCGTCATCGAACTGCGTAACCTGGCACAGCAGAGCGACTCTGTTAGCGAACGGGCCGAGCGGGAGAAGGTCCTCGGCAAGGGGATGCACCAGCTTATCGCCGTCGCCGAGCAGTACCCGCAGCTCAAGGCCAACGAGAGCTTCCTCGAACTGCAGACAAATCTCACCGATGTGGAAGATCATATCCAGTACGCGCGCCGCTACTACAACGGCACCGTACGCAACCTCAATACCCGCATCGACACCTTCCCCGACCTGATCATCGCCCGTCTCTTTGGCTATCGGCACAACAGCTATTTCGAGCTCGAGAGCGGGCAGGAGCGCCAACCCATGGAGATCCGGCTATGAGACATCTCACTCTACTGTTACTGTTGTTAAGCGCTACCCTGCCAGCGCTGGCCGAGGAGCGCATTCTCGAGTTCAGCAGCGACGTCACGGTGCACCCCAGCGGGGTGCTCACCGTTACCGAAAACATCACCGTGCGTGCCGAGGGCAATCAGATCCGGCGTGGTATCTATCGCGACTTTCCCACCATTTATAGCGGCCGTAACGGCCTGAGCAGCCGGGTCACCTTCGTGCCCGTGTCGGCGCAACTCGACGATGAACCAGTAAACTACTTCACTGAGGATATCAGCAATGGCGTGCGCCTCTACATGGGCGATAAGAACCGGCAACTGAAGAGGGGTATCTACCGCTTCACGCTCACCTACCGTACTGACCGGCAACTCGGATATTTTGAAAGCCACGATGAGCTCTACTGGAACGTCAACGGCAATGGATGGAACTTTCCCATCGACATGGTTGAGGCCACCGTGCATCTTCCCCCAGGGGTTGAGTCGCACACCATCACCCACGAGGCCTACACCGGCGCATTTGGCTACAAGGGTCAGGCCTACCAGAGCCAGATCGATGATGAGGGCAATGCCTACTTCCAGACCACCCAGTCTCTTGCCCGGGAAGAGGGGCTGACCGTCGTCGTCGGCTGGCCCAAGGGATTCGTAGTCGAACCCTCGGGGAAAGATCGGATGGAGTGGTTTCTGGATGATAACGGCAACGTCATTGCCGGCCTGATCGGGCTGGGCCTGCTGCTGCTTTACTACGGTC
>Ga0224501_10004353_pt1 | contig 11163 bp, 10 predicted proteins | sample SF_Oct11_sed_USG_4_FD_169105 | JGI IMG/M metagenome (GOLD analysis project Ga0224501, IMG submission 169105) | Sediment microbial communities from San Francisco Bay, California, United States - SF_Oct11_sed_USGS_8_1 | ecosystem: Environmental > Aquatic > Marine > Sediment | place: USA...
CATGTTGAATGGCGATGAGGGGAAGGCAGCCGTGACGCGTGGAGACCATCTGACGTCACAAATGACTGCCCCGCAAATCGAACAGGCGCAGGAGCTGGCACGGCGTTGTCAACAGTCCCAGTTTAAGACATGTGACTAGCTCAGGATACTGACAACAGGACGAAAGAGAATCGGTGTCACAAACCAGCTTCAGGCGTGCCTTCTTGGCCTCCCCTCCCCTCTTGGTCCCTCAAGCGACCTGTCCGCTTCGAAACAGTAGAAAGCACTGCTTCTCATCCACACGTGTGATCGATTGATGTCTTCACAGCCCAGGCAGAAATGGAACCCCAAACAGTACGCGGCCAACGCTCGTTTCGTTCCCGAACTCGGCCTACCTGTGATTGAGCTCTTGTCCCCTCGACCAGGTGAGGCCGTTCTGGATCTGGGATGCGGTGATGGCGCACTGACCCTCAAGCTCGTGGAGCTGGGCTGCGATGTCGTCGGAGTCGACTCAAGCCCTGACATGGTCGCTGCCGCTCGATCGTTGGGATTGAATGTGCAGGTGATGGATGGCCACACACTGTCATTCTGTGATCACTTCGATGCGGTATTTTCCAATGCCGCGTTGCACTGGATGAAGTATCCGGAACGTGTCATTGCTGCCGTCCGGCGTGCACTCAGGCCTAGCGGGCGTTTTGTCGGTGAGTTCGGGGGGTATGGCAATGTCGCCACAATTGTTGCCGCCATCGAGTCTTCGCTCTCTTTGCGAGACATCGCAATCGATAATCCTTGGTACTTTCCTCGCCCGGAGGAGTACAGAACCCTGCTCGAGGCAGGAGGGTTTACGGTCAGCAGCATCACGCTCATCCCCCGTCCGACGCCTTTACCCGGAAGCATTGACGGCTGGCTCGAGATGTTTGCCCAACCGTATACGTCGGTATTGCCAACCAGCGAGAGGCAAGGCTGGATCGCCGAACTTGTCGAGGCGTTGCGTCCTACACTCTGCGATGCTGATGGCAATTGGCAGGCTGATTATGTTCGTGTACGGTTTTGTGCCACGAAGACGAACATTGAGCACGCAAAGACTTGAGCCCCTGTTATTCTTTCACCGCTCAACTCACAAGGTCTTTGTCCATACGGAGCTGGCGCCGACAGGGTGATCCCCCGCGGCGCCACGGTGGGAATGTTATGACGTGTGTTTCTTGAGGATTGCCGAATCTTTAATGGCCGGATTCGTCGGAGACAGTGCGGTCGCCTGGTTGAAGGCTTCTGTCGCCTCGTCATGCTTGCCCATCTTGTTAAAGCTGAGGCCCAAATTATACCGGGCTTCGGCCGACTTCGGATCAGCCTTGACGGCTTTCTGAAAGCCTTCGATCGCGAGCTCCATCTTCCCCTCCTGGTACTGCGAGACGGCCTCGTCATTGTCCGCCTGGCCTGGAGAACCTGCAGCCGCCAGCAGCGCCGTCTCCGTCCCGGGCACCGCTTCCGCTACCCTGGGCACGGCTTCTATTGCCTTGGTCTGTGCTGCAGGAATTTCCGGTTTATCCGGCTTATTTGAATCGCACGATGCAAGGATGGGAATGAACCCTGCAAACATCACACTCACAACCACAGAGACCTGTTTCACAAACCACCTCCTGTTAGACGTAGATCATAAGCCTTGCCTATACTGCTCCACTGAGGGACGCCTCGTCTGATCAAAAGTGCTCACTTCCTCGAGGAACCGAAAAACGACTTAAAGGACGCCGTGGCCTCTCACTTTCATACCTTGTGTCATGCCATCACCATTCTGAAGATAAAGAACCCCGCCCTTACAGGCGGGGTCTCCTTACCATTCAAGCTGCGCTTGACCCGTCTCCTGCTCGCCTTGGTGCTGGACATCGTGCCGAATCGTGGCCTCGTTGATGCCCACCGTGGAGGCGAACAATCCTCGTGCCCAGACCCCGCCACCATCCCAATACACGTTGCGCAACATGTGCGGGAATTTCTCTTTCAGCTGCCGACTGGTCACGCTTTTCAGGGCCTCCACCACTCTTGAAACCGCGTACTTCGGCGGAATCACCCTGTGCAGATGAACATGGTCCCGTTCCACTCCAATCTCCTCCAGAACCCAATCGGGGTGAAATTCCCGCACGCCTCGGAGGACCTTCTTCACATATTCTGCCACCCCGGGCACGAGGATTTTCCGCCGATACCGCGTCACCCACACCACATGGGCCTGTCGATGGAGTTTCATCGACGGCCATCATCGCACCAGGCGAGCAACAGACGGCGCCCAGCTCACACCCCCACCCTGCCAGGTGGGGAACTCCCGCGAAATTAGATGGGCGGTGAGGAGAAGTCGCTTCGAGATCGAATTGCCAAGAGCACCAGGCAGGGGACTCAGCCTCTTCTTTTACTTTGCCAGCGTCCGGATATAGGCCAACACCGCTCGACTGTCCTCTTCCGACAAGCGTAGCTTCCAAGACGGCATGTTGGGCTTTCCTTCATGGATGGTTTCTAGCAGCGCCACGTCGGACTTTTGCATGGTCGACGGCTTCGTGAGATTCGCCGGATCCGGCCCCAGCATCCTATACCCATCCCCTTTACCCTCCGGTCCATGGCACCCTGCGCAATGCTGGGCAAAAATCCTTTCTCCACTGACATGGTCGGCACCTCGTGAGTCGGTGTCCGTCTGAGCCGCAACTCCGTGCGGCCCCACCACGGAGATAAGAGCGAGGGTCAACACAACTCCCATAATCGCGTGCCGCATCTTCATATTCATGTCGCCCTCATTTAGCGTGATTCCGCCATCACGTCGACGGTAGACTGCCCGGATGGTGGGAGAGTCTCGGTTCACCGTTCCCTTGAGGCATCTCGAAGACTGAATCATGCGCGTCACCGGTTGCTCCTCCTTGCGAACTCTCCTCCAGCCAGCGATAGAGAACCGGCAACATGATCAGCGTCAGCAGCGTTGAACTCACAAGGCCTCCGATGACGACGATTGCGAGCGGTCGCTGCACTTCGGACCCGATCCCCTGCGCAAATGCCAATGGAACAAGACCCAACAGCGCGACCAAGGCGGTCATGAGTACGGGGCGCAATCGCAGGAGTGCCCCCGAAGTCACCGCTTCATCCAGGCTATGACCATCCTCGCGAAGTTTGTTCATGTAGGAGACCAGCACGATCCCGTTCAGCACAGCCACGCCAAAGAGATTGATAAAACCGACCGATGCGGGCACGCTCAGATACTCGTTCGTCAACCACAGCGCCACAACCCCACCGATCATGGCAAACGGTAAGTTCAAGATGATCAGAGTCGCCTGACGGAGGGAATTGAAGGTCGAGTAGAGTAACAGAAAGATCAACCCAATCGTGATCGGAACAATGATTTGCAGTTTGGCCATGGCTCGTTCCATATTCTCAAACGAGCCCCCCCATGTCACTTTGTACCCGTTGGGAAGATCTACACGCTGTTCGATTTTCTGCTGCGCCTCTGCGACCAGACTGCCGATGTCCCGTCCCAATGTATTGAACCCGATCGACACATACCGCTGCAGCTGCTCTCGACTGATACGCCCAGGCCCCTCTTCCAACTCTACGGTGCCCAAGTCTGCCAGAGGGATCAAGGCGCCAGCATGATCGCTCACCCGAATATTGCTGATCGTTTCCACGCTGTCCCGATATTGTTCTGGAAACCGCACGACGAGATCAAACCGTTGTTGCCCTTCATAGACACGCGTCGCAGCTTCACCGCCAATAGCGGTCGTGATGATCTCTCGGACATCGGAGACATTGATCCCATGCCTGGCAATCTTACCCCGGTCGATATCAATCGTGAGGTACGGCTGTCCGAATAACTGCTCCACTTTGATATCCCGCACACCTCGGACGGTTTCCAATACCTCGGCGATTTCCTGTGCCTTGTCTCGAAGGATCTCCAGATCATCACCAAATAACTTGACGGTGGCTTCCGTGCGCACACCGGAAATCAATTCATCCACTCGTTGTTGGATCGGTTGGCTGATGAGAAACGTCGCTCCTGCCACACTGGTCAACCGTTCACGGAACTTTTGAACGAGCTCTGGTCTCGTCTTCGCCGTCGTCCATTGGTCCAGCGGCCGAAGTCGGACGACCGGATCGCTTTCATTCGGCTCCTGTGGATCGTTCCCCAATTCCGTACGGCCGATTTTCGAAACGACCATCTCCACTTCCGGAAACTCCATGATCGCCCGTTGCATGCGTTTTTCGATCTCGATCGAAGCCGGCAGCGACACACTCGGGAGACGAATGGTTTGTGGAGCCAGGGATCCTTCATTCAGAATTGGGATAAATTCGCTTCCCAGAAACGGCACTAAGGCCAATGCGCCTATCAGCGCACCGACGGCCAGAACCAGCACCACAATCCGGTGTCCAAGAGCCCATCGAAGAGCCGGAGCATAGAGATGCTTCGCGTGTCGAACGATCCAAGGATCCTCCTCACTCCCCTGTCTGAGCACCAGCGAGCAGAGTACCGGTGATAACGTCAGCGATAAGACGAGAGATACCAGCAATGCAATCATGATGGTATAGGCAAGCGGCTTGAACATCTTGCCTTCCATCCCCTGAAGGGACAAGAGAGGAAAAAACACCAAGATAATGATCAGAATCCCAAAGACGACCGGCTGGCCGACTTCTTTCACCGATTGCGTGACGAGCTGAAGCCTTGGTATGGCGGCAGCCGAATGGTGCGACAGATGGCGATACACATTTTCGACGACGACGACCGACCCATCCACGATCATGCCGATCGCGATGGCCAATCCCCCCAGAGACATCAAATTAGCCGTCAGCCCGATTTGCCCCATGACAATGAACGTGGCGAGTGGAGCTAACACCAAGGTACCAACGACGATCAGCGCGCTGCGCAAGTTCCCAAGGAAGAGGAACAACACGACGACGACGAGCGCCACCCCTTCCGCCAGCGACTTGTAGACGGTACTCAGTGCCGCAGTGATCAGTTCAATACGGTCATAAAACGGCACGATCCGCAATCCATTCGGCAGCAAGTTCTTCGCATGAATGTCGTCGATTCGAGCTTTGAGGCCTTCGATAACATCCCGAGCGTTGCCTCCCCGTAGCATCAGCACGATCCCGCTGACGACCTCACGATCTGCGTTCAGCACGGTTGCCCCGTGCCTCACCGCATGGCCGATCACTACGTGGGCTACATCGGAGACGTAGACCGGAGTTCCACCGGTTTCCTTGACGACAATGCGTTCGATGTCGCTCAGTGAGCGAATCAGCCCGATCCCACGCACAATATATTTTTCGTCATGCTTTTCCAGAATATTGCCGCCGGCGTTGGCATTATTTCTGGCCACGGCGCCAAAGACATCCCCGAGAGTCAGGCTGTATTTTCGAAGCAGACCTGGTTCGACCAACACCTGATACTGTTTGACGAAGCCACCCATCGAATTGACGTCGATGACTTCCGGTGTACCTTTCAGAATGGGACGAATGACCCAATCTTGAATCGTTCGCTGTTCGATCAAACTCCCGTGCTCCGCTTCCTGGTTCATCGCCGATGCCCGAGTGTCCTCCAAATAGTACTGAAACACCTCACCTAGCCCCGTACTATTCGGCGCCAGCATGGGCTCGGCTCCTGGGGGAAGTTGTTCTTCGACTTCGAGCAGTCGTTCGAGCACCAGTTGTCGAGCCAGATTGATGTCCATCGAGTCATCGAAGACAATCGTAATGAGCGACAGACCAACCTTTGTCAGAGAGCGCATTTCCGTGAGGGAGGGAACACCTGCGAGCTGAAGCTCGATCGGGTAGGTGACCAAGCGTTCGACCTCAGCCGGCGAGAGGCCTGGAGCCTTCGTGACAACTTGTACCAAGACGCTGGTCACATCGGGAAAGGCGTCGATCGGGATGGTTCGAAACGCGTACACCCCTCCGATCCCCATCACAACCGAAAAGATGATGACGAGCATCCGCTGACGCAGGGAAATGTCGAGGAGGCGAGAGACCATCAGACGGGTTTCTTCAACAACTCGGACTTCAAGACAAAGGCACCGTGCGTGACGACCGGCTCTCCTTCATTCAGACCGCCGAGTATGGAGGTCAACGTCCCATTGGATTCCCCAATGTGGACTTCGCGCACTTCGTACTCACTCGCGCTGCGCTGCACGAAGACGAAGGTGCGGCCTTGATCGCGTTGCAATGCGGTCTCCGGTACTGCCAATCGATCTGGCTGGGCCTCTGAAAACAGGCGAATGGTGGCGAACATTTCGGGCTTGAGCCGTCCGTCCGGATTCGGCAATTCAAGCCGGAGCTGCATTGTGCGCGTGACGGGATCCAGCACATCTGCGACATAGGTAATCGTGGCCTTGAAGGTTTCCTTGGGATAGGCGTTGATCCGCACCTCGACTTGTGTGCCACCGGAGGCATGGACGGAATCGACAAAAGAGATATCCTTCTCGGGGATGTTGGCGAGAATCCAGACTTCCGAGAGATCCGCGATCACAAACAGATCTTCGGTGGTCTCGACGACTTCACCGCGTGTCAGATTGCGCCCGATGATACGCCCGGCGAAGGGCGCTACGATCGGCACGACAGACCGAATCTCACGACTCCGGTCAAGGCGACGCAGCTCGTCGACGCTCATGCCGAGCAATTTGAGTCGATCACGCGACTCATTGGCCTCGGCCTGAGTACTCAGCAGCTCCGCATGTCGACGTTGCGCTTCCGCTTCTCCGATGACCTTTTCCTCCAACAAGAATTTCGCCCGGCCATAGGCTTGCTCCGCAACGTGGAGTTTCGCCCGAGCCTTGAGATAGGCCGACTGAGCGAGACCCAATTCACTACTGTATAAAATCGCCAGCGGAGCATTCGCCTTAACCTCTTGGCCAAGCTCCCCATACACCTCAACGACGCGCCCGCGAACCAACGTCGTAATGTCTGCCATGTTCCGTTGATTGGGCTGAACGATCGCGGGGAAATCCCGGTGCGTCCGAAAGTCGCTGAGTGCCGCCGGCTGGACCACGACTCCCACCCTCGACGATTCCTCTGCTGACAGCGAAATGAGGCCTGGAGTGGACACTGCGACAGACGCCTTACTGGCCACCACATCGTTTGGAGTCCCGTCACACCCCGCTTCCATGACCATCAAACCGAACAGAAGACCACATACCCCTTGGATAATCCATAACGATGGCGCTCGCAGTGAATCGAGCCGGGCTTTCACAGCGTCCCTCCTACGGCTTGCTCAAGGCGTGCCAGCGAGACGGAGAGGGCGTGCCTGGCCTCGGCATAATCCAATAGTATTTGCCGTTGCACACGTTGCGCATCGAGCACTTCCAGCAGGCTTGACGCACCCTGTTGAAAACTGAACTGCGCAAGCCTCAACGCCTCCTGAGCTTGTTTGAGCAACCCTTTATCAAAGACCTCAATCAATTCAGCCGTGGTGCGGACATCCTGATAGTGCTGATACACGGCTCGCCCCAGTTCATTACGTGTCCGGAGCAGCTCCGCTTCATCGCGGCGTTTGGCCCCCAACGACGACGCAATTTCTCCTTGGCGCCGATACCACAGCGGCATGGGAACGGAAAGTCCTCCTTGAAACGCTTCACGCCCCAACTCGCGCCAATAGCTGCCACTGACCGTCACAGTCGGTACCCGCGCCTGGCGTTCGAACTCAATCTTCCACTCCGATCGCTCGACCGACTTCAGTAGACGTTGAATGGTCGGATGCTGCTCCATCATGCGGGCCATTAACCCTTCAATCTGCAAATCCAGCGGAACCATTTTAAATTCGCCGTGGACCGTATAGGTTGCCCCCAACGCACCTCCGGTCAGGGTATCGACGACGACGCGGCTGATCCGAACCGCATTGTCTGCACGTGCGAGCTGCTGACGGGCTTTCAGGACCTCAACCTCTGCCTTGATGGACTCAAATTGAGGCGCCTCGCCTGATTTGACTCGCGCTTTTACGATCCGTGCCACGCCTTCGACGGTATCAAGATTTTGTCGCGCAACGTTGGCTCCCTGTTGCGCCAACAACAGGTCATAGAAGGCAGCCTTGACCTGCGACGCTAAATTCAATCGGGTCTCCAGCAGGCCGACGTTGGCCGTTGCGAATCCGAGATCCGCAACTTGTTGACGGGCGGCACGCAGCGCAGGCCATTCAACCCGTTGTCCAACCGTCACGTTGTATTCGGAGAGTGACTGGGGAGCGAGGCTTGACCCACCGCCGACCCGGCTGGTATCGCGAAGCATCCCATGACCACCGGAGCCGGTAACGGTGGGGTTGGGATAGGCACCGGCCACCGTCTGCTGGCCCTTTTGCTGTTCGATATCTCCCTCTGCGAACGAGACCAAGGGGTTCTTCGCCAAAGCCAGGTCAACGATCATGTCGAGGCTGTACACCTGTCCTGCAGGTTCCGCAGAAGCCGTGACCACGCCAAGCCCTATACTCATCCCACACACAAGAACGAGCACCAGTCCCATCACTGTCTCCTACCTAGCAATCTGACAGACTCAAAACCATAGTAGGCCGAATCCGGTTCATTTTCAAATGTCTCTGCAGAGCTTTGAGGTTTCGCCACGCTCTATGGAGGAGTCACGCGGCAATCCACTGAAGTAGAACGCCGAGATGGCCACCGTTGCAGCAACGTTCAGCGACTCCACCCCATCTGCGAGTGGGATGGAAAATTTGACGTGAGATGCCTGTGCGACGTCCGGAGCCAACCCCGCCCCTTCGTTTCCTACGGCAATCACAAGGCGGCTCGAAATCTTCTGAATAGTCCTGATTGAGACTATATCAGCCGACGGGAGGAGCGCCGAGTAAATTTCGCATTGGTACGAGGAAAATGTCAGAAACTCACACCCCCAAAACACAGGAAGGTTCAAAATCGAGCCGGCCGTGGCGCGGACAACTTTGGGGCTGAAGAGATCGGCGCACTCGGCACTCAGCCACACCCCGGAAAGATTCAGCGCCGCGGCTGTCCTGATAATCGCTCCCACATTCGCTGGATCTTGAAGCCTATCCGCGTAGATTCCCAATACCCTCGGCTGCGTGAACACCTGCGCTTCGTCCCATCGCGGCTGTCGGACAACCGCGAGCATCCCTTGCGGCATCTCAACATCCGTCAGCTTTTCAAATACGGTGTCCGGACACACCCACTGACAGGCAGGCAGTTGAGATCGCACCTGCCGATCAGCATCGGTCTCAGCGCGAAGATACCGTGGGGATAGAACCAGGCTGCGAATCGAGTGTGCGTGGCGAGAAATCAGATCAAGACAGGACTTGACTCCTTCGACGACAAACGTTCCCTCCTGCGATCTGACGTTCTTATCACAAAGAAGCCGACGTATCAGAGAGCCCTGTGAGCGCGTGAGGGCCCGGAGATGCGGTACTGCATCCACTAGAGCCCCGACATCGCTCCCAAAGGGATAAGACTGAGAAGGAGAAAGCCCCCAATCACCGGCGCCTTCGCTCGGACGCCGCTTCCGCGGCGCGGATCCGCTGGGCCCGAGCCTTGGCTCGCTTCAATGCCGTCAGCTTTCCTCGCGTACGGCTTTGCTCAAACTGCAACTGTTCAAGCTGAGATTGCAGGTGGGCCTTTTCTCGCTTATGCAAACTAGCGCACTCCGCCTTTGAAAGCTGGGTCCAATCCCCGCTGCTTCTTGCACGCTTGATGCGCTCGTCTAACGATTCCCGAAGCTGCTTGGCCCTCATCGTCACGAGAGACTTGAGTGCGTCTTGACGACGCTGAACCTCTTCCTCCTCAGCCATGATGCCGCGAATGTCTGTTCCCAACATAAATCGCTACCTCCTTCACCGCAACAAAACTTGCGCGCATTATACTCGATTTGACACTCAATCGAAAACTCTGTGTAACATATTGAAATATATGATTAATTTAGAATGTCACTCGCGTTTCCACGTTTCATTGAAGCTCGCCCTCCCATTGTGTATCATCTGCTCCATGTCGATCGGCCTACGCATCCAGAATTGGAGGCATTCAAAAAGCCAGTCTATCGAGTTATTATCAGACGCAGCGGGCATTCCCATCTCTCTTCTCGAACAAATTGAATCCGGCCATACGGACCCCGCAGTGGAGACGATCGAAGCCCTCGCCAGAGCGCTTCAGATCCCTCCGTCTTGGCTGTTTGATGAGCCGCAATCCTTTACGTACCTATTCACCGACTCCGATGAGGTTGAGGCGCCAGACCCTTCTCGCACCGACCCGGTGACTGATCACATCTTAGCCGCATCACGAACGGATCGATCGCTCTATGTTCTTTTAACGACGCTCATGCAGGCCGGCGATCCAAAACTCTTGCGTGCCGCCGAGATGAGTCTCCGCAGTTTGGTAAAGCAATCTCGGCAAGCCACCGTGCCCTGGCAACAGCGCCCCTCCGGACACTTTGAACCGCCGAGCGACTAGCGCATCTGGCTGATCTTTGGGGCTGATCCCGCCTCTCATCTATTGCCAACTCGCCGCCAAGACGGCTTGGACATCCTGTGGCCGTTGATCAACCGCCTGATCCCAGGTCAAGCCAGTTTGCTCTGTGAAAGCAGCCATCGCGTGAATCAGTTGATCGACCTGAGTGTTGAGTAGAGCCTGCCCATTCCCGGCCTGGATCGTCTCCACGTGGTGGGCTTCGCCGAGATACCAGTTCTCAATGGCCACCTGATCACTGGTACCATGAATCGCCACCCTCAGATCGTTCGCCTGCCTGCTGAGAATCAGATCCAATGGATCGATTGTCGTACCGAATGCTAAGCGATCGGTATTCCCCACGGTTGCATCATGTTCTGAGATTGTGTCGACCTCATCTCCTCGAGTAAAGACATACACATCATTTCCGGTCCCTCCGACCAGATAATCGTTTCCAACACCACCAGTAATCGTATCGTTTCCTGTTTGGCCGACCAGCGTATCATTGCCATCATCTCCGCTAATGACATCATCTCCGTCACCGCCATAGAGATAGTCACCCCCACTTCCGCCAAGAATCGTATCGACTCCGTCCTCACCGCTCACGGAGTCGTCGCCATCTCCGCCACTGATCAAATCGTTGCCGGTCCCACCATAGACCGTATCGTTCCCGAACTCTCCACTGAGGTGATCGTCGCCATCGCCCCCGTTGAGCACATCATCGCCCTCGCCACCATAGAGATAGTCGGTCCCGCTCCCACCGAAAATGATGTCGGCC
>Ga0224501_10004355_pt1 | contig 11159 bp, 5 predicted proteins | sample SF_Oct11_sed_USG_4_FD_169105 | JGI IMG/M metagenome (GOLD analysis project Ga0224501, IMG submission 169105) | Sediment microbial communities from San Francisco Bay, California, United States - SF_Oct11_sed_USGS_8_1 | ecosystem: Environmental > Aquatic > Marine > Sediment | place: USA...
GCGCTGCTTTTGCAATTGTACCAAAATGAAATGCTTCTGTTTACTCTTTTTACCACCAATAACCAGCACTTTTCACTCTAGGTAACAAACAAGCTCGCTATGAGATCTCAGAGCAATTAAAGAACCGAATTCAAAAAAAAGAAGAAAAATTACCGGATGAAAAGCCTGTTTCGATCAGGATATTAATTTTAATTGAATTGAGCAAGATGATATTCATGGGTCACACTCTTGTTGAGGAACTTCGTCAACTAACAAGCTGCATATAAATTATATAAGCAATAGCTCGAAGCAAAAGTTCCTTGGTTCGTGTGGATTCGTGTGGATACAGCTCTGTGGTGAGCACAAGAATACTAACTAGCTAGGAACTTAGTGCTAGTAGGTATGAACTTTATCCATACACTCCGGTTTTGGCAACAATCCTTTCACTGAGAGTATCAGGTATTTAATTCGTAACTGATACACAAAATACTACTGTATCAGTATCAAAATATTTGATCGAAAAGGAGCTTTTCCATCCCTGCTGATGATTAATGGCTTTATTCTTTTGCAGCTAATCTGTATCTGTCAAGAGGGTTCAGTTCCACTGTATACGAGGGACAGCAACCTACAAATTTTGGTGAGTTTGCTTTAATGGGACTAAACACCATCAGGTTACTAACTTGACCAATTCGAGTTCATACTGTTTCGATTTGCATACAGTATAATATTCAAGTTAATACAATGCCTAGGCAGCCCTTAAACACGTCTTGTGCCACTATGGAATGATAATGGTACACTGGAGCGGCTTGAATCCCTAGGCACTGCTTGACTCTGATGCTTTGTCCGTTTGCTTTTATTTCCTGGTATGACCACTTTGCCACTATATTGGAGCGATCCGGTTAGATCGCCATCCAAAATTTAAAGATTAGCCCAAAAAATCGCGTGTAAATCACTATCAATGCTCCATCATACAGCAGGCTATTGTTTATTTGAGCTGGAATTAATGTTAGGAGCTCACACTCCTAAGGAAGGCTGTCATGACAGAGAGACGGAAGTTAGGGAGTTAAATCAGGATTTGATGTGGGGCGCTCATACTAACCAGGGAAGTGACGCGTTTGAACCACTGACTGCAACTACAATCTTATTGTTCTCTTCTGCTATCTCACTATATTCATTCATTCATTTTTCTTCCAGGTAACTACATCTGCAACTCTGTGGTGAGAGAAGTGATTCGCAGAGGGCTACGGGTAAACATTGAGCCAACCATCAGTGGTTGCAGAAGTTCCTCCACTTTGCTATTCTCATCCGGATCGTGCTGTGCTGCTACTTCCATCGGTACACTGGCTAAAGCCGCATGCCCAAGTTCTACTATGCAGTCACTCCTCAACGTTTTTGGTTAAAGGGTCTTTGTTTACAATTGAAACTAATTATGGCTAGACAAAAACCTCTACTGGTATGTAATTTCACACTACAGTTCTGACTTACAACTGAAAACTTCTGCATTATAATCCTGGCATAACGTATTTGAGGATTCTATGCATGGCGTGCCATCGTACTATGAGGTGCCATGTGTGAATGCAGCCAGCCTGTGCATATTTCTATCTGAGTTCAAGTATAAAAATAAATATATGAAAGGCTTGAAAATGACATGCAAATGAGAGGATTAAAAATGACGGAAGATCATGAAAAAAGAATACGAAGTCAGAAACGATAGAACATATCATCAGCTATGAGAGTAAGTGTTGTTCTTTATAACACAGTGATTGTCCTGTTCGGACAACCTCTTCAAACACAAAACAAATTCATATAACCGTAACACTAATGGATGAACCCACCTGACCCCTTCGGTATCTTCAAACATTAGATGTCTGATTAGACCACTCACCACTGGTTTTAAAGGTTCTAGGCGCTAAAGACAGCTTGAGCGGAGATTATTCAACAAAAATCTTTGTTTACCCAAGACTAAATGGGCACCTGACTCTCTCCAGAGCTGGGGAAGGTAAAGGCGGTAAGGAAGAGGAGTGGCGCCCCAACTCAGTTACACCGTTGCTGGTACAAGCTGGTTCTTTAGCAGCCACTTCCCACATGACCATTATGGATTACGGGAACAGCCTTTACCTTTTTACTAGACTAACATCATCACCAATCTATTCAAGAAAGCCACCATTTCTATCTCAAGCAGAGGATGGGTATTTCATTTATCACACGCACTCAGAGATAGCACTCTGTCAGGTAGAGCAACCAGTTCGCTTCGCTTTTCCTAATTTAGGCCTAGTGGCCGTCGCTGCGTAGAGATGGATATTCTATGCGAGACTGAACTAACTTTTTACTCAGACCTGGATAGCTTGATAGCTCGATGGAATCATAATTATACTTATAGCTAAAGCTAAACAATGTTGCACAAGGTAGGATCACTATTTCTATTCACAATCTACACAGAACCACGAGGTCCGGTAGTTATCTTACTGATAACCATTCAATTGTACTCATCGGCTCACTAGATAAACCCAGCGATTTGATGACAACAATCACGCAATGACACTTATCACGACTCACATGTCAAACTTGTTATCAGGCCTCGAAGCATCGCAGGAGGAAAACATCTATAGAGGATGGATTTAACAGCATGAACGGTGACTATCACACAGACTGAAGAATACATCTTACATGCGCATACAATCAGAGAGCTACACAGGACGTCAGCTTAATTTTCCTAGACATTTTATTGTCTGATGAAGTGAGTTGTTGTATAAAAAAAACCACTACTTGGAAGACATATGCATGGCATTGGACTCGTTTACAAGTAAACTGCTACTAGTCTTACTGTGTAAGTTTTACCCATATGCATCTTTACTTCAAAGTGAGTAATTTTGCTACTTAATCCCTACAAACTTACAAGTGACATGGAAGGCAACACAACATCAATACCCGACATCACAACGTCAATACCGAACATCACAACGTCAATACCCGACATCACAACGTCAATACAGAACATCACAACGTCAATACCCGACATCACAACGTCATTGAGACCTTATTCAAACCTCTGCAGGCATTACCGAGAAAATGAATCTGGAGATGTATGGTCTAATGATGGTACTCGTCTGGGGTTAGACAAAGCGTACATAGGTGCTGCCCTTATCAGTGCCATACTCTCCGCGTTTGGTTCCATACTGATTATAGCATTCTACTATAAGATTCCAGAATTTAAAACTAAAAGTAGACGGCAGCTGGTGTATCTCTCTATATGTGACTTACTTATTGGTACTGGTAACTTTATCGGCGCTATCTGGTAAGTCAATCCGAACTTTGCTTTCAACAATGATTGTAAATATTGTGAAATAGTGGGATAACCCAGTGGAAAAGTCACAAAGCGCTGGGTTCACAACCCTGTGAAGTTGAAAATGAAAGCAAACCTTATATTTATATTTTATACTCGTTCAATATATTTTATTTTTATATTTTTTCCCCTTTTGTCTTTCTGAGGGTCCCGGTTGGGGTCAGTTACTTTAGCAATATCTTTTACGCATCTACTCCCAAGAATTCTACTACTCCTAACAACAAGGGAGGTGGATCTTTGACAGCTGGGGAGTGATCGTGACCCTAGTTGGGACCTCCATAATGTTTTCCGTGGTGTTTGGAAGCCACACTAGTGATTCTGAAATGAGGGGCTTACAAAGAAAATGAGCCTGGAGACTCAAACCTGCTATCCATAGATTGCATTGTCGGGCTTTTAATAATTGTCCCCTCTTACTGTTTAAAGGATAATGCTTGAAACGGATACAGATTATCACGACATCAAGAAGTCAGCTAGCGACAATTTACCATCAGCTATATGCAAAATGCAAGCCGCGCTGAGCGCCTTCTCAACCCTAGCAAGTGTCTCCTGGACCGTATTTATAGCAGCTAATATCTTCCTAACTACTTACTTTGGAAATCAATGTCTGGTCACAAAAGCGAGATTACTGCCACACATCATCAGTTGGGGATGTCCACTCTTTGTCATTATTTATACACTGAGTTATGGGAGATTTGGATTCAACCCATGCAGTGGTAAGTTGTGGTAAGGTGAGCTTGAGTTCCTCTTGATGACTGTTCTTAGGGAATAGCGCATTGAGTTCAAAATGCCACCTTACTGCTTCATTTCCCTGCTTGCCCACCACTCACCAGATTTGAATTGTGACATTAAAACGAGCAGGTCAACCCATAGAGCTACCTTTTCCATAGAGCTACCTTTTCCATAGACCTACCTTTTCCATAGAGCTACTTTTTCCATAGAGCTACCTTTTCCATAGAGCTACCTTTTCCATAGAGCTACCTTTTCCATAGAGATACCTTTTCTATAGAGCTACCTTTTCTATAGAGCTACCTTTTCCATAGAGATACCTTTTCCACAGAGCTACCTTTTCCATAGAGCTACCTTTTCCATAGAGCTACCTTTTCCATAGAGCTACCTTTTCCATAGAGCTACCTTTTCCATAGAGCTACCTTTTCTATAGAGCTACCTTTTCTATGAGGCAGGCAAGTGAAAAAAATCTTCTGACACACCCTGGGAAATGCTGAGTCAATGTCAAATTGGCCCTGCATGACTCACTAGACCAACTTCTTCATACCCCTGATGCTGCATAGATAATCCCTAGCGCTGGTCAGGATACTCGCAAGGGGCCTGCATATCCTGGACACTGGTCAGAAGACTTGTAGGCTACTTGCATATCTCGAACACTGCTCAGAATATAGAAAATTAGGGTCAAAATGATGGTTAGAGTTAGACACCTCGTAAGGTAGCTGAGGCAATGTGCTTATTCTGATTGTCCGACTAGTAACAGAACAAGAATGATCTTGCTAAATTTAGCCAGTGTTATCGATAACACCATTGTGACCATCGTCTTTGCTCATGACTTTCACTCTAGCTATAAATGTTAGTCAAGGCTAAACAGCAACTTCTGTACCTTGATGCCCATGTAATTATCAAGTTGGTGGCTTGTTTGCGGGATGGTTCATGGTTGGTACTCTGTTGTTGGGCCTCCCTTTAGCATTGTGATCTATGCTAGCAAAAAGTGAAATATAAACTTAGAATTGAATTCTGGTCACCTGGTTCAGGGCTGGATGTCCTATCCACTTACTCACTAAGCCGAGCTTCATGGTGGTAAAATTTCAGCACCATCGACTTGTGCTCTAATGACTCAAGCACTGCTCATCCACGTATCCTTACCTACCTCCTAAAGCTCCCATACCATTAGTCTATTACCCACATGCAGAAGACAATTAATGACTCTCCGACCAGGGGTACACAGAAATTGCTCTGTTGAGTCTTTGATTAAGCATTTCCTTGGGTGCATCATTAGCGGCATTTTTATGCGCACCTACGCACCCCAAAGAGAAGGTAACCTTATGGGTGAGCCTTTTTTATATAACGTAAGGATCCTAAACCCACGAGGTGTTCTCCATAAAAAAGTTTTTGTTCGAGCAAAGAATCAAATAGGGGCTCTGGGTTCAATGCCCCATTTGCTATCCATAGTTTCACTCCAAAATCAGCCTACACATATCTACTGTAGATCAGCTATGGTGGTGTTGGATACGCCCTTTCTCCACTGATGATCTCCATTCTCTACATAACGTTAGGATGTGGGAGCTGTTCGCTGGAAAGGTCTGGGAGTTATCTGGCTATGCCTTGGTGTTCGTTTTGTACGCCCTCACCAAATGCAAACTATCTCAACATGTAGGTTGGTAACGGCAAAGTTTAAAGGTTTATGTTATAGCTTGTTTTTGTTTATCGTGGAATGAATCAATGGCTCTCTAATGACCATGCTCCAGCTTTCATTCTTTCAATACCAGTTGTGTTATGTCTTTTAACCTCTCAACCTCTCAATCATCAAATTTGACTCGCGACATTCAATAAAGGAGGTACCTGTAGGGTTACACTATCTCCACAATGCAAACCCTATATCGGCTGGTCGGTACAATGATCTCTCCCAACAGCTCTTAGCTGCGCCGGGCACACTGAGTCCCTCACCCGACGCAACAGCCAAACCTGCCTTCTATAACACATAACACATGATGATTCATGTAGCCAATGTGCACATCCTCTCTGTGCTATGATCAATCGGAACTCACCATCAACCACCATCAGACCGCAACATTCAATAGTGGAAGCCCGCATGCAAAAGATCCATTCTCAAAGGAGTGCACCATGGGCCATCTATATAAAACAGGGGAGCCAAGCCTGTGGCTTGTGGGCCACATGGGTTCCTTTGGCCCAAAACTGGTGGCTTTCAATGTGACCAGTATGATAACCAATCTACCCTCTCATCTCAAAACACATGCTGCCAACAAACTCAATGAACTCTCATTATGATCGTTAATTTTTCCTGCTGGAAACAAAACTTGAGTTCTTTTTGGCTTCTGCTAGTGATAGGTCTGATTTCACTGAAATGGCAGATGCTGACCACTTGACCTTGACTTTTAGATAAAACGACTGCGGCAGTCAAGTTCCCCAGAAGAGGACAACTCCATCGTGCAGTCTCAAATTTCAGCCACTAGTAGAAAGCTCATCCTGATCCCTTTAGTGTTTATTCTCTCGCGGATTTGGGGCAGTGCACGATTCATCTTGCAGTATAATGTTGAACCATTCCGACAGATCGGAGCTGCACTGGCCCCACTGCAGGTAAGCTAAGCTGAGTAGCCTGCGTCTTTTGCAATGAGGTCGGCTTCTTATCTCCACTCCATGGCAGAACAACTGTCAGGAGTGGTACATAAATTGGCCTACTGAGTCTTTTACTCAGCATTTCCCAGGGTGGATTAGTAGAAGACTTTCCGCTTGCGCCCACATGCCCCATAGAGAGCATAACTCTATGAGAGGTCCGCCATAATTTAACGTCTGGTTCCAAACCGTCAAAGGTATTGCAACAGTTTTTGCCCTAATTGGGATCGACCCGGGGATCCCAGTTACGAGGCCCAGTACGCTAACCACTGTGTTATTGCTTCACCCCATTTGGGAATGAAATGCTGACCTTGGTGATCGGCCTTGACCCTCAGTTTATGTAGGAGTTCACTCTACACCCGCCGCCTCATATGCCGGACGATGAACGACTCCGTATGATGGTGGGTGAAGATTGGTCATTCTTGCCGGTTTTCTGCAAACAGAACCGTAACCCAAACTTCTTACTCACTATAAAGGCTTAGATGAACTAGAGTTTGTTCTTGGTGTCACAGTTAAATAATAATAATGGGTGATACCAAACTGTGTATCGTATCGTATTGCTATGAATTATGAGTAATATGGGTTGGCGATAACCAAGGTCGGGCAAAGTCATTCGCACGATAGTCACCAATTAGCAGGAACAAGATTCAATGATAGAGGTAGACTACGCTGGAATTGCTACACTTGAATCAAACTGCCTTATCTTACATTATTGAGCATGCAGCTCTGCATTAGCATCCATACTGTTAGTGGACCTGTCATCCTTTCTATAAGACCCAGAGTATGTCTAACGAAGCTATTCCATCATGGTGAAGTCGCAATGCATTGAGATTGTTAAATTGATCGCAGGCCCGTCTTGTAGCGCAACTTACGTGTGTTTTTCAGCATCTGATAACATCACACAAGCAAAAATCTGGCACTTGCTCAAACTCATACTGTGGAGATAACTCAAATTGATTAGAATGTTTGCGGAGTTGCGTTTCCGTATTCGTAAACTAAAAACGGTCCGAATTGACATCACTGGCGCAAGTGCACGCAGACGAATTACTGCATGTTTGTACGAAATTTCTTCCATATTTTGTATGATGATACCGCATATGTTTTACTAGTTCAATCAAATCAGTCTTCATTTTCATTTTATTTGCACTCAGTTTATGCACTGAATCAGTATTAATACCAATGTAGAGTGAGCAATGTTTTCATTGAATAAGCGAATGACACACCGGGCAAGTCATTATGCATTAGTAGGTGGAATCACCAAAATTCCGGTTCCGTATGCAACTTGGCGACTTTTCTAATACATTTGATTCTCTTCATGCTTCAGGCATTTGGAGATAGCTCACAGGGCTTTCTCAACTGTCTAGTCTTTATCTCCACCAACAACTGCATTCGTCAGTATCTCAATCAACAACTAAACCGAACACGATGCAGTAAGGCTTTGCAGCGGAATATCAACACAACGGTAAGGGCATTGTCTGTAATAGGATCAACCTTACTAAGCCAGAGGCACATTTCCCAGAGTTAACTGTGGATGTTTACTTCACGGGTGGGTCTGATTTGCTAGCAACCCGAATCTGATGAGGTTCGAATAGCGTAGCAGTGTGGAAAGTAGAACTGTCAAACCTGGAACCTCTGATTTTTATCCACTAACCCGCTGCATGCGTACATAAGGGTTATGAGTTTGAGTGCCAGTACTGGGAGGGGGTTTCCCTGGTGCAAGTCTATAGTAGGGGTCTCATTCCAATCTGCAAGCATGGCCTCAGATCGCCATGGGAAAAAACTATGTCACAACCGTATATTATCTTCCTCTAGAGTAAACCAAGTGTTAGGGGAGGATAACTCTATGGTCATAGCCAGTGGATTAGGGTCAAGCTAACTCAACCTCTCCCATTCGATTATGTTTGCCGCCCAGGGCACAGACCAATAAGGGATAGGTTCAAAGGTCATTAGTTATATACTGTCCACTGTCCATGTTCATGCGCTCTGGGGTGCTTGGATGGTTAGTACTGGTCATGCGCTGATGAATGGAAGGTCGTGACAGACAAGTCAACTTACGCTATAAACTCCCCACATTTCGAGGAAGTTATCTGGCTTGCTAGATCTTTCCTTAGGCTCAATAATACAGGGGGGGTCCTTTGATTTAACCTCAGTGGCGTGTTTATCATATAATGTCGTGGATTGGCCTGCTCTTTGATAAAATGTAAATACACTAAGTCTTCCATATAGAGCTATCCTCCCTTGGCAATATGCACTGGACCATTAAGTTATTCTCCCCCAGCTCTATACAGTTCGGCTATGAGTGCAACTGCTTCACTTTACAGGGAGGGGACAACTCTGATCCGATCAAAGTCTATCCTGAACTCCACTGCGTTTCCTCACAGCGAACGTGTGTTCGCGTGTTCATGACCGAAATTTCTCCAAAAACTTCGGCCACGAGAATGCACCTATAAGTATGAAAACTGGGTATTAAAAGCGCCCTGAGGGTACCCTGTAGCAGGGTATGGGAAGCTAATAACCCGGGGGCCTATCCTCCCCCAATAATATTTGCCCATTCTGGTTCTTTGAGCACAAAATTCTTGTCCGTAGTTAGGTAGAGGAGGATAACACTATGACATTCGTTGATTGGTAATAAATGTACCTATGGCATAGTTACAGGTGTATGCTGGCGAGTATTCTATACTTCAATCTGAGGATGATCTCAGTGACAACGAATCTATACAAAATCATTACCCTGTTGATTAAAAGATGCTACAAAGGTTCGGCCATCAGCATTAGCAAACCACTGGATGTATTAAACTTTATCTTGCCAATAGAAAAGCCAGAATGACTCTACTAGGCCAAATGAGGATTGTAAATTTTGATACGCTGCTGTAGGTGATAGACAACAGCGCACGATTGCTCGTTCTGGAGCTGGCACATTTTATGCATGGCTGTATATTGCTAGAGTAAGGTGCCGTAGGTGAGTATATGGCTAGAGTGCTCATCCCCCATAGCTGAAAGTCTCAGGTTCCAGCTAGGCAGCCTGTTCGAGGGATTTTTCAAAAACTCTCTTCTGTTCGCCCAGCAAGGTCTAGAGCTCGGGAGGTGACCGCAGCAAGGCAGAGGACTGACGCCCTGTGTATATCAGCTGCACTGTTGCCGTTACAAGTTGGGTCTCAAAACACCCACTTCCCCATACGGTCATTGGTTATTGGACAATGTTTATCTTTTTTAATTTTTATGTAGCTTTTGACATGAACAGTTGCATAGAGCTGTTCAGGAAACTATCTATTATTGTGCTAAGTCTTCGGCTACTGACTGCTTTAACTTTTTCCCACCCGGGCACTTCATATTATAAGGCATTGGTAATAGTATTTATGTATTTCTGGTCACTTTGTCTATGACATAATGTATGTGTGAACACACCTTTACAAATGCGTAAATTACAGTAGTTGGTCAAACTCAATCACATCTGGCAGAACACTTCCAAATATGCGATGTTCTAAATAATTATGAGAGTAGATATTGGGATAGCGCGGGATAGCTCAGTGGTGGAGTGCTCAGTTCACAACCGTGAGAATCTGGGTTTAAATCCCGGTCACAGCGAACTCCCGTTATGATTTCGAGTTCTCACTTTAATACTCAAAGCAAAAAAACATCCCTATGAGGTGGGGCATTGATGTTGACCCACTAGTGCTCCATGCTAAACTAGTGGCTAGTGGTGCTCCATGCTAAGCTGTAACCGATGCAAAAGGTGACATCTAACCCAGCAGCTTTCCCACAACAGTACAGATATACCACTCTTCTATTTATGAACACCGCAGACATCACGGATAGTGATTACAGATGTTGGAGGTCCTCTTATAATTTTCTACATGATAAGTTCTTATTGACAGCAGGCAAACAGCAATAGAACCACATTTGAAGGCCCTTTGAGGGTGCATTTAGAGCTTGCATATATGCATGGTTAAGTTGTCATTCCTTATGGGGGGAGAGGGAAACCTTGTTGTTGATGCCACACTGAATGGCCAATAGCACATGCAGCCTCCCTCCCATAGTTTCTGTGCTCTTTCATTTTTACTCCATGCAGTGAATGACTATGGTAAACTGCTATCTCTCAGAAGTGCAGCCTGAAACATTGTATTCAAGTTTCCCGACAATTACATTTGTAAGTTCTTGCTCGAGACCTACACAGAGGTACTATTCAATTGACCATTTCATGGAATGGTTTGGAAATATGAATCTATTCATCTCTGTTGGAGTTTTTGTTTATATGTCATCATTAAGCATTACAGTGTAGTTTTTTTCCATATCAAATTAGTGTACTTCACTTGAGACACCCGTTTTCAAGTGCAGTGCAGTGCGATGCAGTGCAGTGCAGTGCAGTGCAGTGCAGTGCAGTGCAGTGCAGTGCAGTGCAGTGCAGTGCAGTGCAGTGCAGTGCAGTGCAGTGCAGTGCAGTGCAGTGCAGTGCAGTGCAGTGCAGTGCAGTGCAGTG
>Ga0224501_10004356_pt1 | contig 11159 bp, 9 predicted proteins | sample SF_Oct11_sed_USG_4_FD_169105 | JGI IMG/M metagenome (GOLD analysis project Ga0224501, IMG submission 169105) | Sediment microbial communities from San Francisco Bay, California, United States - SF_Oct11_sed_USGS_8_1 | ecosystem: Environmental > Aquatic > Marine > Sediment | place: USA...
AGAAAAAGCCCTAATTCTTCATTTTTTTAGGGGTCATAATTCGCCTATAAAAAGTATACTTCAAACAAATAAAGATTTTATCAGATTAAAAGCAAAAACGGCCTGAGCTATCCTACCCAGGCCGTTTTTGGCTGTAGACTATATTTATGGTTTACCAATATATTGCGAGCCGTCAGAGGCGTAAGCATCCAGCTTGTAGCTGCCGGTGATCACGTAGGCAGGTTTCAGCGGTTTTGTCGTCCCCCAGCGGACGTATACGACATCCAGAGTGTCATTGCTGAATCCGGTCTTGGTCTGTTTTAGGTTCCCATTTACGTAAAGCGTTATGGAACCTGTACCGCCGGCTCCCGGCGACCAATTGACCTCCAAGGTAGAGGATTTCTTGGGGAGTAGGTACCAATTGGTCCGGGCATAGGTACCGTCATTTCTTCTCGCTGCCGCCTGCACCTGGAATTTAGTTCCGTTTTTGCGAATTTCTAAAAAGAAGACTTGTGTAGCGCCTTGGCGGCCTTGCAAGACGCGGATCTTATTAAGATGCGCCATGTTGAGGGTGTTGCCAACCTTGATTTGGAAGCGGACGTTATAGCCGCTTTCCAAATTTGTATAGTCGTTGACCACATAGTGGGGGAGTCTATCTGAGACCTTAACAATCATGCTGTATTGATCGACCAGTGAACCAAGCTTTTTTACGCAAAGCTTGCATACAGCTGAAGCAGAATAATCATCTTCAAGTGCTGTAGCCCCAACTGAGGAGGTCCATGCAGACCGGTTGCCGCTTTCAAAGCCATCCATAAAGATAGGGCTGCAGGTTTGACTGTTGGTGATCGCCGGGATGCTGATTTCCCAAAAATTATAGGTGATTGAGGTCGGGGCGCAAAGATCCGTACCGGAGTAGTCGAATTTTGTCAGTGGCAGTCCGGCATAACTCATTGGGATGGCCCAGGTGAGGTTGGGATTATTATATAAAAATAGATAATGCAAACTGCTCGCCCCGGATAATTCTTTGGGCATGTTGCCGCTCAAATTATTATCATTCAAAGATAAGATTGCATTACTGGTTAAATTTCCGAGACTTGCTGGAACTATACCGGTAAACTGGTTGTTGGATAAAGATAGATTCAACATGCCAGTCATATTCCCAATTGAGGACGGGATAGACCCGCTTATCATGTTGTAACTTAAATCCACATTGGTAAGATTGGTGAGATTGCCAAATGAAGCCGGGAGCGGGCCGGTAATCAAGTTATCATAAAGGATTAAACTGTTCAGGGTCTTGATATTTCCGAGATTATCGGGCAGCGGCCCAGCAAGATTATTATTATTCAGGTTGATAACGGTTATCCGCGGCGGAGTAGCTCCATTGCAGGTGATGCCGTACCAAGCACAAACATCGCCTGTGGTTTTCCAATTTGTTTTGGTGATCCAGGAGGCTCCATTGGTGGAGTTATACAGCGCAACCGCGGTTCTGCAGTGAGATTTCTTGATCAATCCATTTGCGGCCGAAGTTGCGCAGCTCTCCCAGGGAGCGACAACCATGGCCGGTTGGGCCTGGGCCTGGGATGCGCTGGCGGCGCCGACCCCTAAAAGAATGATTAAGATAGCGAATAACCTTCGGGTTTTCATATATTTCTCCTCAACTGTAGTTATTATTAATAACTATACAAAATATGATAAAAAAAGTCAACAATACAGAAAATATTTATCACCCAAATATCTTTTTTAAACACAAGGTTTCAGCTATTTTCATTCCAATATTAATTCTCTAATAAAGAAAAAATCCCCTTGGCTGGCTGCCAGGGGGATTTGCATAGTTCGCATTCTGAGATCTATGGCCCGATATAGGTTGAAAGGTCTGCGCCAAAATGGTCAAGATAGAATGAGCCGCTGACTGCGTTGGGAACTTTGATCTGCTTGGTGATTCCCCAGCGCAGAGCTGTGATGACATGGTTGCCATTATTGATATTGTAGCGGCCGGTGCGCAAACCGCCGTTAACATAAAGTTCGATATAGCCATTCGGAGTGATCAAATCATTTGAAGCCATCCAGTTAACTTCTATCGACGAGGGACCAGTGGGTATGTATGCCCACTTTGTGCCATTTCTAAAACCTGTGTTTGTTTTGGCGACGGCTTTTACTTTATACCCGCCTGTGTCTTTTCCAACAATGAGGTAGAATGGCACTACAGATCCATGGTTTGCTTTCAAAACCTGGAACTTACTATTATTACCCATGCTAAGATTGATGGGATTAATGTAAAAACGAACATTCAACTTTTTTAGATAGTTTAGATTATTTAGCAAAACAAACCGTCGCTGCCTATTAGGAACATTTACTTCTAATCCAAAATAGTCGACCAAGGCGGCGCTATTTAATACGCATAAGTTGCACCCTACCAGTCGACTTTCAACTTTATCAATTACTGAAAATTCAAGGGATTGGTTAACAACGTCTTTCCAACCATCAAAATTGCCGCTTTCGAAACTGTCCATGATCAGAGGGTCGCACCGGTGGCCTGTTTTGCTGGTATGTCCAATTTGGCCTTCCCAGAGCTGATAAAAAGGGTCATTGGGGGCACATAGCTTGGTTCCCTGGTACATAAAAAATTGTACATTCTCGAGGTTCCCATAAAGCGGGGGAATTGCCCAACGCAGGTTTAAATTGTATTCAACATTGAAAATTTCAAGTTTTACTAGATTTACAAGAGATTTGGGAAGGTTTCCGGATAATAAATTATTTTTTAAATACAATACCTTTAAACCTGAAATATCCTCCAGTTCTGAAGGTATTATCCCCTCTATTTTGTTATTGGTTAAATTTAAGGTTTTGAGGTTGAAAAGTTTGTTAATGGTGGGTTTAAGAGATCCTGTGAGACCGTTATCAGTAAGAATCAAGGATGTGACCAATCCTCCGCTGCAGGCAACTCCCTTCCAGTGGCAAGGATCTGTATTGGTCAACCAGCCTGTATTATCTTTCCAGGTAGCGCCATTGGTATTTTTGTAGAAGAGTCTTAAACCTCTGCATTCTTTAATAGAAATAAATTTTTGTGCTTTGCATCTGATCCCTGCTTTTGCAGGTTGTGTTCCTGATGCGAGGAAAACTAGGATAAATAGTAATAAAAACCAACCAATTTTTCTATGGCTGGGAAAGAAATTGTTGTTGTTCATAAAAGGTCTCCTGACTAGTTTGCGCCTAGAATATACCCGTTAGCTGCTGCTTTGTCAACGGGACGTTTTGCGCTTCATAAACCTTGATGAAATTAATTATTTATAATTGCATTTCCATAGTTGATGTTTTCAGCAGCCCAGTCCAACAATGTTTTTTTATACTTTCGATTTATACCAGAAATAATCCAAAGAATACTGTACACAATATGACGTATTAAACACCTTAAAAGTTCCTCCACTGCATGCTCATTCCGCAGATTTTCAATTATAATGGTTCATTCTTGAATGAATGGATCGATATAACTTGACATTTATTATTGGTATCAGAAAAAATTTGATCCATTTTAATAGATATTTCCCAACCGAGGAGAATGATTATGGCGCTGGCTGCATCCGTACTTCTGAGTTTTATTCCCGCATTTATTTATGCCGTAATGGTATATTGGATGGACCGCTATGAGAAAGAACCCAAATTGCTACTGGGCGGGGTATTTTTATGGGGGGCTGTTGTAGCAGCCGGAGCGGCGTTTATCTTGAATACAATTTTCGGGATCACCATTTTTGCGCTCACCGATTCAAGCGCACTGGCCGATCTGGCCACCGGATCGATTTCCGCCCCGCTGTTTGAAGAAAGTTTAAAAGGCATGGCGGTATTGATCGTGTTTTTGATCTTCCGCAAGGAATTCGATTCTGTAATGGATGGAATCGTGTATGCGGGTATTGCCGCACTGGGATTTGCAGCCACCGAGAATGTGCTGTATTTGTATGAGCGCGGCTTTTTAGAAGGGGGTTGGGAAGATTTAGGCTATGTATTTGTGTTGCGGGTGATCTTGGGACCCTGGAATCATCCCTTTTATACCGCTTTTACAGGTATCGGGTTGGCAGCTTCTCGCTTGAATAAGAACAAGTTAATAAAGTTTTCTGCGCCGGTAATTGGCTGGGGCGTTTCATTATTTACGCACGCCTTTCATAATAGTCTTGCTAGCTTTGCCGAGGGAAGCGGTGGGCTGGCTTTGATCATTTTGGTGGATTGGATGGGATGGATATTTATGGCCGCCGTCATCCTCTGGGCGGTATTGAAAGAAAAGAAATGGATCCAGCTTGAACTGCGAGAAGAAGTCCGCCAGGGAGTGATTTCGGCACAGCAGTACCGGGTGGCATCTTCAGCTTGGAAAAGGGGGGTGGCAAAATGGTCTGGCTTGGGGGATGGGAAGTATAAGGCTACCAAACATTTTTACCAGCTGTGTACAGAACTGGCCTATAAGAAGCACCAGTTCTCTCGTCTTGGGGAGACCTGCGGGAATTCCCAGCAGATGATTGACAGCCTCAGAGAAGAAACCAGGAAGCTTGCTCCTAAAGTTTAGTTAACGATTATGTAAATATGGGCGGTTAGAATGATTTATACGGGAAATTAACCCTGCACGCCGGTCATTCAACATCTCCGGCGTGCTTTGACCGAGGTTATATAGACCTTCAGGATCTGGTTCGACGTTCGTTAGCAATTCATGTCTTTCATTACAATCTGAACAGCCCTCAAATAGATCCATTTAGTAGGCCAGGTAATATTCGCAAAGGTGGCCTTATCAAGGGGCATCTATATACGCTTGTTTGCACAAATGTTCTAATTGGTGTATAATATACTTGTGCGAATATTCAATTGCTAATGTACTGGTGGGAGAATTATGCCTGAATTAAGATATGAAGATCAGCAAGAAATGGATACGTGGAAGGATGACGCCCTTGAGACGGAAGGGGTGTGCCGTGATTGCCCTTTGATTAAGGACTGCCGCCGCCGCGTGGCGCGGGGATTATGGGTTGGCTGCGAGCAGCCTGATGGGGATGATTTTGCCAGGATGAGACTTTGGAGCCCCGATCCTGACCTCCGCCGGCTGCTCTCCCGGCGATTGACCGGCGGCAGCAAAATAACGTCCCTCCATCTTTCTGGGGGCGGTAATGGCTGATAAAAAAATCTCGACAGGAGAAATGATTGCCGCCATAAAATCTGGAAGGGGAAATTTATCCGCCGCGGCACGCATCCTGGGCTGTTCGCGCCACACGCTCGTCCGGTACGCCAAACGCTATCCCTCTGTGACAGATGCCTGCCAGCAGGCTTTGGAGGAGGAAATTGACAGGGTAAAAAGCAAATTGATGGAACAGGTGGAACAAGGCAGCATCAAGGCGATCTCGTTCTATTTGAAAAATCTTGGGATACGCAAGGATTGGTTGGAAAGCAGCCAAGGTGCGGAAAAGGATGACAATACCTTCAATAATAAGGAATGGGAAAAACGCTGCGCCGAACGGCTAAAAGCCGCGGTGAAATCTCTTCACGATCAGCAGCTCAGGCAGGAAGACATGGTGATGGGTGGAAATAGCATACATAGATATCAAAAGCCGCAAGGCCCAGATGGCGGTTGACATGTTGAATTTAGCCGCGGCTGCCAGGGTTGAAGATGCACAATGGGAATGTTTTCAGATCGAGATGCTGAACAACCCCTCCCGGTTTAGCATAGATGTAAAAGCCCGCCAGATTGCCTGGAGTTTTACGGCCGCCCTGGATGCAGTCACGGACAGCATGCTTCACCCCGGGCACCCGTATATATTTGTTTCCTACAAGCGCGAGGAAGCCCGGGAAAAGATCCGCTATGTACGCCAGATCATCGAAGCGCTGGATATTCACCCCAAAAGTAAAAGGGTCCGCCGGGCCAATGAACTGATGGTTGAGTTGGAGAACGGATCGCGCTTCATTTCCCATCCCCAGCGGCCGGTGCGCGGCATACCCCAGGCGCGCATCTATCTGGATGAGATGGCCCATTACCGGGAGGGCCTGGCCCGCCAGATCTATCTTGGCTCTCTCCCGGCGATCACCAAGGGCGGCGGCTATATGCGCATTGGTTCCAGCCCTTTGGGCGGGCAGGGATTGTTCTGGGAGATCTACAGCCAATCTTTGCAGGCCTATCCCGGGTTTTCACGCCACCATTTTCCCTGGTGGCGGGTATCGGCATTCTGCCGGGCGCCCGGCCAGGCGGCAGTGATGGCGCCGGATATGCTCACCGCAGAGCCGGTGGGGCGCTTTGCCCGCCCCGCTCTCCAGGAGATCTACCAAAATATGATCCTGGAGGATTTCCAGCAGGAGTATGAATGTGCCTGGGTCGATGAGGCTTCTGCATGGATTCCATGGGCGATGATCCAACGCAACCAGCAAAAAGAACTCAAATATTGGCGGGCGTCGAATATTGACCAGGCCCTGGCTTTGATCGAACCGCTGCGGGACGGCATCCACGCCGGGAAAGTTGAATCCACGCTGGTTGGCGGGCTGGATGTCGGCCGCAGTCACGACCGCACGGAGTTCATTGCTGTGGGAATTACATCCACCGGCCAGCTCCCCGTGCGTTTGATGGTCTCGCTGGATGGTGCGGCCTTTGATGACCAGCAGCGCTGCTTTGAGGAGCTGCTGAACCGCCTGCCGTTCACGCGTGTGCTGGTGGATCGCAATGGGATCGGCGCCCAGTTGGCCGAGAACCTGGAACGGACCGGGCACGCTGAGGGGGTAAATTTCACCAATCCCTCCAAAGAATTGTGGGCCGTGGAAGCCCGCATCCAGGCTGAACGCGGCAATACGCCCCTGCCGCCGGACCGCGAATTGGCCTACCAGATCCACAGCATCCGCCGTAAGCTGACGGCGGCCAAGAACAATGTCTTTGACAATCAACGCAGCGACCGCCACCATGCGGATATGTTTTGGGCCTGGGCGTTGGCGGTTTACGCCGGCGGGCAGGGCGTCGCTCGGCATGAGAATTGGCGGGCATTGGGGGTAGTTGAAAAATATAAGAGCAGATGGAGTTGATCATGACCGTACAAATTCAAAAAACAAAAAATAAAAGCGGCAGCCAGGGACGTTTTGATGAGATTGGCACGCTGGGTTTGGATGCCTTTGCCGGGATCATCAATGAGGCCTACCTCAAAGAGCTGCGCTGGCCGGGGGTGTGGCCGGTCTACAAGCGGCTGCACCGCGCCGATCCGGAAGTTTCGATCGCTCGTTTTCTATTCGGGTCAATGGCCTCACAAGTCCATTTTGAGCCGCGCCTGCCGGACAATCCCAGCGAGGATGATAGACGCTTCCAGCAGTTCCTCTTTGAAGTGCTGGATGATCTTGACCCGGGGATTGAGCAGTTCCGCGACAAACTCGTCACGCATGTGCCCTTTATGGGCTTTGGTTGGTGGGAGATCATCCCTGGGCTGCGCCAGGATGGGTGGCGGCCGCCTGAAGTCGGAGACGACTGGCAAAGCCGCCGCAGCGACGGGCTGGTAGGCGTCAGGAGGTTGGCCTGGCGGGATTATTCCAGCTTGTTCCGCTGGGAGATCAATGAAGCCAGCGGCAAACTGCTGGGCTTTGTGCAGATGGATGCGCCCAACCGCCAGGTCACCATCCCGGTGGAAAGAAGCGTGCATATCACCTTTGGAGACAGCGATAACCCTGAGGGGTTGGGCATGCTGGAGCCGCTCTACCGCTTGGAGCGCTATAAATTCGGCTTGGAGGTCGTCCAGGGGATCGGTTTTGAACATGCCGCCGGCTATCTCAGCGTAACCGCCGAACGCAACCTTGGCGATAAGGATTTGGAGATCGTTAAGCAGATGGCCCGCGCCATCCTCACCGCCCAGGAAGGCAACTACGCTGCCTGGCCGCTGGGCGCCCGCGGCGAGATCATTGACGTCGATTTCTCGGCGGGGCCATCAATTTTAGAGGCGATCCGCTATTACGGCTTGCTCAAACTGCAGCTGTTCAATTTGCAGTGGGTGGCAATGGCTACCACCGCCAATACCGGGGCGTATTCTGCCCTGGAAACCGCCTCATTGATGTCAACCGCTTCTTTTAATGCGGTCATGTCCGGGTTTGCCCGCCAGTTCAGCCGCCAGCTGACCGGATTTTTACTGCGCGCCAACCCGGGGCGCTGGCCGGGGCTCACCCGCCCGCCGGAGATCACCGCCAGCCGGGCAAAACGGTAGATTGGGTTGGGCAGTCAGCTGGTTGGTTGGCCTGAATGGGCGTTTTAGCCTGGGCAGAATGGATGGGAGCGGCCGGCTGCAAGGATAGATTAACAGCAGGGAGAGGTGAGGGGGACCGGGGAAATCGATTAGATTTGGGAAAAGGAGTGGAATATAATGAAAGAAGATACCAATATAAGCGCAACACACGAGGGGTTGGCGGATGCCGGGCTGGATGTAGGCGTCTCGCGGCGGGCTTTATCCCTGGCACGCGTGGTAGACCGCCTGCCCCCGGGAGAATACCTCATCCGTTTGAAGCGCTCGCCTTTTAAAACGCGCCCCTGGCAGGTAGAGGTGCTGCGCGGCGAGCGTCTGTGGGCGCGGGAAGTGGAGTGAAGGCGTGGAACAATGACTTGGAAGGCTCATTCACCCACCATGTCGCATCTGATCCGGTAAAGTTTTGCTTTGGGCAAGACCATCACGCCATCAAACCAGGAGATATCATCCAGGTTGCGGGCCGAGAAACTGTAGCGGGCGCTCCCGATATAGACGTATTGGTCTGTGGTGCTGTCAGCACACCTTTTTGAAATGAACTTTTTAGGTCTTTGCCACTGGTAATCATGGCGCACCATGGAAGTTTCTACATGCGTTTGGGGAGAAAGCCAGATGCCCGCATCCACCCCTACAGAATACCTTCCAAAACTCCCTCCAGGGATGTAAATCAACGCAGAGGAATCTACATTGCTGGAGATCCATTCAATCAGGGTTATATCGTCACGGGTTACGAAATTGGTTTCAGGACTAGGCAGGTAATTTTCGGGAGAAAATCCATTCAGGAGCAGGATGATCAAAAATACCCCCTGGGGCAGCACAATTAAGTTTGGTTTTTTCCAGGAGTTTCCTAAAACAAACAACCCCTCCAATCCCAATCCGCCAATTACGGTTAAAGGGATATACAGGCAAATCTCCAAAAAAGGGCGGTCGATCAGATAGCTGCTGTATTTGTAGATATTTCCCAGGAGCGGCGCTTGAGAAAGCCCTACCATGAGGGTGGAAAATAAGATCATCCCAAATGCGGTATGCGGTCGGGTCTTGAGCGCCAAGGGAGACAGCAGCAGCACCATCCACGTAGAGACTGTGTAGTAGCGGTCAAAATCATCGGTGTAAATTGGCAAACCCACGGCCAAAGCTGCTAACAAGATCAATCCACCAATGGGCAGCCATTCATTTTTCAGCTTTCCTTGAATTATCACACTCAAGATGAATACAGGGATCACAACCACTATCCGGGAATGCAGTAATATCAGACCAAGGATGATGATCACGGCTGTTTGAATACGCTTGCGATCACGATTCTGAATCGCATCTATTACCGCTGCCAGGGCAAGCGGCAGCAAGGTGACTGCTAGGACTGCAGGGTATTTCCCCCAGTTGATGCCGTATGCTGGCATTCCCCAGCCCAGTCCTCCAAGGATTGAACCATACAAGGCAGTTTTCTTATCCAAGGAGAGGCTTCGCAAGAAGTAGTAGATTGGGAAGGGGACCAGCGCGCTGAAGAGCAGTGGAAAAAAGACCATGAGTTTCAAAACCGGGATATTCACAAGCATAGACCATAATGAAATCAGGGTATGGAATCCAAAATGGTAATAGTGTTGGAATAGGCCCGCCATGGACACATCAGGAAAAACGGGAGAATTCGGGTTTACCAAATTATTGATGATCGCATAATGCACCGGGGAATCAATATAGGGCGGGTACAGCCATTTGCCGGCAGCATTCAAACGTAATACAACCAGGATTAGTACAAACAGCCCAGGAAATTCCAGCGTCTTCTTGAACAGTGTGCGGAAGATATTTGGGGATGAGAATTTTCGGAGCAGGTAGGTCAAATCAATTAGGATCAGCCCGCTGAGTCCAATAATAATGGCGGGCGTGAACAAGAAAGCAGGAATAAAGCTTTGAAGGAAATAGCCCGTCCAGGAAATAATCACTAGACTTAATATTCCCATACAAAGATAATAAAGCATTGATTCGGGCAAATCAGTTGGGCGGCCAGATTGGAAGACCCTGGCATGCAACCACGCTCCCCACAGCAAGGCAGCCCCGCCGACGATAATAATTTCCCATACATTGGTGCTGAAAGTATTTATCCCGTCAAGAAAAATTGCGGTCAATAGATTTTACTTTCCCTGATGATCTGATTATATTTGTTATTGCGTAGGCCAGGAATAGTGCGTTTTTGTCCCAATAGGGCAGCAGCTGCGGGCAGCCGAAGATTACTCCCGCACTAGCGCATACACCACATAGCGCTCCCCGGCGCTGATCTGCTCAAGTTTCAAGCCCAATCCCTCTACCAGCGGCAGCAGGTCAGCGCTTTCATCCTGGGCAATGGCAATAAACTCAATTTCTCGCAGCAGCAGGCGTTCCAGTTCAGGGCGGTTGGCCGGGAAAAGGCGGGCATCCCCCTGCAGCAGGAACCAGGGCAGCCGCCGGAAGATGAAGGCGCGCTCATAATCGTAAAACGCCTGGTAGGTCTGGTAATCGGTAAGAACCGCAGTGGAAGCTTTATCGGTCACCGCCCGCAGGTCAAAAATTTCCTGTGTATATTCCGGGCTGAATTCGATCTGCTGTACGCTGCGGCCCCAATACAGGCGCATGTCCTCGAAATTGGCGGCGGTCAGTACCGCGCCGGCAACCACACCCAATACCAGCGCGATCTGCAGGCTGTTGCGCCGCCGTTCACCGGGCAGACCCTCCCACAGCAGCACCGCTCCAAGCAGGCAGACCACGCAAAAAATGGTCAGATGTTCGGAATAAATGATCGTGTTGGCCGCCGTCGCCAGCCAGGCGCGCCTGCCCACCAGATCGTATTTAATCACCAGCTCTTCCATCAAGATCAGGAATTGGCCGGCGATCGGGGCCAGCAGCAGGGCAAAGACGGCCAATTCTGCCAGCAGCTTTGCCAGCGCCTGGGGGGATGTTCCCGCCCAATAAGCCAGCTTGACCAGCCAA
>Ga0224501_10004357_pt1 | contig 11158 bp, 10 predicted proteins | sample SF_Oct11_sed_USG_4_FD_169105 | JGI IMG/M metagenome (GOLD analysis project Ga0224501, IMG submission 169105) | Sediment microbial communities from San Francisco Bay, California, United States - SF_Oct11_sed_USGS_8_1 | ecosystem: Environmental > Aquatic > Marine > Sediment | place: USA...
TGGTCAACGTTTCCACACGTCTGAATGACGGCTATCAGTTCGGTCTTGGAGCTGAAATCGGCATCAGTACCTCGCGGATTCATGCACGCGGTCCGATGGGGCTTGAGGAATTGACCTGTTTCAAGTTTATCGTGTTGGGGAGCGGGCAACTCCGAGAATAAATGCCCTCTGATCCTGTCTCGTTTGCCCTTGGTACCCCCGGTCATCTCTGTTTTCCCTCCACGCGTGCGCTCGCCGGAACATTCAGAGAAAATGGCGGGCATGTTGTCGCCCGTCAGAGCGGACATCTGGTGTTTTACCGCCCGGACGGCCGGAGGTTTCTGGCGACGGATCCCGCAGGCCATCCGTTACATGAGTGTGAGTGGCAGACGCATGCGGATGGAATCGTATCCTTGTCGAGGGCGCGGATTCGCCTTGATTGGGACCGATGGGTCGGATTGAAGCCCGGCGGGCTGGTGAATGAAACCAGATTAAATCTGGCGACGCGGCCGGGTTGGCAGCGCCTCACGGCGGAAGATTTGCGGCAGATGGCGTCACGGGCCATGCGTGTTCCTATGGAGGAGGTGCGGTTTTTTTATGGTGACGACGATCTCGTGATCGACGGACATGGGCAGGCGACGATCCGACATCGAAAAGATGCGTTCTATGCGTTGGATGACGGGTCATTCGAGACCGCCAGATTTATGGCCTGCATGGGGGCCATGCATTGGGATCGCATCGATTTTCTCCCGGTTGTCGAACTCTTCAAGTCTCTGTTTCCTGGAACGGGATCCGCGACGTTCGAACTCATCCGTGGCCTGTATGACGACCAAAATGAAGGATCGGCCGATCCACGGCCCTTGCGGTATCGGGGCATTCCGACCTACCCATCAGAAGCGGCATTTCGTCTGTTTAGAAGTTTTTTCTCGCCCCACGTATCATCTGGAGGCGATCCCTTGACGATGTTTCTGGATCAAGCTCGCGCCCATGAGATTACATGGACTCCGGCGCCTGACCCGCCGGTTCGATATGTGTATGAACAGTCATCGCTGTGTCTGACAGTGCAGGGTGAACGGATTCAAAAAGCGACGGTAGCGGATGATTGGACGGGGCTGTCCTATGTGAATCCGGCCGGGCGTCGTGTGATTCCATGGGATCGGTCTGTCACGGTGCGAAGTGACGGCGTCGAGTTGATCGATCGGCAGCACCATCAACATATGGCGATGAATGTCAGGGATCTACAACCGATGCCGTCCGGGCCGGTTCCGGCTCCGAGTCCGGTCGATTGGCGGTCGGTATTCGTTGAGGGTGTACCGTCGGTCAATGTCGGTGAGGTATTCGGGGCCATGGTCCTATATCCGGAGGATCATGCGCCGATCGGAGAACTGGCGGCACAGCCGTTCGTGGCAGACTATCTACAAGATGTGGCGGAGCAAGATCGAGAAGTCGGCCACCTTATCTCGCAGGCCGAACGTATTTTGATCGATAACGGCGATGCGGTTATCGCAACCTGCATTCCCTTCGACCGTCCACGTGAGATTGTGGCGCATATGCGATACCCTGCCTTTGCGATTAAACAGGCGCAACAGATCTGGTCGGTGTGCGCTGAATTGCGGTGTTGGGACTGGCTCACGCGGACTCGATTTGTCGAAAAGAAGGTTGAAGCGTCGATCGGAGAATCGTACGATCTGGCCTATGTGTGGGTGTCGTACGAGGATTGTGAACGTCCGGAGGCACTAGATGCGCAGGTTCGAACATTGGCATCAAGGATTCGGTCAGGCGGCAATGCGTTTGTTGTGGGGCCGGTTCGATTCAAAATCGATCTCGGCAAATCCGGTTTTGACCTGTGCTGGGAAGAACCTGTTGAATCGCTGCCGACCTTCCAAATGCATAGAACGATTCTACCCAAGGCTACACTGAAAGCTGGGCTGACCCTGTTTCACGTCAGGCGGCTGTAGTGCGCCAGCGCTCAATGCTGTTTTTTACTACGAATCTTGACCGATGGGTTCGTCTAGCAGGCTGCGGAAGAAAATCTATTGATGTGCTTCGACAGGTCTGTCCTGAGTTGATCGAAGGGCTCAGCACGAACGGAAAACCTCAGCATAATCAATGGCTGCTCCGTTCGTCCTGAGGCTCTCGAAGCCTGTGGTGAGTTCATCGAACCGGGTGAACGGAAAGCTTTTCCACAATCTTCCAGAAGAGGGATTTGATATTTCGTTACTGCCGAAATATCCGTCGAACCGGATGACTACCGCCGATGGCCGCCGCCTCCGCCTCTGTGAGAAGACCCTCCCTTGTGCATACCTCCCCCTCCGCCACGGAATCCTCCACCGCTATGCATACCGCCGCCACCTCTGAACTGACTTCCTGATTGAAAGCCCCCATTCCCTGAAATCCCGCTTTTTCCTGAAAACCCACTTCTTCCTGAAAATCCACCGGAACCTGAAAATCCGCCGGATCCTGAAAATCCGCTGGACGGAGCGCGGTGTCTTCCGTATGAGGAGGACGGTGTATGACGTGGGTGTTGTGCCGATCTGGGGGCAATGTCTTTAGGGGCATGTGATGGGGAGACATGTCTCCCGCCGAATTCACTGGGTGCCGGTAAATGGTTGCGGGAATCTGGCGTACCGAGACGTGCCGCATTTCTTTGGCGGTGCCGGTTGTGGGAGCCTGATCGCATGTCCGGAGCGCGCTCGAAGCCGGAGTATCCTCCGATATGAGGAGCCTCCGCTCCACGGAAGTGCTCTTGGCTACCGGATGAGAAGTATTCTCGGCCACCCGAATATGCGTTCGTACGGCCGAATTCTCTATGCAGCGCCCTATTCTGATAGGGTACTCCGCGCCGATGCAGCGAGTTATGGCGCCAGACATGATTGCCGCGTACAAAAATCTGGTAGGAGGGCCAGTTGAACCCGCTCCAGAACCATCTGCTCGCGATGTGGGTACCCAGGCCCCACGTGAATCCGGCATAGAAACCGGAGTCGACATAATAGCCGTGCCAAGGGGCCCAATACACCGGTGTGTATGTAGGCCACCACCAGGTGCCGTAGATGACCATCGGATTGTAGTAGGGGACATAGATAAAAGAGGGATCGACAGAGGTGATGATGATCGTCGATCCGGTATAGCTCACGCGCTGGTGGTCATCACTTTCGAGATTTCCTGCATCGGCGGCTTTTTGCCGCAGGCCTTGGATGGTTTCCATGACCTGCTCCTGTTGAGACAAGAAGGCATCCCCCAGTTGTTCCATCCAGGTCAACTTTTCATCCATGACCGCAAGGATTTGTGGAAACGCCACCAGCGCCTTTACGCTGGGGTCCCAGGAAAATTCCGAGACGGCCTCCACAGCTTGTTCTCCCTCCATCTCAGGATGTGCGACGGACCAACGAGCCGCCTCAATCACTTCCAACGGATAGGTTGCCGCCATCAAGATCTGTGACAAAAGTGCATCGGGGTAGAGGGCGATCGGGGCCAGCATTTGATCGAGTTCCGCTTGCGTGAACAGAGGCCGGTTTTGTTGTGACGGGTCTTGCGGCGGCGTTGCCGAGGCCTGAAATGATTGGTCGGTGAATTCTTCAACGTCGGCTTGAGCAAGAGCGTTGGGGACGAAGAGCGGAAGAATCAGGAGCAGCGTGAGCGGAGCTGCGAGAAGCTGGGTCATCGGTCACCTCCCGGTCCGAATTGATTAACGACGAGACGGAGGAGATATGCGTTAATTCTATCATCTTCCTGTCTGAAAAGGGGAGGGTGTGCTTTCTATCGTGTAGGGAGGCAATCATCGTGTGTTTTGATAGACATAGGAGTCTTGATGGGGAACATACGACGGTGCAGGAATGATTTAGGCGGAAAGATACTGCCGCGGTACACGCGGGCCGATGGCGCAGAGAACTTCGTAGGGAATTGTTCCGGTCCATTGGGCGATATCGTCTGCCGTAATTCGGCCGTCTCCCTGGCTGCCGATGAGCACAGCCTCATCTCCGACGGCGACTCCGGTGATGCCTGTCACGTCGATCATGATCATGTCCATGCAGACGATTCCCGCAATCGGGGCGCGTTGTCCGTGAATCAGGACTGAGCCACGATTGGACAAACGGCGACTGATGCCGTCTGCGTATCCGACGGGCAGCACTGCAATCGTAGTCGTCCGTTTGGCAGTGAAGGTCCCTCCGTAACTGATCTTATGCCCGGGTTGAACCGTTCTCAGTTGAGCGATCGTGGTTCGCAGGGAGAGGACCGGCTTCAGATGAGGAACAGCCACGGAGTCCGGCAGTGTGTGATAACCGTAGAGCATGATGCCGGGACGAACAAGTGAGAATTGGGCGTCAAGGAAACGCACGGCGCCGGCACTGTTGGCTGCATGGATCAGCGGGACTCTGAACCCCGCAGCCTTGACGGCGGTGATTGCGTCGTGAAAACGGTTCAACTGTTCTTGCGTCGCTTCGACCGCCGGTCCGTCGGCCTCCGCCAGGTGTGTCATGAGTCCTTCCACATGCAGAGTACTCGGGAAGTTTCGATCGGTGAACAACGTGCTTATGTCGTGTGCGGTGACGCCCAATCGACCCATGCCGGTTTCGATTTTGAGGTGAACGGGATAAGGGGTCTGAAACGAAGAGGCTGCTTGTGACAAGGCCGGGAGTATGGATACATCGCTGACGACAGGAGTGAGTTGATGGGCGAACAGATCTCCGAGCTGCGCCGGAAACAGGGGACCGAGTACGACGATCGGCGCATTGATTCCGGCTTGCCTGAGTGCAATTCCCTCGTCGATCGAGAAGACGGCCACACGGGAGAGACCCCGGCGAATCAATGCCTTGGTTGTTTCAATATCTCCGTGCCCGTAGGCATTGGCTTTCACGACCGCCATCATGTCGCAGCCCGGGCGTAAGATGCCGCGAAATTGCGTCACGTTATAGGTCAGGGCGCTCAGGTCGATGGAGGCGCAGGTCGGGAGGAATGTTGAAGTAGTCGGCACGCTCGGGGACAGGGTGGAGGTCCGGGATCTCAGACTTCCATAATTTCCTGTTCCTTTTTCTTAATCACATCGTCGATCTTTTGCCCGAATTGATCGGTGAGCTTTTGGGTTTCTTGCTCGGCTTTCCGCAACTCATCTTCGGTCAGCTTCGCATCTTTTTGTAACTTCTTCAACTCTTCGTTTGCTTCGCGTCTGAATCCGCGAATCTGGATTTTTGATTCCTCGCCGTGCTTTTTGCAGATTTTCGTCAACTCTTTGCGTCGTTCTTCCGTGAGCGGCGGGAGTGGAACGCGAATGATTTTCCCATCGTTCGACGGGGTGATGCCAAGACCGGAATTGGCCAGTGCCTTCTCGATTTCTTTGATTTTTTGTGGTTCCCACGGTTGAATGGTGATCAAGCGCGCTTCAGGTGTGGAGATATTGGCGATCTGTTTCAACGGAGTCATGGTGCCGTAATAGTCGACGCGAACTCCGTCGAGAAGGGCCACGGAGGCTCGTCCGGTGCGGAGGCCGGCCAAATCCCGCTTCAAGTGTTCGACGGCTTGCTCCATTTGCGTGGTGAGCTTTTGATGAGTCTGGGCTGCGTTGGACATGACGATACTCCGTGGTGATCGGTGGTCAGCGATTCCCGAGCGTGACCAGGGTCCCGATCGGCTCGCCTAACGCCACACGTTTAAAGTTACCCGTCACTTTGAGATTGAACACGATGAGCGGGAGATTGTTGTCCATACAAAGACTGATGGCCGTCGAATCCATGACTTTCAGACTTTGATTGAGAATGTTGATGTAGGGAATGTCCGCGTACTTTTTGGCGTCGGGATATTTCATGGGGTCGGCATCGTAAATGCCGTCCACTTTGGTGCCTTTCATGATGACGTCGGCTCCGATCTCCATCGCTCGAAGCACTGCGGCGGTGTCGGTGGAAAAGTAGGGGTTGCCCGTGCCTCCCGCAAAAATCACGACTCGGTTTTTTTCCAAGTGGCGGATCGCTCGACGTCGGATATAGCCTTCAGCCAGTTGCCGCATTTCGATGGCGGACTGGACGCGTGTATGGACACCGGCGCGTTCCAAGGAATTTTGTAGGGCCAAAGCATTGAGGACCGTGGCCAACATGCCCATGTAGTCGGCCGAGGCGCGTTCCATACCCGACGCGCTGGCCGCGATGCCGCGAAAAATGTTTCCGCCTCCGATGACGACGGCGACTTGCACCCCGAGCGAGGTGACGGAGGCGATTTCTTCCGCGAGGCCTTCGAGGATGGAAGGTTGAATGCCGTAGCCCTGCTCACCGGCCAACATCTCCCCGCTGACTTTCAGAAGGAGGCGCCGGTATTTGGCAGTGCTCATGCTTCGCCTAGTTGATAGCGGGTGAACCGGCGGATATTCATGTTCTCACCGATTTTAGCTATTTTTTGAGCCAGGAGATCCTTGATGGTCACTGCGGGATCCTTGATAAAGGATTGTTCCATCAAACAGTTTTCCTGGCAGAATTTTTCCAGTTTCCCCTCGACGATTTTCGGCCAGGCGGCCGGGGGCTTTCCCATTTCTTTGGCCTGCCCCTCATAAATCGCCCGCTCCTTGTCGAGCAGATCCTTGGGAATGTCGTCGCGTTTGACGTATTGTGGTTTGGACGCCGCAATTTGAAGGGCGAGATCATTGACGAAGGATTTGAACTCCTCGTTGCGGGCGACGAAGTCCGTTTCGCAATTGACTTCGATCAGAACGCCGATCTTTCCCCCCATATGGATATACGCATGGATGAGACCTTGGTTGGTCTCACGTCCGGATTTTTTTGCCGCCGCCGCCAAGCCCTTTTGTCGGAGGTAGTCGACGGCCTTCTCGACGTCGTTGTCGTTTTCAGCGAGGGCTTTTTGGCAATCAAGAATCCCTGCGCCGGTCTTTTCACGAAGTTCTTTCACAAACTGACTTGATCCTGCCATGGTCCGTTGTCCTTCTTCTGTGCGAACTTAAATTAGAGAGTGACGGAACACATACCGTTACGATGCCGGGACGCTTTCAAGGCGCGAGGCCGGTTTTTGCTCGTTTGTGCCCGGTGCGGGCTGAAATTCTGCCTCATCGCGCTGTGTTTTGAGATGCGTTCCTTCGACGCACGCATCCGCGATTTTCGACGTGATGAGTTTGATCGAACGGATGGCGTCGTCGTTGCCCGGAATCGGATAGGTGATGTGATTAGGGTCGCAATTGCTGTCCAAAATAGCGATGACGGGGATATCCAGTCTGGTGGCTTCCTGGACGGCGATCTTCTCGATGCGCGTGTCGAGAATGAACACGGCACCGGGAAGTGCGCGCATGTTCTTGATGCCGGACAGGTATTTTTGCAGTTTCAGGATATCTTTCTGCATCAACATGATTTCTTTTTTCTTGAGGCCGTGCTCGCTGGGATTTTCCAAGATCGATTCCATCTTCTTCATCTTGTCGATGCTGCGGCGGATCGTTTGAAAGTTGGTCAGCATGCCTCCGAGCCAACGCTGATTGACGAAGAACATGTTGGCCCGCTTCGCCTCTTCTTCCAAAATTTCCGCGGCTTGCCGTTTCGTGCCGATGAACAGGATGGATTCGCCGGCTGCCACCGTGTCTCGGACGAAGGCATAGGCCTGCTCCATGCGTGTGAGCGTCTGCTGCAAATCGATGATATAGATGCCGTTTCGCTCGCCGAAGAGAAACTTTTTCATCTTCGGATTCCAGCGATTCGTTTGATGCCCGAAATGTACGCCGGCTTCCAATAACTCCTTGATTGCAACGATTCCCATGCCTTCACCTCCCTTCAAGGCTTGCAGAGCGCCTGAAACCAGGCGAGGGGAACGAGCCCCTTATCCTCAAGCCGAGCAGCGCCTACGCTGATGTTGGATTTAAATAAGCCCTCTCCAACCATGCGGAGAGAGCCGTAAACTGGTTGATTAGTGCACCCCGCAAAGCCTTGGCACGCTATCATAGTTTGGGTGGATGTTTCAAGCGGCGGGACGAGAATTCTAATTTAAGATCGGTAGCTTGCGTTAATGCGGACATAGTCGTAGGAGAGATCGGTCGTCCACATGTGAGCCTCCGCTCGACCCTGTCCAAGACCGATCGTGATCGTAAACTCCTTGCGCTTGAAGACCTGATCGATTTTTCGTTCCATGGCAAGGCCTGTTCCCATTCCACGTCTGACCATGAGTACATTGTCAAAGCTGACCGACACCCTGTCTTGATTCATGGGAACACCGGAGCGGCCGATGGCTCCCATAACCCGGCCCCAATTGGCATCCTCTCCGAACAACGCGGTTTTGACGAGGTTGGAAGTGGCCACCGTGACCGCTACGCGTTTGGCGGCTGCGACCGTTGTGGCGCCACGGACGAGGATTTTTACGACCTTGGTTACGCCTTCGCCGTCTCGGCAGATCGCCAGCGCGAGCTGTTGTGACGCCTCGGTTAACGCCTGTACAAAGAGGCGATAGTCGCGGGTCCCCTGCCGGATCTGAGGATTTTTGGCCAGCCCGTTGGCCAGGCAAAGGACCGTATCGTTTGTGCTGGTATCGCCGTCCACGGTAATGCAATTGAAGGACTGGTCGACGGCGGATTTCAGCGCGTGCTGGAGCGTCGCTGGTAGGATGGCGGCGTCGGTCGTCAGATAGGCCAACATCGTGGCCATGTCGGGGTGAATCATTCCCGAGCCCTTGGCGATTCCGCCGATGGTCACGACTGTTCCGCCGATGCGTGTCCGGACGGCGACGGTTTTGGGGCGCAGATCGGTGGTGAGGATCGCGCGAGCGGCATGTGTTCCGCCTTGTCGGCTGAGACGGGAGATGAGGACGGGAATGCCTGCGGTAATGCGATCAATCGGTAATATGCGACCGATGACACCGGTGGAGCCGACGAAGACCTGATGGAGAGGGACGGAGAGTCTTCTGGCGACTTCGGATGCCATGGTACGCGCCGCGGCCAGCCCCGTTTTCCCTGTGCAGGCATTGGCATTCCCGCTGTTCACGATGATGGCTCGACCACGGCGTGTGCGAAGATGGATGCGATCGAGTTGCACCGGTGCGGCAGCAACCTGGTTTTGAGTAAAGACTCCGGCGATCGGCCCGGTGACTTCCGAGGTGATTAAGGCCAAGTCCAGATTGCCGGCCTTCTTGATTCCGCAATGGATGCCGGCTGCTTCAAATCCTATCGGCGCCGTGACGCCGGTCGTCTCGTTCTTTTTCACCTGGTCCTATTTCTTGGAGGGGTAGACCGCATGTGTCACCGGTGAGTTACCATGTTCCATCATTATGGATAGCTGCTTGGCCCCGTGAGCCCGCTGTCTTCAGGAATGCCCATCATCAGATTCATGGCTTGGATGGCTTGGCCCGCGGCACCCTTGACAAGATTGTCCACGGCGGCGACGGTCACGACCCATCCTGTTCGAGTATCGGTATGCACGCCCACATCGCAATAGTTCGACCCCTTGATATAGCGGGGATTGGGCACGATGTCCTCATAGAGACGGATGAACCGCTCGCCTTTGTAAAACTCCTTGTACAGAGCGCGAAGGTCGACCAGCGATATATCACGTGTCAGTTTGCCGTATGCGGTACTCAAGATGCCGCGATTCATCGGTACCAAGTGGGGCGTGAATGTGACCGTGACGGTTCCGGTTGTTCCGGTGATTCCAGAGAGTTCCTGTTCGATTTCAGGAATATGACGGTGTTGGCCGATCTTGTACGGCTCCAGCGATTCATGTGCTTCCGGGAAGTGGTAGGCGAGGGCAGGGCTGCGTCCCGCGCCGGAGATGCCGGACTTGGCATCGATCACGATCATGTCCCGGTGGACTAATTTGTTGGCGATGAGAGGCGCTAATTGCAAAATGGCTGCGGTCGGGTAACAGCCTGGAGAGGCGACAAGTTTTGCGTGGGCGATGCTGTCCCGGTGGAGTTCCGGTAAACCGTACACGGCTTCTCGTAAGAGCTCAGGGTAGAGATGCGGCGTTCGATACCACGATTCGTAGCGTGCGGCATCCTTGATCCGATAGTCGGCGCTGAGATCGACGACCAACTTTCCTGCCTTTCTGCAGACAGCGACCGGGTCTTGTGATTTGGTGTGAGGCAGAGCCAGGAATACGGCATCGGCCCGTTCCGCCAATGCTTCAGGAGCCAATGCTTCAAACCGGTGTTCGACGACGCCGGTCAAGCTGGGAAATACCGATGATACCGGTTGTCCGGCCGATTTCTCCGAGGTGACTGCGACAATCTCATAATACGGATGCGCGGCGGCAAGCCGCACGAGTTCCGCTCCGGCATACCCACTGGCTCCTGCAATTGCAATGCGAAACGTTTTGCTCATGATGGTTCGTCACTTGTCCGATCACGCCGTCGGCATCGGTGCGTGAGGCGCGGCACATAAAAAAGGGAAGGCCGTGAGCCTTCCCTTTTCGACTGTCGGCTCCTGCGCCAAATCCTTATCGTTTGGAGTATTGGAAGCGCTTGCGGGCGCCTTTTTGTCCGTACTTTTTACGTTCTTTCACGCGAGAGTCTCGTGTGAGCAGGCCCTCTTTTTTTAGAGGAGGTCTCACGGATGGATTCATCGTCACCAGCGCTCGCGAAATAGCATGGCGGAGTGCTCCGGCCTGTCCTGTGGGGCCGCCGCCGTACACCGTAGCATTGATGGAACATTTTCCGATCAGCCCGGCCATTTCAAGAGGGAGTTGGATGATCTGTCGCAGGGTCAAGCGGGGAAACGCTTTCTCCAGCGGTTGGTCGTTGACGGTGATATCTCCGGCTGCACCGGTCACCCAGGCCCTCGCGACCGCGCACTTTCTCCGTCCCGTTGCGTACTGTGTTGCCACTGCCATATGAGACTCGCCTCCTTCCGTCCTCTGCAGGATGTTGAAAAATTCCGCCAGCTTCTTGTAGGTCAAGGTTGAGGCTAAGGTCGAGTAAATTCAAATCCCGTCTTAACCTTAACCTCGACCTCAGCCTGTTCTGTTTCGCTTGCTGCGGCCTCGCTGGACGGCCATTTTGAACATCCTGCAAGATGTTCTGCCGCCCGTAATGTTGCCTCGCTGTTTCGCATTGCTGCATCTATAAAGAAATAGGCTCCGGTTGCTGCGCGTGATGCGGATGATTGGGACCGACGTAGACGCGGAGCTTCCTTGCCATGCCGTTTCCGAGAGGATTCTTGGGCAACATGCCTTCGATGGCTTGAACCAGCAGTTGCGTCGGGTCTTTTCGAAAC
>Ga0224501_10004358_pt1 | contig 11158 bp, 6 predicted proteins | sample SF_Oct11_sed_USG_4_FD_169105 | JGI IMG/M metagenome (GOLD analysis project Ga0224501, IMG submission 169105) | Sediment microbial communities from San Francisco Bay, California, United States - SF_Oct11_sed_USGS_8_1 | ecosystem: Environmental > Aquatic > Marine > Sediment | place: USA...
TAAGGGGACCACCTAACCAACCATCTGCTTTATGGAGGAGTGATATATACTACGGTATGAATTCCAAAAGACTGCAAAAAACAATACTGTATTCAAGCAACAGTGTACATCTTCCACTATCACCAGACTATTGCAATAGAAGCGTGGAATGATTTTATTCAATCACCTTGATATTGAAATATGCGTTTTAAATTTGGCGTATTTTACTGACCTATCCAGCAAACTGCAACCTCCTTATGTTGCATCTGATATGACCATAATAGATGAGAAGATGACTGTGGTCGCTATCCAGTAGATAACCCATTTGATATGGTGACCCCATTACAGATAAAGCTACGTGCGCTGGACCATAGTTATGGTGTTGGAAGCAGAGAGGCTATAATGCCTTCATGGCGCAGAGTTTGGCTAAACACCCTATGATGTGCTGTTAACTCTCAAACTGATAATTTTCACTCCAAAACAAAGAAGATATATATGCGGTATAAAGCCTGAAAAACTTTCAGTTTTAGCCGCACATTACAATTACGACTGTTGCTCAGTTCAATGGCATCAAATTACTGCACCAGGCCGGATGTCTAGGGGGTTTTCTCCAATGCAAAACCTGACTATGCTAATTATGGAAAGACCACAGTAACTTATGGCATGAGCAGAGAGTATTCTAGTTGACAGCTTTATAGAGGATTGGACAACCCATGACAACCCAAGTAGTAAACTCAATTATAGGACTTCACTTTCACAGTTTACTGTTTGGGTTGATAAAATTGAATTAGAAACGCTGACAACTAGTGTTTGATTGAACTTCTTTATTACAAGAATAGGTTTAAATTGCATTACAAAAGATGAAAATTAATTTTGGAATAATTTGTACAAATAGAGGCATGTCGAACATATCACAGACGAATAATAAGCCCTTCTTTTAATGGTCAAGCATGGGCGGATCATCAACGTCGGCAAGAAGCGGTGTTCTGTGGACTTCTGATTCTCTTACTAAGGTTAAAATTACTATAAATAATAAACTAATAATACTTAACAGCGCCCCGAGTGCAGCAAAAGCACCTGGCCATATTGGTAACGTCCAAACATAAAACGCTCTGAAAAAAATTCCACCAATGATTGAAAAAGATATTTGGAGAAGTGCTTCGTAGGCAAAAAGCTGAGCTAGTTCATTGGCAGGTACCAACTGACTCTGATAGCTACGCAGTATAGCATAGACGACAGTGGAACAACAGAATAATGTGCCTCCAATCCATAGGAGCTCTTCTACACCGGAAGCTATGCACGCAAGTCCCATTACAGTGGTTACAGTGCTTATCATGGCAATATGCATGCCATCAATCTTAACACAGTTTTTCAGGATATAGAGAATAAGAGGACCAATCAGTGTCCGAGCACCAGTGCTATATCCACTATACATAGAATACTTATCGAATGAAAAGCCGACTTCCTTCACCAGGAACATAAAGAGCCCAGTCATGTAAGATACAGTACCGAAAAATATACAGAAAAATGCGCCAAAGCTTAAATGAATAAGCAGCCGTTGTTGGCCAGGGCGTTTCTTAAACACACAGAGAGCTGAATCAAGAACTGCTTTGCACCCAAATATTTCTGACCATTTCACTGGATAACCGTCATTTTTGGGAAGATCTCTCACAAATGGTACAACAAGACACCCTATCAGCACACCACCAAAGCCAACCATGAATAGGACCGTATTGCCTGACTCCCCGAAGGCAGTCAGTATTGGCCCATTGATGAAGTTGGCAACTAGGAAGCCGACGTTCATAGAAGCTTCAGTGACCGCAAGAACAACAGCTCGTTGCTTTACTGGAGTTATGGCTGCGTTATAGCTGAATACTGACATGATAACCTACAATAAATGAAAATCGGGTTACGCTGGTTGGGTATTACCCGGTCACAAACATGCTGTGATAAGATTGCGTTGAGTAGATGGAGCTTTCTGCATGGCGACAGCCAACCTAACGGACACCCTGATGAGGAGAAAACTCAATGTGTATCGAGCAAAAGTGGGAAAATAGTCGTCATTTCTTGGACAGTCCAATGAATTGTACTAGAAACGTTTATACAATGCCAGAATGCAAATTCTTGCCTTTACCTTGGTTGTCAAACTCTTAGGGTTCGGAATGTTTGAAGTTGAGTTACTGGGATTATCTACTACAGTACGGAGAATTTCCTATTTTTATAGGGGGGATTCTGAGGTAGGAAGCGATATTCCAAAATACTCAGTCACTCAGAGGTGGAAGCTAATGGGAGGAAAGGAGGGGAGGGAGTGGTGGAACAAGGAGTAGGGGAGAAGCAGGATAGAAAGAGGTGAGAGGAGAGGGAGGAGAGGAAGGAGTGGAAGAAGAATGATGGATGAGGGGTAAAAAAAGATGAAGGGAGGAGGGAGGAGAGAGAGTAGGATGGAAGGACAACGATAGAGGAGAGGGAAGAGGGAGGAAGGGGAGAAAAGTGGGGAGGAAGAAGGAGGGGAGAGGCTGAGGAGGAGGGAATAAGGAAGGGGAAGAGGAGGGGGAGGAAGACAGAAGGCGATGGAACAAGAGGGGGAAGGCTGGAGAGGATGACAAGACCCCTCCCCTCTCTTCTCATAGTCTACCTCCCATCCAGGAAGTACGCAGACACTCACCATGGCATAGGATCCACACATTCCATAGACAAATCCTTGTATCAGTATGTAGTAAATGGGCCAGTTAGCGGTGGCCTTGAGAGACATGATCCCGAACCATAGGGCAGAGAACAACTGGCCGAATAATGGTATTAGAATAGGTACCTTGTGCCCCACTTTATCGCAGTACGAACCCAGAGCAATGTTAGAAAGAATGGCTGGGATAATTTGCATTATGTATAAATAGTTTTGCCATACATTTGCCTGCGCCTACAAAAGTATAACAAAGTTCAATTGTGCGTGTCCAAGTCAAAATAATTCCCAACCTGATAGACAGCAGAACCATGCTCATGCTGTGAGTCAATTTATGTCCAGTCTATCTCATGAGCATGCATATACATGCAAAGGGTTTGATTCCAGTTTTCAGCAGGCGGGAATGATACGATTCTTTGACGAAAATCTTGAATACAGCGGTATATGTAACTGCATGGAGCCAACTTAGTGTGGACTGCGGCAGCAAAACCTCGTGAACTATATTCTATAAAAAAACTAAACTGTAGAAAATCTTTTCAGTTTTTTTCATGATTTTTGTTTTCTATGTTCGTCTCTTCAGTCTAGACCCTCACCTGTAGTTTAGGATGGGCTTTAGTGAAGGTTGAGTTGACACAGAGTGAGAAGTTGTTAAACTCGGCCACACAGAGTTTGTTGTAGATAACATTGATATAACCAACATCATAGAATCCCATACCGAGGGAAAACCCGGCCATTATTACCCAGAGAGGTATGGGGGAGAGTGGCAGCTTCCAAAGAGCCATTGTGTCTGTAAATATGATACCTATGTCTACAGCGTGTAAAGATCCTCAATCTAAACATCTGAAATGGTTAAAGGGGTTATGACACGGCCGATGGTAGACACACTTGTGGAGTTGTGTTTCCCATTCTTAAAGGGAGGCAACTCCGCATTCATTGCAGCGTTAGCGAGTGGCCTTTTTCCACAAACCAAATATCGGCCACTCGAATAACTACGGCCCAAATAGAAATAAAATGGGATCTTATTACTAAAACTTAGTAACCTAGTGATCTTCATCCCTTATAACATCGAGTAGAACTCAAAATTGAACGTAGGAGTGGAGAAAACTTAAGTTATAAGAAGTGCTTTGCCGGTTCACCTTAGCCCTAAATAGAGGCCGTTGCGTTCAAGCCTCTATCATTTCACAATAACAGTACTAATGGTCGCTGACAGAGGCGAAAAACTGCACTCTGAAACCCTATTTCTATATTTTTGTTGAACATTTTCTCTGTATAGACTTGTGTAACAACAAGTCTAGTGTGCACCTGCAAGAGCATTTTCCAAACATCAGCGCGTCAGCCGAGAAATCAACGCGAACACCAACAGCTCTCTGTTAATTTCCTATCTCGAAGCCAATTCTGCTGCGTCGACGATCTGAAAAGTGCGTCACCAAGGGCTCTAAGTATGCGCATTTGATAGGGCTATATCTATACTTCCATTTGAACTGGGTATTGGGCCCATTTGTTCATGGTAGGCTTCAGAATCTACAAACACGTGAAGTCACTTTTGCCCATGTCATAACCTCTTTAAAACAGGAAAGAAGACGCTGGATCTGACATTCTCAGGTTCCTGATTTAACCCCCAACCCCCAATGTTCACCCAGAGATTTGGCAAGGGGTTGCCATTTATTCTGGCTACCCTATATTTTGAATTAGGGACTTAGAACTGAACAATTTGGGTTGAATGCAGTAAGGGCACCCAGTTGTAACTAACGGAGCTAAACCAATTTCATAAGTATGAGATTGTTAGCTTTATATCAGGGAGTGCAAAGATTTACACAAGGGAAAATGCCATCATGAGAATATACGTCAGAACTGCATGATCCCAACTCTATAAAATTTGTACATCTACTTTCAACTTACCTCAGAAATTCAGGATGAACACTAGTCCTGCAACATATGATGTGATATCACATATCAGTCATTGGCTGTGGTATACAGGCAGTCCAGCGACCCTTTAAAAGAAAAAAAGATATTTAAGCAAGATTGAGAGAACCTGCATGCATCTCAGTTAAGTGTAAAGGTCCGAGGACCCCTTTTCACTGCAAACGGATCCATGGGATGCGCGATCCCGGATTACTTTGGAGCCAATTAATGGTGCCAAACCTGTGTTTCCGGAAGCAGCAACAACTTTTTGCTCATAATTTTAAAAAAAGTCAATCCGCTATTATATTCTACATTTTGCCTCTCCTTCCAGTGCAACTTCGTGCTGTTCGTCAAGTGAATATTGTCGCGAAATCAAATGAATTTCCCTTTCCAACGATCCCAGTGAGACTGGAAACGTGAACGTTGCTAAGTAATCCGTGGAAGACAATTTGATTGGTTGATAAGTCGGATGTCCGAGGCCGATCGGACTCATTTTTTCTATAGGAGGCAGACGCTCAGACGTCCAGGAGAGTGTCCGAGGCCGTTCGGACGACGCCTTTTCACTCCACTTCTCAGGACATACGCCTCGAGCGCCCGGTCCAAGGCCAATCGGACGCCCAATGAAGTGAAAAGGCGCCTTAGGTAAGGGTCTTGCGATCTTCCAAGCTAGAGTTGTCTCACATTCACCAGTGTCTTCAGTAACAAGCGTCTGAATGAGTAGGGGTACAATACTGGCACAACAACAGATCATTATACTACGTCTAGTATTGAGAATCTTTAGCACTAAATGTGGTGATTGGTGAAGTTTTGCATTTCAATTCAAGGAATTATCTATAAGAGCCACCAATTAACATCCTATTGTTTCGGTGTATTTGTGACAGGAGAAACTGATCAACAAAGATGTGTTCAGTCAAACATCTATTTACTTTGTGCCCTATCTAGCTCCATTTAGGTGATCACGTAAGGGTCTCAATCAGTTTTACTCAGTCATGTGACCATTAGAATCTTATCATTTGAACTTTACGCACGGTCGTGCAATTGTTTGAACACTCCTGGATCACCTCATAGATTAGATAGATTATTCAAAATAAAAGCTGTATGCTGCAGTGGGTCCGTGTGATCATTGGTCAGCTGTCCAGACCACTGTATCGAGATGGCTTCAGTCAGTACACTATGGGGCTGTCAAGTGGGCGCCAGCTTCCGGTGAACAGCGGTAGAGAACAAATCCTGCACGCTCTATTTCTTCAGTGGCAGGCGGGCGGCAATCAATGATCATACAGATTTAAATTTATTGCTTTATTGATGTTGTCCTTCACCTATATACCGGAAGCGGGAACCTTTCTGAGGTAAATGCGATTAATGCTCTGATGGGTCGCCGCTCCTGTGCCGCTTGAGAGAATAGTGCATGCAACGCCGGCTCACAGCTGCACTGTGCCGCTGGATTAGTAGCAGTTGGCGCCCATTTGAGCGGCGCAGTCAGCAGACCGCTTGTGTAAACACCCCTGCGGTGCCGTCTTTTTGCTGCTAACCACGCCAATGTAAACCCGCTATATAAGGGTGTTAAAGGGGTTATGACAGGGTCGATGATAGGCACACTTTCGGAGTTGTGTTCCCCATTCTTGAAGAGAGGCAACTCCGCACTCAGAATATCAGTCACTCGAATAACTACAGCCCAAATGGCCCAAATAGAAATAAAATGGGATCTAATTACTAAAACTTAGTAACCTAGTGATCTCCACCCCCTTATAACATCGAGTAGAACTTAAAATTGAACGTAAAATTGGAGAAAACTTAAGTTATAAGAAGTTCTTTGCCAGTTTTCCCTAGCCCTAAATAGAGACCGTTGCATTCGGACCTCTATCATTTCACAATAATGTCACTAGCGCTCGCTGACAGAGGTGAAAAACTGCACTCTAAAACCCTATTTCTATATTTTTGTTGAACATTTTCTCTATATATATTTGTGTAACTACAAGTCTAGTGCGCACCCGCAAGAGGATTTTCCAAACATCAGCGCGTAGGCCGAGAAATCAACGCAAACACTGACAGCTCTGTGTTAATTTCCTATCTCGAAGCCAATTCTGGTGCGTCGACGGTCTGAAAAGTATGTCACCGAGGGCTCTAAGTGTGCACATTGGATAGGGCTATATCTAAGCTTCCATTTGAACTGGGTATTGGGCTCATTTGTTCATGGTAGGCTTCAGAATCTACAAACAAGTAAAGTCACTTTTGCCTATGTCATAACGCTTTTAAACATTGTGATTGAGCTAAGAACACAATGGTGAAACTTTGGTATTGACATATGATTACCACCAACCCGCTAATGCTTGTATTGTGAAAGAAATAAGAACTAAGACAGAAGGTGGTTGGCTCAACAGGCACTGAGAGAGGTATTATGGTCCTCGAGACTGTAATATCAGCAAGTGACTAAGTAGTAAGTACAGTAACTGAGTATCAGTAAGTGAGCAACTACACTTTCGCGTAGTTTGTGCCCCTTATGCTATGGGCCTTAACGAAAAGACTCCTCTCATGCAACCGATAGATTTCGACGACACTTAGCTCTCAAGACCCCACTCATGTGATAATGCAGTAAGTAGGCACACTAACTTAGAAGTTACTAGTTTACAGATGTCTAAAATCAGCACTCAGTTGTACTAACCAGTCAGGCGAATTTGACCTTGTCAGTCGTAATTCATTCACCAATTCAATTCACTTATTGAAGTTATTCAGTGACATGGCAATCCTTCTATCACTGATTATAAGTAGTTCTCCGTGTCAAACACAGGCCTGCCTATTGGGGAAAATACTTACAGATTGGATGGGGAGCTTCACAGTATATCGGGATTCTGTCAAGTTATTTCTACTCATCAAAACGGTGAAACAAGAAATCGCGCTATATCGACGAATCAGCCTAGGCACCGCCCACCTGAGTCCCCATGATGCCCCACCTACTATGTCGTTTCCGCTATACATTTTCTAGAGCCCGGGCTCTATTACCCGCTAGCTAAATGCCGAAACAACTGACATTTTTTATGTTTACTGCTAAACGACGAGAGATACCCCCACATTGTTAGCTGAAAAGCATCACGCATTTTTCACAGTTCATTCCCATTGAGTTTGAACATGTCGGTGTCGTGCCACTTTTGAGACCATTTGGCACATATCGAGAACAGCCCACCTGAAAGTGTAATCGTCGGAGTTTGGTTTTGGAGTTGTCACCGTTACCGGCTAGCTACGAGGACAGAATGTCACGTGAAACTGTTTCTTATCTCCCCTGCAAAGGTTCAAGATTTGCGAAATAGGAACTGATTACTGGTGACTACTACTGAGAGTTTAGTCTGTTGTCTTCTACGATTCTACTGCAATCTAGAGTTCAAGGCCCTCAACCAGCGACTGGTTGATTTGGATTACCAAGCAGAATGTAACTGACCATACAGACATATTGTTGATGTGATATAAAGAGCAACATGGCACTTGTCACCGTTCAAAGATCGCCTAGCCCTAGCAGATGCGGGGATGAGCAGGTTAGTATTTGCCTGCGTTACTCACTAAGTGACTAACTACTATAAATAGACTAGTATACCTAGAATAGAATTTAGCGGCAATACAGCACTACACGGGTTAACTATAGTCCGCGTGTCAGTTATTATTACCCTTTTGATTTGTTTTCTACGTGATCAGTGAATGAGTGATTGATTCAAAAACACTCCGTGACACTCACACTGACAGTCACAGTGTCAGTGTCTCGGAGTCTGACCGAGCAGTGGAGTGTGAGTGTCAAGTCAGTCGATCAGCGAGTTAAATTTAATAGCTTACTAAGCTTACTTAGTTACTAACATATTGATAGTAAGTTAGTAACTAGCGTAGAAGTGATCATTGATATTGTTACCTCGAATGAGTTTATTAAAGAGGCTTAGAAGTTAGTTAGTGCCTCCCTTTTAGTTTTACTTTAGACTTAGTTTGTCACTCGCTCACTGATACTTATAGTAAGTAGGTAAGTCAGTGACACCGATCAAAACAAACGCTAAAACAGGCTTTTTAGTTCCAGCTCTAGCACTTTGGTAGTAGCCAGTCTCAAGCTAGTCCAGTAGCTAAACTGCACAATCAAACTGTTTAAGGTATGAATTATAACTCATACATTCTATACCAAGTTGTTTGATGACTTTGTCAGCAAGTAAATTGACAATTTGACATTCTACAAAGGTGAGTGTCTCAGAGTTAAAAATAAACCATTTTGTGCTAGGCACAATCTTTAGCCAAATTTTCTACATTCAATTGTCAAACTAACCATGATGACCATTGCATTGCTCAACTAATTTACCCGAATGATCAAATGGTCAAACCAGTAGCTAGTTTTATACACAATCTCAAAAGCTACTGTGGATGACAAAATCGAACTCCTAAACTCTAAAATCACCAGCTGATTTGATCTGTGCGAGGCATCATTACATATCTAAATTAGCCTTCTCTTCCCGACAGCATCAATAAAATGTAATTATATGTTAAGTTATGCATTAGCAAGCAAGTGAAGAAATTGGCAAATTGGCAACACATTCTTTCTGTCATATGACCCTAACAGCAGTATGCTGACCTTTAGTTTGGCTCCCATTACAGAGCGACCTGGAGACATCTACAGAGACAGATGGATCAAAGCAGCTTAGAGGTCGCAGGTGAGTTTTGATTGAGAGAGGGGAAATTCCTTGCCTTCTAACTTACCCCTGCACTGGAGAGGGGGGAGGGGTGTATTAGGGTGAATAGAGCAGGGCTGGAATAGTTGGTATCAGACCAGTCATACTCAATGGCACGGAACCGACGGACTGCTAATATTTCCAATTAAACATTTAGAGCAGGATTGTGCAGGTTAGGGTATACATGCTCATTGAAATTGCCCAATGGAGTGAACTGAACTTATTACAATGACAGGGCAAATATACATGGCCTCCTTCCATTTACTTACTTACTACCCAGGGTACAGCAGTATATAGCTATCACAGAACTTACTATGTGCAGGAACTTTTGGTCTGACCCCAGATAAATAAACACTAACCATGCAATCTTATACTCCGCCCTACAGGTCCCTGAAGAAACTCATCAACACAGTCAAGTTTGTGAACCGATTACGGTAAATGCCGTCTCCTCTATCTGTTTCTCGCTAATCATAGAAGCTCAATCATTGTCTATCAAAGGAACACTTTACTGCTAGCATTGAAATGGGAATCCCATTTCCTACGTGCCAGGACTCTGATTCAAAGAAGTCACTGGTGGTAGTGCATGTCTGAATTCCTACTCTCTGAACTGATGGTGTGCTATTTCCCAGACCAATGAGTTGCACAAATTGAACACACACACTCTGTAGGGCAAATGGTCATTGGATGGGTGTCACCCTTTTGCATGCATGGGTGATTATTAAGGCGACAGTGTGGCTCGGTGATATGTAAAAGTGTGACTAACTTTCACCTAACCTTCATCCAAATAATGTGGTGACTCGCTACTGTGGGATGTTTCTACCATTTTCAAGAGGGTGACAAAATTCTTATACCTTCTCCTATATTTACTCAAAAATTTCAAATTATGATGTTGTGTTTTACGAAGATAGTTTTTCTATGAGAGGAGAGACCAGTCTGAACTGAATAACAGTCGCAAGAGGTTTTTAGTCGGAACATGCATTGGCGTGAACTGCATGCGCTTTTGCCTTCACTGTTCATCTTTTTCACAGAGTTTTATCGAGCTGTTGCATTTTGCGTTTGGAAGCATGTGTATTGAGCAGCTAGTGTTTATCCACTCTGTGTTTGATGGTTGGTTTTACTAGATGCTTGCAGTTTTCACTTATCTTGTGGAGGCACAGTGCTTGGCTACCCACTGAAGTATGTCTTCTCTCTGCTTCTTCGTGAAGGAACTGTGGTGGTTGGTTAACAATGTCATAGATATAACATACTAATAGAATTGGATAATCGGTTTGTAGTGGGTGTTGGCCTGTCTACTTGCCTCACACAGCCTGCTGGCACTCACAGATGTCACAATTATTCTAACTCCGTGTTGGCATTCAGTCCTGGCTGGAATAAACTTAAACTTTCTTCTCTCTTTTGCAGTTTCAGTGAAAGCTACTTTACCATCAAGGGAGCTGCCTTGATCTTGCCAAAAGCCATATCTGAAAAACAACAAATACGCCGGAAATCAAAGGCCACTCCACAAGGTATACAACCAGTCCTGCTCACCAGCCCCACCCGATGTAGCCTTCCGTGTCTGTGACTTTCCTGTGTCTGTGTCTTTCCCGTGTCTGTGACTTTCCCGTGTCTGTGACTTTCCCGTGTTCATGTTTACTGGTTTCTGGCATAGTCCAGCCTTCTCGCGGCGTTGAAGTCTTGTGAATTATAGGAGCTGCACATCTGTGACCGCCAACTATGAATGATCAGATGAAGTCCCTCAACTAGTTCGCTAGGTCAAGTGTCTTGCCCCTGTTCAATTTAATCAGTTGCTTTCATGCTACAATAATAATAGCCGTGATATGACTTGTTTTCTGCCCTCATAACAGCTATCTATGATTGAAACCCACTGTCTCTAACTTATCGGGAACTGCAATTAGATCATCCGAAAGGTATT
>Ga0224501_10004360_pt1 | contig 11157 bp, 10 predicted proteins | sample SF_Oct11_sed_USG_4_FD_169105 | JGI IMG/M metagenome (GOLD analysis project Ga0224501, IMG submission 169105) | Sediment microbial communities from San Francisco Bay, California, United States - SF_Oct11_sed_USGS_8_1 | ecosystem: Environmental > Aquatic > Marine > Sediment | place: USA...
TATTCCTCAACTGTTGAGACTCGCTCAATACGAAATTCAAAATATTGAATGTTTTGCTTTACAAGTTCAAGATTTTTTGTGTAACAGACATATCTGTAATCCCCCTATGAATTCACCCCTCCCCCCCACCTCGTTAATACATTCGCGGAATTTTTCTACCGAGTTGTTCGCGAAACTTTGTACCTAAAAAGCACCTAGTCAATATTTATGCGGCTTAAATACAATACGTCAGGTTTAAGGCCCAAGGTCATTCAATTGACAAGTATGCAGTTTATGGCCCTATGACCTTATAATGTATGCACAACTGACGCTATATGATGCTTGAGATTTATTTGCTAGTTAAATGAATGAGTATCCCATAGGATATCCCGTTATGCTGCCATCCTCAGGCAAACAGAACCAAATGGTGGCTTTAAGTGTTTAGTGTTCATCAAATATCATTAGAAATCAAATGACCTACAGAAACCAGAAAATTTTCCCGCTAGGGTAACAATTACAGGGTATTAGTGTTTTATTCACCAGCACAGTCATTTTTCGACCGTTAAATAAATTAATTATTGGGAAACAAAGTTACACACCATGGGTAAATTTTACTAAAATTTTGCCCTGCAATTTAAAGGATTTTAAAGTTCTCAATTCAAAGGACAGTGTGTTTACGCTGTAGATATAATGAAAATCCCTAACAACTGGTTGCATGTCGTATAGTTGGACGCTTGAAATATAAAATAGTTGATGAAATAAATAATACTGATTGTTTGTTGTAGGCATTCATGTCAGGAAAACTTAAAATTGCTGGGAACATGGGGCTCGCAATGAAACTGAAAGAGCTCCAGCCAACGGCACCAAAATCAAAGCTGTGATCACTTGACCATAACATTCATTTATTTGTGATAATCCGGTATTAGCGCATTTTAAAATACAACAGGCGAGTAAAACTACATACCACATCATTGCTATCAGTATTTACACCACGAATATATACGAATATATAGATATACGAATAGGTCATAGAGTTTCATTTTTCAAATTCCAACTGTACATACAGCTATCCTCCATGCTACTGTGTCATACAGCTATCCTCCATGCTACTGTGTCATACAGCTATCCTCCATGCTACTGTGTCATACAGCTATCCTCCATGCTGCTGTGTTATACAGCTATCCTCCATGCTACTGTGTCATACAGCTATCCTCCATGCTACTGTGTCATACAGCTATCCTCCATGCTGCTGTGTTATACAGCTATCCTCCATGCTGCTGTGTCATACAGCTATCCTCCATGCTGCTGTGTTATACAGCTATCCTCCATGCTACTGTGTCATACAGCTATCCGCCATGCTACTGTGTCATACAGTAAGCACATTCTTGAGCAGGTATAAAATATTATTAAAAAAGCACAAATAGGTTGCGTCAAGATTTTCATGATGTAATGCGAACTCGGACATGGCGCATTGATTTCTTTACATCACAGGAGAAATAACTAGTACCACCCAAAAAACAATGACCGACAGTAGAAAACAGAACAGCCTGTCTACACAGTGAGCTACGTATAGCCAAGTTTCATGAATTGCCTCCGCTTGAGCATTCTGCTCCTTGCGTTTGTCAAGACAATCTACAATTGCTAGCCAAAGTGTTTCAACCTTAACATCTTTGGGAGAGTCGGCTTTGCCATTAGTGCAACTGTCCACATCTTCATCTGGTGATACCTGTGCAGCTGAGGAGGCCGGATTGGTTTGACCCGTTTTTCTGCTGATGCAGAGACAGTATCCAAGAGCCTTGCAGACCTAAAGTATAGTTCTCACGTATAAGTACACTTCGGAGAGATCATTCCGGTTATGATTATATATTCTATTTATATACATGAATATAAAAAAAGCTTCCCACTCGTTACTTGGTATGGGGGTTATCTGGCAAGGCAGATAACAGCTGGGACCGAGGGGAGTTTATAGTGGAAGTTAGCTTGCCCGGGCCAACTCACACTCTACCAAGGCATTCGCTGATTCAGTGTGAAGCACCAGCTACAAGACTGAACGGATGGTGCTGGGAGGTTGGGGTCGGTCAACCTAAGCCATTCGTTTACACTTCACCTACCGAGATTTGGCTGCTCTCAACGAAAAGGGAGAGGGGGATCATTTACAACCATGGAGTGATCCTGACCATAAATATCCACTGGTTGGGACCTCTATTATTTTGGCGTGGTGATCCGAACCCACACTAGCAAATTGGAGTGAAAGGGGGGCCAGGATAGCTCAGTTGGTAAAAGCTTGGATCTGTAATCTAAGGATTGCAGGTTCGAGCTTTACTGCCGGCGGGGTGTTTTTCTGGTATGGGCCTTTAGCAAGCCTCTCACTCCAAATTGCTAGTGTGGGTTCAGATCACATGTATATCATATACCGGAGAAAGCTTTGCCATGCCAACAAAAGTTGAAATTTAAAAGCCCCCTGATGTTTTGAGATGGCCCAATGGCCAGTGGAGTTTTGCACACTTGGGTTAGACATAGATGTTCCTGGCTTGTTCAAGCGCCATTTTGCGCTTTACCATCGTCAAATTAGGGTTGTGATTTTAAATAAAAGCGATCTGCCTCAAAGTGGTGAAAGATGATGCCTTTGACTACTTTGATCTGTCCATAAAGTAAAGTTCTCTACAGGTGTGCGCAGAAAACCTCCTAATGTTGCATTTTGGGAGTAGGCTAATTTCTGTATCACCAACACCTTTTAGTCGTTAGCTTACTTTGACAGTAAACTTGCTCGGCTGTTCTGTGTTCATGAGGAGGTTTTTGGTGAAGATAACCACTAGAAGACCAACAGCATTAGCAGCCATCAAAATGCAAGTCTGTACCACTACAAAACAATGATACTGGATATATGCGATCACATGCATGAGTTATTCAACAATCTATGGAATCCGAGACGCTGATGTCACACGTGATGGAAAAAGGTTTTCTGGTGAAACAAACTCAATGTTTGTGCCTATACTTACGGAGATCTGGAAAATTTTGAGAGGGTGGTGTCATATCTGCCACTACCGTCATGAACACAGCGAACGCCAGCAAATTGTTCACTAGTAGATCGGGTTTTAAATCACTTTCCGGTGGAAGAAGGAATGAAGCAACAGTTATAGCGGTCAAAGTCAGAATTGGCGCAATAATCGTCACCACATAAAATGTATTCACTCTTTCTACTGTTATGGAAAGTGATGTATATGGATGAGCGGTGAAATTGGTCTGATGGTGAACCTACAAAACCACAGTAGATTATCACTAAAAACAAACGAGACATAATTTTCCAGCTATTCACTGTTTGGTTTTATGCGAACTTTCATAAACCGAGTTGGAGTTGTCATCTTCAGTAAACCCAAACCATGCTCAACATCATTCTCACAAAGCCTAGCCGTGGGCATTTATTTATTAGAAATTGGAAATCAACTGATTTTTTGGTTTTCATAGTCTGAAAAATTTGGCATCACCTTTTTAAAAATTTCAATCCATTATTCAATTAAGGCACGACTTAGACCACAAAGTAATGCAAAAGTCTCTTAACATTATTTTAATGTTTTCAAATGGGATTCTTCGTGAACAATCATATAAAGTAACGTATAAACTTGGATACACGGGCCGAGAATATTGAATTCTGGCAGGCTCTCTAAATTGAGAGGTTTGACTGAATCTGCCAGCCATAAAATTGCACCAAAACTCATTTCGATATCAATTGCAAACATACCTCCAAATCTGTTAGCATGAACTCAGAATTGCCTCTTGCTGTATCCGCTTTGCTTACAGTTACTTGAGTTCGATTAAAACGTATTTCTTCGGTACTGAATGTAAGTATTCCGAAGTACATGATGCATGTATGTGCATCGAAAGGGAACTCTTTTAGATCGAGGCCACAGCCGATGTCTGTTTTCATTAGCCCTTTTATGGTAGCCGTACCATCATAGTGCACTCTCACAGTAGTCTCATAGACCTGTGGCTCCCGAATCCAGTCTGCCCTATAAGTGTGAGAAAGCTTAGTCAAATGTACTAAATAATGGTAAAATGCAAAGGATAGTGAGACAGCTCATTCACTGGACAGAGACCTTGACTCACATTCGAGTAATCTTGGTTTCAATTCCATGTCATGCCATGAGCAGGGATCAGAACTTTGTGGGTTCTAACCTTTTATACAATACGTGATTAAAACTTAAAAATCAGTATCTGAGTTTATAAACTGAAAGCCCCTACCTGTTCAGCACTTCTGTAGGTGGTGTCCATAGGTCGGAATAATCCAGGTGCATGCTCGTTATGCCCTGATAATCATCCGGGTTCCATACCAGAAATTCGTCTTTCCATGTCTGCCAAAAAAAACGGACTTTGGTTCCCTGTCAACAATTGTGAGTTTATGCTTTGTTAATCATGAGAATGGTATGGCAAACTGACAAGAGAAAAGTCACCCAAACCTGGAAGTAACCTAAGCTTTTAGATTAGGGCCAAAGATAAGGTTCTGTGGTGTTTCAATATTATAACTGAATGGGAGCGCATCTCAATTTTCAATGACCAAGAAGCATTTTCTGGTAGAAGAAATTTCCATCACATCGTGTTTCGTATCTCAATTATCTTGCCACTGTATGTATGATAAGAACCAAATAAACATTTGGAAAGCTCTGGGAGGAACCTACCTGAGCTAGCATAAGCACGATTGACATAATCTCATCTAAATCATTCTGCAAGAAATAAACACTTGATAGTCATTGATTCGCCGATGAGGGAACATCAAGTTTTGATAGGACATGCGGATCAACCGAATGTGCATCCGGTTAACCTGGTCAAGAATCTGATAAGTGAATGGTGCACAGATCAACTGGTCCCACACGTCGGTAACAGAAAATAACCATAAATACGTAATGTAGGCCTATTATATGTCTGTGAAAACCACTGCTACTGATTCTATAACAAATAACATTAATCTTGTAACTCCTAATTTTTTTCTATATTTGGTTGACCTGAGCCATGTAGTCTGAACATGAATGCTATAAAGCAAAAACTTGTTACAAATAAGCTTAGCTCATTAGCATAGAAAGTTAGTAGAATAATTTAAACTTCACAAGGTAGAATAGTATGAGCATAACCAGACCACGAAGTTGAACAAACTCAAAAGTGACATCGAGACTTATTGCAGTGGTAGAGTTTATAACCGGCCGAAGTGAGGTGGGTCGACGACCAACAAGGGTTTTGTAGAGAGCCAAGTCAGCATCCTGGGTCGGGTTGACAGCAGCTGCCATACCTGCATTGGGATAGAAGAAACGAATGAGAATAGTTTTTGTTAGAATTATGTTATATTCGCTCGCTACATTAGCCCTGCCAATGTGGTCCTGTTGGTGGCCACCTAATTTTCATTTGCATATAAAAACGTATTCATTTTATATCATTCCTCATAAATTAGTATTCTGTTTAACGAGGCACAGGTTCAGTTCTTCAAAATCAATCCGAATTTGTGTCCATATTATTTCTAAACAATCAATTACTAACAACAGTTTACAAATTACTTACCTATAACCAAGGCAGTAACAAAGACCCTGAGTAACATATGAATGAGCAACGCCAAACCAGCTGATATATGAAATAACTGACAGATTCTGACGTTCCAAAATGAATCACAAAGCATTAAGTATTTAATAATCAATTGGTGATGAATAGTAACCAAAGACTGATAGTAGGATAGTGATAACCAAATATACATTGATAATATTGAATAATAATGAAGGATTGATTATCTTCAGTAAAGAGGTACTTGATGTACTTCTAACTAAATAATCCCGGCAACAAAACCCGATTGAAATAAATGAATGATAGTAAACTTACACCGAGCGAGCGGACCATATAAATCTTAAAAGCCCTGCCACATGATGGCAAATTCTATGGCTTCAAACATGTGTGTGGTCGGCCAGCAAACGATATCTGTAACATTTAAAAAGGGAAGGCAGGTTGTATCTTGCCAAGCTGACTTTGTGGGCAATTTTTGGTCACTTTTCACTTGGCAAGACAAACCAGTCAGCTATCAATGAATCACCTTTAGACCAACCAACCAGTCACCCACCTAACAATATAATCATTAAATAAATTATGTAACAAGGCGAGGTCAAGATGATTCAGTTTTACAACTGGAGATTTTTCTCTTGATGCGGGCCTTTAGCAAGCATCTCACTTCAAATTACTATAGAGCGGCTTCGGATCACCACTGAAAAATTAGTAGAGGACCCTTAAAAACGGGTGGGGGTCAACATCACTCCATAGACTTTGTCCAAGATCCATCTACCTCTCCCTGCTTGTTAAGAGTAGGTTACATGTAAAATAGGGCTCAGGTTGACTGACTTCCAACCTACTAGGACATTGACCTTCCACCATCTTGTCCTATGTGTCTCATTTTTGGATCAAGGTCATCCCTGGCAAGTTAGTGAAGTTGAGGTTCGGACAACTCCCTCTCACTTTAAATTCATACACCAATCAGTCTTTTTCATGATATACCTAATCCTCTTCGAGCCCAAAGGACGAACATTATTATCACGCATCTATTATGGCCCTGACAAGCGGTCATAGTGGCTGGCTTCTTGCCTATTTGTTGGTCTTTTAAGACATGCCAAAATTTGAAAATTGAATGAAGATTCCCATTAAAAAAACTCGAAATATTTTCTTTCTTAGTGAGTAAGTATATATCTATAGGCAAGTAACTTGAAGAGTCTCTAGAAGATGACAACACCGGGTCGTGGAACGAGTGATGCACCTGTGTTCGTGCATTTTTAACATAGGGTTATCCTCCCCTACCACTAACCATACCAGTCATTCCATATTTACGTTGTGGTATCTTAGACCGGAACAACATTTATTGTGTTCACACCCAATAAAAATAATATAATCATGTGGGTATATCAATGCCCAAATACACCGGGTATCAAAATATATACATGTATTATTATTTGTTTTTTAAACAAAATTGTAGCTTTTGGAGAAATAGAGACGATATGTCCGATAGTTTTGTCAGGACTGAATGGAAATGTTTTATCATTATAATACTTACAGGTGGATTACATTAAAGAGATTTGTCATCTGGACACTTTAGAAGCACAAGCTTGATTACATATTATAGTAGCTAAGACATGTGTAAGGATAGTCTTCCAGTGCATCAAAAAGACACCTGCCGTTTTTTGAACTCTTTGGAGTATTTGCCAAGTATATCCATAGCTTCATAGAGTCCCTCGCCATTCTGAGCGCATGTTGCTTGCACATGCCATTTTCTACAACCAATGAAAAGATGGTTTCACATGTGAACAGTAAACGATTTGATGCTGTCATGACACATGAGGACACGCACATGTTGCTTCCGTTTACACTCCATATCATTAATCCCTTTGTGGAAGTTGCTCCTGAATAACTGGGAGACTTTGTCGGTGCTTAGGAGCGAATTACCATCATTGACTTTTCCCCAAGATTTACTGCACCCAAATTGTGTATTCAAACCACTTTGCCACGAGTGCTCCCCATACACACATAGATCTATATCCAAGCAAATGCCAGCTATACCTGTGGGTGAGCTTGTGTAGGTGTAGAGCCTCAGCTATCTGGCTGCAGCTAGTAGCATTAGGCAAGTCTTGCTTGTTAGCCAACACCACTACAGGTACACCCGGTATCTCCGGGTTTTCCAGGATTGCATTAAGCTCCTCCAATGATTCTTCGAATCTCTCTCTATCATTGCTGTCTATCACGTAAATCAAACCTGAAAATTAGAAAGACAATGGTGTGTATACTTTGACACATGATAGGGTCAGAAAACACCAAGTGTGCTAGACAAAATAATTGCACATGTATAGGTGCGTCTGTGGTACCGTGATCTTAAGTACATGTAATTGTATGCACATAGCCATAATGTAATGTCAGACAATTTTGTCTCTATTACATTGAGACACTTGATCAAGTGGTAAAAATAAATCATCATCGTCGTCGTCATCATCATCATCATCTTCACCATTATCAAATGCATGTATGGGTGCATCTTTAGTACATGCATGTGCGCATATTCAAAAACTGGTAGTGCAGGTATAAAACATAGGCCAAGTCACTGATCAAATCTCACCTTGTGTATTTTGGAAGTAGTGTCTCCAAAGTTGACGAATTTTGTACTGGCCTCCCACATCCCACATCGTGAATGTGAGCCCTGGTTTGGGTGTAACCGTCTCCACATTGAAACCAATGGTTGGTATGGTAGACACTGTTTCATTCAACTTCAGCTTGTACATAATTGTGGTTTTTCCTACAGAAAAACAAACATTTACAGTTTTGCTGACAAGTGATAGCAATATATGTTATAACATAGTAGCACATGTAGCATATTCTACATGCGTGTATATTCACTCATGGTTGAAACAGCCTAGATTGCATTCACCACTTACCCGCAGCATCCAATCCCAACATCAGTACTCGCACAGGATCATTTTTGAAGCTGTCAAACAAGTTGCTAAGTTTAGACAGTAGCAGCCCCATTATTGGTACTTGAAGTGTATGGCTCTATCAGAATGAGCTCTGCTCAGTCTCCAGGAATGTACTAACTATATCTGCTACATGGGACTTTATATACCATGGACATAGTTGCACCACTGCTGCGTTGGCTCAGCCTGGTCATAAACTCCACGTGGCCTATTGTATTCCACCGTTTATACGGTAACTAATCACAATGCAGCTAGTTGATAGACACTCAGAGTACTGAGTATTTGCTTATCATAAACATAGATTTAAGTGCCCACTGTCCACGTTGAATCCTATTTATATCATTATCAACTATCGATTGGAGTGAAGTTACAGTAAAGGCAGTTCAAATCCCATGAGACCACACTTGACAAACTGAACCAAGAAGACACCTATTATAGTGGTGATAAGTATGTGAATGCATGGTACATAGAGTCAGGGATAGAGTAATCCACATCCTTTTTTTTCTACTTGGGCACTTGGCCATCTTTTTTAAGGGACCTTCTAAGCCTTACTGAAGCGCTAGGAGCTAGGATAAATGTAAGAAGCCCATATTCACAACGGGGGCTCGCCGTGGCCTGGATTCGAACCCAGGTTCTCACGGCTGCAAGCCCAGCACTTTTATACCACCGACATATTCCACTATCCCTGTCCCTTTATGTCATACCTCCTAACAGCGAGTCTTAACCACTTCGCCATAAACATTATTACTGGAGCTTTATCCCGAGACCATTCTCAATGTCTGAGGGACAGGTAACCTAGTAAGCCGAATTAGCCAGGCGGCCTCGCACTCCAGCATGGGGGTATACAATGCACCTCCTGCCAAATCCTTTATCAAACCACACAGAACCTGGGTTTTCTTCTGTAGGACTGTGAATAAAAAATATTATGGCAACCATGTTTGTCTTTGGCTATCCGACACTAGGTATGCATGATTGGGTGATCAATAGCAATACTAAAGAACTGGTCATCAAACTGAACTAAGATAGCTGACATGGAATGCATAAGTGAGATAGCTAGGGAAGAAAGCTTGACAGACCGCCTGATGGTGTGTTGGGGCTGGACACCACATGTGGCATTGTTTTATGTTTTGTATAAAGGCCAAACATCAGGAATTAAATATAAGTCAGTTTACAGCCTTGAAGACCTATGTGTTAACTGAAAAACGAGGAACTGAGCATGCCTCATTTTCATTGGTCATTCAACCGATATACGCCTGATCATTTGTATTGGATACTCATTGCATTATCATTCAACACAATGCACTGTGGACTGTTGACTAGTCACTACTCACTACACGTGGAACTTGTGATTATAGCTATGCCAGCACATTTGAACCCACCAGTACACGCAGTACATAAAGCTGTACGAAAGAAGTGGAACATGCATAACACGAAATAGACTCGCCATCATGGGTATACTTTTTTCTAAACTCAGCGCGCTGTTTGAAGGTTTCCAAAATGAACAAATGAAGATTCTGATGCTCGGGCTTGACGCAGCAGGTACGTAGGTTCTTCGAAAGGTTTACAATAGTTATGGTTAAAAATAAATAATGCATTTGAGTGTTTTAGGACCATTTGTATCAATATCATCTTAGCTTCTAGTCTATGATAAAATTTCCATGCATGTGTGAAATCACTAGCATTTGTTGCAAATAAATACACACAATCCATGTATTAACACCTAATTTATAAATATACCATGTGTAAAGTCATTAATTACCATGACCACCTTTTAGCAGGCCATTCTTAGATATTTTTCCACTACCATAATACACCAATATAATGGATTGGTATTTGATAGCGATCAGTGTTATTCATTTTTTTCAGGAAAGACTACAGTCCTTTACAAGTTGAAATTAAATGAGACGGTGTCTACTATACCAACCATTGGTTTCAATGTAGAAACAGTCACTCCGAAGCCAGGGATCACATTCACAATGTGGGACGTGGGAGGGCAGGGTACATTACGTCCATTGTGGAGATACTATTTTCAGAATAGCCAAGGTAAGACTGACTCCTTACAACTCGACTCTTGGTCGAAACAGATTTTTATCCGATCGTTGTGATTTAACAATAAAAGCAGTTTTATTTAAGGCCTGACATAGTAATCTGAGATGTATCATATACTACGAGTCTTTGAATGTACCAATGCACTCGTAGATGCGCCCATACATCCCTTTGTACGCATGCACTGATGCATGCGCGAGCATTTTGTCTCGCACACTTCACAGTTCCCAACTCTCATCAGAAATATGTTCATGTGTGCATCATTGTCCTTTTAATTTCACAGGTCTGATTTATGTGATAGACAGCAATGATCGGGAAAGATTTCAGGATTCACGGAAAGAGCTCAATTCAATTCTGGAAGCCCCGGAGATGACTGGTGTCCCTGTAGTTGTGCTGGCTAACAAACAAGACTTACCTAATGCTGCTGGCTGCAGTCAGGTAGCTGAGGTTTTACACCTACCCAAACTTACCGACAGGTATGATCAATGCATGTATACCCTGATTGGGTCGGTGGAGTTCATGGTGTTTCTGAATCTAAAGACGGGCTCTCTGATTGTCGATATAGTACTCAGTGAACCGAATTTGTATTCACACAAGATTTATTTATACCAGATTAAGACGCTTCTTTGATGATCCGCTGCGCATGCCTGGTTAGCAG
>Ga0224501_10004361_pt1 | contig 11156 bp, 7 predicted proteins | sample SF_Oct11_sed_USG_4_FD_169105 | JGI IMG/M metagenome (GOLD analysis project Ga0224501, IMG submission 169105) | Sediment microbial communities from San Francisco Bay, California, United States - SF_Oct11_sed_USGS_8_1 | ecosystem: Environmental > Aquatic > Marine > Sediment | place: USA...
GTCCGAGTTTTTAAAAAAAAACTGTAAGCATTAATCGGATTCATTACCTCAGGAGGGTAGGCGGGGTTTTTCCCGAAATGACCCGTCGTGAGGTAGTCGAGGTCTTTGGAGCTGAGGAAGGCCACTTCACCGCCAGCGTCTCTTAAACACTTCATAGCGCCTCCTCCTCCAGCGTACATATCCTGGTAGGTACACCAGTCTATACCAGAAGATCCGCACAGTTGACAGGTGGATACCGGGTTATCACCTGCAAACATTCAAAGTCAAGCCTTGCATACGCATGACAACTTTTTCACATTACACAATCAAACTCAGTCCCTCTACAGGTAACACGATATAAATTCTGCGGTTAAGGGTATTCATGATATAAGGCATACAGTTCTCCTCAGCGTACAGGACCCAAAAACAGGAATACTTGAAGATTTCACATCCCATATTTGCCACTCAATGAGCACTGTGTCTGTCAGCTCATAGAATGACATCACCGAAAGGTTCACAATACAGAAGTTTAGCAGAAAAATCCCTAACATTGGTATCTGGTGGATACTTGTTTGTTTCATAGAATAGTTGATGACTCACCGAAAGGGTTATGGTAGCTGTTGAGAGCGCCAGGGGCACACATGGCACTAAAAAACTTGGCGGCTGTTTTCACATTCACATTGCATTCTGTGATGTCCAAAATTCCGTCTTCAGCCAGCTGACTCAGTGGTAGTGTCCAACCAGCGATATCACCAACGCCTACAACATAGTGTTTATGGTAAGAGTGAAATAGTTGTTAACTATCACCATGTAATACAGTATCATTGATCTATGCTGCTCACTACAACAGCCCGTACAATGTGTGCAGTGCCAGTTTTGACTATCAAATGACTACCATAGTAAAATCTAATGAGTCTATTTGGACAGACCCAAAAAGATGACTATTCAAACAGTTACCCGCTATTAAATGTCATTTGACATCGTCCAGAAATCACAATGTCTTCTAATCAAATCGGAGAATTATTGGCTGACTCGTAATGTGTACATGCGATGCACAGAGATACAGTGAGTTTATTTTGTTACCTGATGAGCAGAGCTTGGCCGTACGTAGCTGTGAGGCAGAGCGTAAGCTGCTGCTCTTGGGCACAACAGCAACAGAATAGGTGACATCGGCTAGAAAAAAAGCAGTCAAACTGATTACTTCATGGAGTACCAAATTGATAAAAAATTCAATCGGACAACATTCCATACTCGAATGAGGACAATAGACACAACACCGAAGCAGTTCAGTATCTGCGGTAGAACACGTGTCATATAAATATAGATTACTGCTTATTGAAATTTAACCAGTGTAGGCCTGAACCCAGTCTGTCAGTAGAAAGCAGCCATGAGCAGCCATCAAAGAAACTCAGGAGTGCATGAACCAAACTCGACAAATGAAACAAAATCGCAAACACGACAACACTGACAAAAGTGAGGTTGACCCAATAACCACGTCTCACCAGCATCACCACCGCTGTACGTGGTCACTTACCACCAGTTCCATCTGGGCCATATCGCTCAGCAGCCAAAAGAGCCGATACAAAGTTAATGCTGGCATAGTATGCGGTGCCCGCGTCCAGGCTGACTAGATCTGCCTCGTCTGACTCTATCTTTTCCAGGCACTCATAATTGTCTCTACCGACTATGCAATTGACGGCATTTATGATCTCTGCTGGATAGTTTTTTGCGGTAACATTGGTCTTCAAATCTGTACATTTTGCAATTTCATCTAACCCTTTGACACACCATCGGATTTCTGTAAATAGAGATCGTTTATTTATATATCCCCAAAGAGTCGAAAAGTGAAGTGAATAGTTCCCAACCTGCTTGGCCACAGGTTGAGAAAAATATGCAGATCAAAATCTGCTATCAAGTTGAGAAACCAAAAAGATAAACTGTCTATAGTTTCTGGCCTACATAACTACATGAATAGGTACACCCGGATCTAGGCATTGTTGCGATTACACCAACTCATCTGTTCATCCTCAGGTCATACTTTCTCAGTTGACAATTTGTTGAGCGATAATACCAGAGACAAATAACCAACCATAGTGGCCTGATCTCTTGAATGATATCATAAACTGATAAACATAAACTAAAGTATGAGCAGATCACAGCGGCAATGACAATCTCATGAAACCGGGACGAGTATAGGACACCCACACTATTATTCAACATTTCCGAGTTATTTCAGTAAGTTCTTGAACATCCCACTCCCACCCCGCTAATAGTGATGGAATATCATGCACTTTTAAACAAATGTTGTTAGAACTTAGAATGAATAAAGAAACTAGTTGAAAAGTAGGTCAGACTTTAGAAAACTGGCTCCAATTGGTCGAAGTGTTTACATCTGGGCAATTTGACACGAATGGCACCTCGAAGACTAAATGGGGCGTGTGTATGTGTAAATCATTACTAGACCCAACACCATATACAGAAACCGTACGGTAAAGTAGGACATACGGAGATTCAAAATCAAATTGACGACCACAAGACGCAACCGAGTGGAGGGACTGGGTGAAATGTTATACGTTCAATTTTATCCTGTCGTTTGTCTTTGTGTCTTTGGCCATAGCACATCTGGGGGTGAACGTCGCATCATCCTATCTAATTTGAATGGCTTTTCGTAACGAATCCTACCTGCTGATGAGCCAAAAGAGATTAATCCAAGGAAAAACAGACAGGAGATCGCTGACAACATCGCGATTGAAAGCTCCTGCACAAATAGGCCTTAGTATCCGGTGAGATGCATCGGCGCGTGTTATTGGTTGCGATGGCACCTCGCCGCTTGTTGGTTGTTGCTCTCGGTAACCAGAGCCCTAAGGGCTCTGGCGTGAAACTCTTGAGTGCGGTGGATAGGCAACTCCGCAAAGTTCTCAAAAGATCGTTAGTCTAGCTTTCTGCCGCTAAAGGCAGGTCTATTCTGTGAAACTATATTATTCGAATATTCTCGTACATTTTATCATGAAGCTTCTCTTCTCAGTCACCCATCCCATAGAAATTGGGCCTGCTTCAGAGCATCACAAAGACACAAGCTATATCACATCAACTGCATGTGCTCTAGTGTACCACTGTATTGTCTGTTGAGATTGTTGCATTATTTTATTTGCGTCATAAGCTATAATTACACTTTTCCATTTTCACTCATTTGTGACATAATCAGGATTAATTAGAATGTATCCTAATACATGGATAGTGCAACAAGAATATTCTCGCAACGAGCTTCAGAGCTGAGCCAACACCGATTGATAGTGAGTTCCTTAGCATGAACGCACTGCACTGTGTTATATAAAAAAACCGATACAGACAAATTCAGTACGATACACAGGGCAGCAGGATAGCTCAGTGTTAGAGCACTGGGCTCGCAATCATGAAAATCCGAGTTCAAAACCCGTTTATGGCAGGCTCCCGTTGTGAGTATGAGCTCCTCACATAAATCCTATAGCTCGGAGGCAAAAATAAATTTCATGATGAGGTGGAGCGCTGTTACTGACACATTCGCGGTGCGTCCTGCTAAGTTGTGTCTGGTATATATCTAACCTGCCAGCTTCACCATAATGGTGAGGCCGTCATACACGGATAAATAGGAACGTCACGCGATATAGTGCAATGCCTTTTTACTGGTACACAGAATAACATGCAGTTCTATGTGATCTTTGTACATCGACTTTGCAGCACCAGCTATACAACATAAAATGCACTGTTGACCTGTTCTGTGCTGAGGTGCAACTTTGCATTGATTATTTTTATTATTTTTACTGAATTATGATTTGAATAAATTAGCTAGTTGTTAATCTAACACATTGAAAAACCAATAGAGAGTAGTTAGCAAGTGGACAGCTTACAGAATGAGAGAACCAATTAACCACATATTTTACCATCACCAGAGGGTCACCTTGGGCAAAAGAAGGTGTTTCCTATAAATTTTATCAGTGACACGTCGCTGATTTCCAAGAAGGAAATTATGTCTATATTTTTATTGTAACTGTTTCCTGATGCCTTTCAGCTCGTACCTTCGATTATTGAATATGGGTGCTAGTTAGAATATTTTGTTACCAACACAGAATTATACAGGCTGACGTTATCTTCTATCGATCATGTCTCTCCCACTGCTCCCTAAATGAATTAGCCACTAATTTTTTCGCGAGAGACTCATTAACCCACTATTAACTGTCTCTGTGTTGCACTGAACGGTTTCTAATGACGGAAGGGGCATGCGGGTACATGCCGGGCACATCTGAGCTTCATCACCCAATCAAGGCCAGGATTCTTTTCCCTTTGAACGGTTTCATTGACCTATACTGTTTATACTAGATGCATAATATACACAAGCAGCATTAACACTTTCCCTGAGCTGGTTAGCGGGTCACTTGCAATGTTAACAGTATATACTATATACACGCAGACTAGATACTCAACATACCATTTAAGCAAACTTACAGCTGATAAAAATACTAGTGAAACGACTACAGTAAAAACACATCTGATCAAAGATTTTCCATATCTGCCTATTTCCATTGGTTATAAAGCTACTAATTGGCAGTGTCTGCTGATGCTATATGGTCATGATCTATAGTCTACGTGTAAGCATTCTGTTCTAATGGCACATCAGCCTGCTGTATTCTCTATGCAATTCACTCCTCTGTGTTATATTGTTCAATTTTCCTAGCTCTGAAAACCTCGGGCTTGAGTCATTAACTCGATTCTTTTTCTGAAACCGATGAGGTTTTAGACTAACATTTCACTGTATAAAGCAGCCAGTCAATCAGCCAAAATGAAGGAGGTTCTGGAGCTTGGTAATTAAATAGAATATTCACAGCTATCTGACATGACCGATTCCCTCTGCTTAGCGTAATTAGCTAGCACCAAATCACGTGTATCGGGTGAATCGACCTTACTATAGGCCAATCAATGTATCTTGGCATATTGAAAGCGCGCGCGCGTGTGGGTTAGAATACAGGCAAATGAGTCTGTGTTCCTCCGGATTATTAACAAGATCAGGTGTGTATCTTTATATAGTCACCTTACCTATTGTAAGCAATAATGTCAGGCATTGTATTACTTTGTTCAGTCATTGTCATAAATGAGTTGGAAGCATAGAAGTGACATCTGTAAGTCCATAGACTTGTACTGACTTGTTTTCTATTGTTTTATGCAGGCACTAGGCCATCCTATGTAGCGTGCCTCCAAAATTCGAGGCTTGTTTTGGAGCGTAGAAACAAGGAAGTATACGAGGAGCTCCACTCACAGTGGGAGCCTGTCACGGTTAAGGTTTTATTCCACAATCTTTCAATCTGGAGCGCTTTAGCCACTGAGCTATCTCACTATCCCTGTACATGCCCGTGGATAGTCACATCATTGTCCGCATGCGTGTGGAATTATCAGCTGCTAAAGTTACAGAGTCACTAGCCTCAAAGTGACGGTATACCGCATAAGTCACATGGTCACACTGTCATGCTGCATGGTTCCATGTGTGACAGAGAAAAGTCGTATACAATGGACAGTGATACCGATTTTTATGCCCATCTTCTGTCTGTTCCTTAGTCATTTGGACAATAATGTTATTTGTATAAGGAGTTGGAGTGGGGTCGTTTAGTGGATACCGCCCCGAGCCATGAATTTGCGGTTCTAGTTTTGATTTGTCAGTTGTCATGATCATTGGACTTGAAACATTACTGATACCAAATCGAGGAAGGCCTCGGCAAGCTACTGTGTCTAGATTAGGCGCCGCCGGACAACGGTTTGGCATATTGGGTATTAATTCATTGCATTTTTGGTCCATATACATGTGGTGTCTTCATGCTTTCGCCCTATTCTCTGTTAATCATAACACAGTAGTTGTAGTGCATGGTTGGCTGCTCACTGTGGTATGTCTTGTCCGTGGCTGGCCTAGTGAATAGCCATAATCGGGCTAATCCAGTCATTGACTTTCCGACACAATGTACCTATCATCGCCATGTGTGGCATGACCATGTCTTGAAAAGCCTTTTGACAGTAGGGTTTGTTATTTTCTCCCTTAGCAATATTTCAATCATTGTTCAGCTGTTACCCAAACTAAATAAAGACTCTTATTGAATGTTTTGTAAAGAAAAAACGTGTTATTGAACAATCATCATGACTAAGGTCAATATATTGTATTGTGCAGTCAGCTATATTCGAGCCACTGTTTACTGTCGGATCAGCTAACTAGCAGCGTGATATATCGGGGACCCAAGAAGGTGAGCTCTTTTAGTGTAGAAAACCGATTGAATACTCGGTAATGATTATGACAGATAATTGGACATAATAGAAAGTATAGTGTACGGTGCACGCAAATACGGTATAGTGTCCATTCACGATTAAAAATCATTAATGCCAGATTTGCTTTCGCTAAAGCTGCATTTCGTGCTGACCGCTATGCTAAGTTAGCATGATTAGGTGTTTACTAAATGTTACTGTATAGTTTGTCCTAGATTTTCCATGAAATGACACTCATAGTATCGCGTACATACTCAATATTTGCTTTGCAAAAACGATGTCTTGTCCATAACATGCTTCCCATTCTCATACAACACCTGTGCACAAATGGACTTGCTCGCTCGCCGCCCAGGAGTCGAGAACCAATATCTTACTAGTCTTGTTGTCCTTAGCTACTACCTGTATTTGAACAGTATTTGAAAACCATTTGCTTGTCGCACAGTTCATCGCTTCATTCCGCATGCCCTGCGGAGGCTATTCGTATCAATGTCCCAGCCGTTACTGAATCTAAACCGTTGACGAGACACAAAATTGAAACAACCGATGAGTCACCGGCCTTCCCATTGCACTTCGGAGGCCAGTCAGGTTTTTTATGGAATTTTGGTGGATGAACAGACTGTCCGTACGATCAGCTTTGGATGGTTAACTTTGAGACAAATGAGTTCTGGCATGTCAGACGCGTGACCACCTACTCCAGAACCATACTTAGCTATCTGACTCGGTATTACTATTCAAATGCATGTTCAGTTAGACGGTTATCGAAGGAAATACACTACTAGTCAAATGACACCCCAGTGCGGGTATACATGAATGACTTACAATATATACAAAATAGTCTATTAACCTTCAAACATTCAATCCATCAAAGGTTTACTGCAGATGTTTGTTCAATGCTCAGAGTTCAAGTGTCTGTGCATCACGCCATCATTTACATATCTAACATGCAGTTTTTTGGTTGGAGATATGGGAACACTTTTAGTCTACTAAGGACTTGGCTATGCATGCATAATCACTTACTATATGTGCCGATCAAATGAGGACATTCTCATCTCAATCCCATACCATCAGGTAGGCACCAGCTTCATCATCACACTGCACCTTCAATCAAATCCAGTAAGCACATGCTCCTGCATGTCTTTGCTTTTTCTGTTGCAACTGCTATGGTGTGCCACCCCATTTTGGGCTTTTATTCAACAAGGTAAAGGGCACCTGGCCGCGGCAACCACCTGCTTTCTCAACCTGAATCATTGGATGAACTCCAACTCAAGTACTCAAACTAACTCTTAGCAAGCATGAGAGATCTCTCACACCCCTGAAGTACCATCTTTGATTTCACTAGAGCTTATCACAGCTGGCGAGCCATAATCCCATACCATTTTTATTTTTAGTATACAAGCAGCCGATGTTATCATAGCTATGCAGGGGTCCAATTAGAACCTTATCGAGTTTTACAACAAAACCATCCAAATCCAATACTCGCTTTTTCCTATTTTGCATTACTTACAATACACTACTAATCATACTTTTGTTGAAATCTATATGGCTATATATAACTGGTTTCTTTGAAGTACATGTACTGACTGTTTTCACTAAGTTCGAGTATGCGCATACGTGTAATAATACGTAGGCTGTGCTATAACAATTTTGACCAGACTAGCACTAATTACCTTGTCAGCTGCAACTAATGAGACTCCCCTACGGTGACTCAGCTCCCTACAGACCAGGTTTAGGTTATACTGATGACCTATTGCTCCGGTTTATATGCCGGACTGTTGGTTAGTCAACTAATCACTTCATCAACAATCTGGATAATCCTTTTGTTGATTGAAATAGAGCAGATGTCTCTGGAAGATGCAATGTGTGTCGAACAACTACAGGGTTTCAATGTAGTTTCAGTTTACAAACAGTCTCGCCGTTGCAGGGAATGAAAGACAGAAATTAAGGAAAATATAAGATTTTAATGGGAATTTGTTTGGATCGAGGTCGACCATATATGGAGCCGAATGATTTTCTCCAGCCTAAAATTCATTGAAGAATTAACCACTGACACATACAAACCGTACATAGTTTGGGAATCCATTGCCGGCGCTTGCTATAGATGGGGTTAGGGCCCGGTATCAGTTGTTTTCATAACAACTAGACCATGCTGACTAAGTTGCTGCCTAAGCAGAATGATATAGTTGAAGCTGACTATACCCAGCTCGATCCAGTCTACCAAAGCACCTACTGAATCAGTGTGAAGCATGTGCTACAAGGCTGAACGGATGGTCCTGGGAGGTGGGGGGGTCACTCCTATAGTAGGCTCATCGCTATATGGCTGAATGTGTGGATGAGATCATAATCCGTGCGTTCTTTAAGAATTTGAAAAGAAAATGCGCTTACCGACGAGAATTGTATCAAGTGGGCTTAGACCAGTCCCAAAGGGGCTTAACTCGACTTATACAACCATTGGCCTCCTTAAATGATGAATAGCAACAACATAACCCTAGTGAAAATAATTCAATTTATGAATGCTCGCTTAAACCAGTATTATAGGTACAAAGCTTACTATTGACCAATGTGCACTGATATTACCTTAATATTCTGTCTAGATCCTTTAACAGACTGAAAAGGACAGCACTTGTAGTAAGTACCATTAGCTGCTGTCTGACTCATCCGTGGGTGGCTGCATATATAGATAGATATCGACGGCATGATCGGTTATCGCTATAGCACACGCCATTCATGATTTGTTATGTCTCTTGTAGCGCAACGAATTTATGGACCAACCGAAGCAAACATGACATTATAAGCCATTGACTATGGAGAATTTGACAAACCTCACATTATTTAACATCGATTCTACTACCACCGTGGTTTATCAGACTCCGCAATCAGTAACTCTGTTCGTACTGGTGATACTATCCGTGCTCACATTAGCTTGCATACTAGGAAACTCGCTAGTTATACTCGCTGTGTTTATGGTGCACAAGTTAAAAACACCATGTAACCTGCTGATAGTAAGCCTGGCTGTCTCGGACTGGCTTGTCGGGTTAATTGTAATGCCACTCGCTATCGTGAAGGAGATACTAGGATATTGGCCATTTGGAGCCGCTGCCTGTTCTATGTGGACAACATTCGATGTGATGCTCTGCACAGCTTCCATTCTGAATCTGATGATGATATCTATTGATAGGTACCTGGTGATCACACGACCCTTTAGTTACTCACAGACACGAACTAGCAAACTGATGGCAGGCTATATGGCCATCGCCTGGTTTCTTAGCATCTTAATCAGCACCACACCTCTAATGGTAGGCTGGCTGCCAGTGACCGGAGACAATGGACACCAATGTATGGTGAACCAAGAAATCGGCTATCAAATATACGCCACTTGTGGGGCCTTTTATTTACCTTTGCTGGTTATGATAGCTCTCTATGGTAAAATCTTTGTTATCTCACGCGCCATCTCTAAGGAGGAATCAAAAAACAAACCGCACATAATGGACAACGATGATCGCAAGGACAGTGACTCATCATCGGAGACGCGGAGGCGTGCGGAGTCAATGCCTCTTAAAGAAAATAAACCTACTACTGTGATAGAAAGCCAACTGAGTCTTCCATTGGACGGTAATGTTGCGAACCAAACAATATATGAGAGCGAAGCTTCGGAGCCGACAGAGAGAGACTATCTAAAACCTACAGACCACCAAAACAATCACATGATCGTACATGCCCACCAGGGGCACCACGGTTCCTGGCCACTGAAAAAAATATCAGTAGCGACTATCGCTTCCGTTCGCAGGCTATTACATAGACGCAAGCACAAACACAACACTCACGCTATCAAGACATTAGGGGTGATTATGGGTCTGTTCACCGCCTGTTGGCTCCCGTTTTTTGTTTTGGCGTTAACTGCACCTATATGTGGAGATAAATGCTCTGTACCACCATTGGTATGGGGAGCACTCATTTGGTTGGGCTATGCCAACTCATGCTTTAATCCAGTTATATATGCCCGATTTAATAAGGAATTTAGAACTCCTTTTAAAGAGATTTTGTGCTGTCGTTGCGCTTCTATAAACCAAGCGGTCCGGCATGATGATTATCTGCATCAGTATGGTGACGTTACACACTGACCTTAACTAGAGGCCTTCTAGGGCTTTAACTTTGACATTGACACCATATTATTTGAGAATATAGTACAACGAAACTACAAATCTGTCACACATCTGATGTCTATACCACCTCTGTCAATGTGTATATTGAATTTGCTATGAAATCTAAGACTAATGATGGCTGACAGGCTTATCAATCCGACAGGGTATCACAGAAGCACCTTAGGGATAGCTGTAATAAAGTTAGAACACCCAAAAGTACCTTCACATGTCATATTTGATCAATCATATAGAGCTATGAATGTCACGAGGAACCGTGCAACAGGTAAAATTCAATTAACAGCAATTTTCTGAAGGCAGATAGACCTTTGGGTAAAAGTATAGCATCTTAGTTTCTCACACCATCATTACAGTACTATGCTGGATATGAGTTGAAATTAATTTTCACGATAGTCTCATTATATCACTATAAATGATAATTGGGTAGATCTGGTAGGGAACAAACTTGTGCAAGATCCTACTTAATTCTACACCCGCAGGATACTTATATAGCTGCATGCATCACCCTGTTAGCTTGGCTGCCAGTTCATGGATACGGAGCTCTGGCATTGAAAAAGTTCTCCTTCCTACCCTGGGGTTGAAAGCCATTCTTCGTGCGGGGAAGTGACTGTTAGAAAGTCAACTTGCACATGCAGGGATGGCGTGACTGAGGTGGGTGGGGGCGCCACTACTCTTACTTACTGGCTTCATCTTTCTTTGGATAGGATCAAACCCTGTACGTCGAAACCAAGTCCAGAGAAT
>Ga0224501_10004362_pt1 | contig 11156 bp, 5 predicted proteins | sample SF_Oct11_sed_USG_4_FD_169105 | JGI IMG/M metagenome (GOLD analysis project Ga0224501, IMG submission 169105) | Sediment microbial communities from San Francisco Bay, California, United States - SF_Oct11_sed_USGS_8_1 | ecosystem: Environmental > Aquatic > Marine > Sediment | place: USA...
GTACTAGCGGCTCAGTATGAGCAAAGATGATCTGTCATAATTGCCCGCATGTGCTATTTCTTCTAGTATCACTGTATGGTGAGTGAGGTTATACGAGACATATAGACTTTAAGGACTGTAAAAGGCGCTTTGTACTGCTGTCCGGTCATACAGCTATATTACTGATCTAGTACCGACAATTTTTCATAAAGTTGACGCATACTCTTTGTATATCTACATAATGAGACTACAAACTTACATAAAATCAACTAGCAAGGTAGCTCTTCTTATCTCCATGACAGAACGGTAGTGGTGTAGAAATGGGCCTACTGAGCAGTTGACTAAGCGTTTTCCAGGGTGCATCATTAGAAAGCTTTTTGCTTGCATATGTATGCCCCATAGGGAAGGCAACTCTATGGGAGAGCCTCCTTTATTTCATGCTTGGAACCGAAACTGACAGAACAAGGTAGAGGTAACTTGTGAGAGAATTGATAAGGGAAAAAAGTTCTTTTTAAATTAACAAAGAACCTACTACCTTAAATTGAAGGTTTAGGAACATGCGCTTCTACTACCACAACATGGTTCTGGTCTACATCTACACCAACAACAACAGATTACTACGATGAGGATTCTTCGTTCCTCACCATATTTAGGTATGGGACCCACCACTAACACAACAATGAGCATAGCAATCACATCTGCTTGGGCCAATAAAATGGTCGATGACCATCTTATTTTAACAAACCTTCCAAGTCTCAGGCTTGTTGGAGCATTTGGATCTAGGATAAACATGAGGCCCATCGTGACCTGGATTTGAACCAATGTTCTCAAGGTTGCAAGCCCAGCGCCGTACCACTGAGCTATCCGATTGCCCACAATTGCATGCTCTACCAGATAATTCACTCAAAGCTTTACAATAAGGGCACCACAGTCACCCTGATGCGCATTAGATTTGTCGTCAAATTTGATTTTCTTAAACCATGAAACGATTGTAATAGATAAAATGTGTTTCAAAGAAAATACAGTTGATTCCATAGACTTACGGACTGCTTTTTACTCGGTTGCAGATCAGCTTTCACGGCTATTGGAGTATTAGTACTAGTGGGAACCGTTTTCGTGGTTCGTTCTAGGATGAGAGCCGGATTAATGGAAGAGCAACGGCGTACATGTTTAAACAGAGGTATGGCAATGAAGCAATCATGTCAGCCATTCTGTCTGATTATCTTTGAGGATAGTGTAGTGCCAATAATGTATGCACTCGGATAGTGACTTCATTTCCACCGGTCACTCAATTTTTAATTAATTAAAACGTAGTGGAAATGTTAAGCATGAAGTAACACCTAACTTACCTATTTCAGTTTGCAATATATGCCCTGGCAATAACTGCCGTACAAATCCCCACAACCTAGGCCAAACCAATTCTCGCCACCAACCAGCGACAGTGGTGCCAGCACAGACAGTTACAATGGAGCAGCTCAGACCAACATCGGAAACTACAGTGTTACCACAATATTCACAACAAAACATGCAGAATGATCCCCCACCGTACCAGACTGTCACACAGAGTGAAATGCCCCCACCAAGCTATGAATCTGTGAGTGTAATGCAGTCTTCTTTAAAGTAACATTCCTCTCATAATAGTTGGGTCATAGTTTTCAGGGTACAGTATTACAGATACCATGCAGGCATACTGACGTGATGTGTAGAGAGGGTTTATTGGCACTGTATATAGGATTAATACGGTGTTCCACCGGGGCCTGATTCTCAGTGTGGTGTTCATTTTCCCTTGTGATCGCTGGGTTTGGATAGCTTACAACAGTACATAGTACCAACGTTATCGTGTTAATGCATCAAAACTTCCGAGTGATACTCTTCAATTTGTGTTCTTTTGAGGTTAGTCTGAAAACTGGGCTGTTTAACGTTTCCTACTTAATTTGTCAAACCCCACCATGATATATCAATGCTGTTTTTTGATAGGTGTGTGGACCTTAACCTTGAGAAATCAAAGTCCGGAACTACCTGTGTTTGCGAAGCAGCTGTGCGCCCATCTCAGTAGAAACAATGTGGGAAGCAGGAAGCAGTATTGCGTGACATTATTGGCTTTACGCAAGTTCCACCTGTTCGGCTGCAGCTCACGTGACAGGACGAAGCTTGTCGCTAACAGAATAAGCACGAAGGCTACAACACAAACAACCTATGCATCAAAATACATCAATGAGTCTCGACTAGTGATTTTATTCCTATGGAAATTTGGAAGTATTGATATACGGTAGTAACTGTTATACAATATTTATACATAGTATGATATTTTCAAGTTACGCCTTATGGAACGGAAAGAAACAACAAAGGGGTAGACTAGTACTAGTTAAATGACGTATTCTGAGCTGATCCCGACACTCACTAGAAAGTACGTGAGTGTCACAATTTAGGCATTGACTGAGGCAATCTTTTTAAGATCTATCACATAAATTTATGATGAACTAGTTTTTATGTTACTTAGCAACACACTCACTGACTCAGATTCAGATTGGGTTGTTACAGTTACACTTACACACATGGTTTCAAATTCAACAGTGTGTTCTTACCGGAATGTGCAACATATCTAAGTAAACAAACGTCGGAATGGTACGAAGAGCCATAAACACTGTTGTGAACAATCGCATCAGAGATGTTTCCATGGTCATCTTCTGCGATTTGGCGTAAAACTGCGAGGCAGGAGCTGCACAGAGACCAGACGATTGTCAAGCAGCAGCATGATTGCTCTAAGTCTAACCGATGCTTCATGGGCTCTGCTTTCGTTGCACACGGAAATTGGCAGGTGACTTCTCTAAAAAGCAAAAGGAATTACTCTTCACAGTGCTAAGACATCAAAGAATGTCGCAGGCTGTCGGACTTCAGCATTCATATCGCGGGCATTCTCAATCTGATAGTTATACCGGCATCCGTATCAATTAACGGATACGAGCGCCACGAACGGAGAGAGCCATCTGGGGCTTTGTACCGCGAATATGTTACTTTTACATACAAATAATTTTTAGATTTTAAGTTATACTAAATTCTATGTTTATTGAGGTTGTGTAATTTTTTCTCTAGTTTTGTACCCTTTTGGGATTTTATTTATAAAAGCGCAAACAACATTGAAATACCCTAGGGTACCAAAGAGGGTGGGGGTACTTGCCACCCTCTTTGCCCTTTAGTACCCTACCCGGCATTGTGAATGATAGGACTGTTGTTATAGCGGATCACCAACGTGAGGTCCAACTTGGAGTAGTCAGAGACCTAGAATAGATCATAGATGATTGCTACTGATAGATATCAACATCAAGTTCAACTTCAAGTCATGTGTTTCTGGCAGTAGTAGTTGAGGGAGAAAATTCAATACAACACTAGCCTGCGTCGACATCTTTGGTGGATTAGTCGACTTCGATTGATAGCTGGTATATTCCAGCTAGACTAGTGATCTAGACTAGACTAGCCTAGAGCTAGACCAGTATTACTAGTAACCAAGTAAGTAAGTCTAACTAAGTTAGTTAGACTTAGAGTTAGACTTAGACAGTTAGAGTAACTTGTGAGTCTAACTTACAAGTTACAGTGTAACATACACTTACACTCAGTTACAGTATCTGTAAATAGCTCATACTCAGTGAGTTAGTCACTTAGTCTAGTGAGTTAGTCAGCTACTCACTGACGACTGACGTGAGAGTGACCCAGATCACTGACTGAGAGTGAGACTGAGTGACTCTGTGACTGTGAGTGCGAGTGACTCAGTCAGTGAGTGCTGAGTCACTAGTGAGTAGTGAGTGAGTTCAATTTCGTAGTTCAGTTTGTTGATTTAGCTGCGCTCAAGTTTAACTTGAAGAACATGTTCAACTTCACCAACATTCGCCAACAATCATTAGCCGTTTATTTATTTTATTTATTTAATAAGTATTTTAATTAGTCGATAGCGTGTTACTTGCCAATGCCATTAGTCTCGAGTAGCCCAACTAACCACAGTCATGTTGACTTGTTGAACAGTTGAATACATCCCTTTCATTTCTAAGTCTACTGTTAGTACTACCCATACAATCCTGATTCGGTTTCATTACTGGAATACTGTGGCGAGCCACTATGCACTGTTACATATTATTGGATTTTAGCTACTAACGAAACCAATTCATTCTGTCTGGATATTAGGATAACACTGGCTACTACCAGCTCTCAAGCATCATGGAAGTTCATCGACCGGGTGCATTGAAACAGCAGAACAAGTCACACAAAACTGGCAAACATAGATCCAAAGGACAGCTGGAAAAGGTTCAGAGTGGTATGTACTGCAATCCATGTATCCATATATCTTTGTCATTGAAAGGCTTAATTTCAAGTGGCTCGTTAACTATGGCAATCTATGTGAAAATCGCCCGAAAAATCATTACACAATATGACGATCCGTCCGTGAACACCTGGTCATTCACTCGGAAAGCTTTCTGTGTAAATTAAGCTACTCAAATAGCTAAAGCCTTTGGTTTAGTCACAGACCGAAAGCTTGTATAATTGGTAGCCTAAAAGGTGGTATTCCTTTTCCAATCCTGACAAGCGTTACATATCCCATCACATCAGGATAGCTCAAGGGTTGGAGCACTTAGCTCCAGATCAAAAGATCCTGGTATCAAATCTGAGTCATGCTGAGCACCTGTGAGAATGAGCTGTTCGCATAATTCCTAGCCCCTGCCACTCAGTAGAAAAACAACATTATTTTATGTTTAATGCTATGTAGGGAAAGTCAATGCCATCCATGCGTCAAGACGACAGAAAGCAGAGCTAAGCCGAATGGAACGACGAAACCAAGCCGGCCAGTTGCGAAAGAAAAAGCGAGAGGAGGTGCTTGAGAGGAAACGTGGCGTAGGTGGTGAACGGTCCCCACCCCATTATGTGGTGAGCAGACTCTGTCTAGCAGTCAAGCTGAAATTATAGAGAAGTTGCCTTTATCCAATTATAATAAAGACAGTAACGCAGACTGGGACACGTGGCTTCTGGTGACTTATCATATTTGAACCAAGAATGATATTTTTTATCCTAAATGGAAGCAGCTTCATTCCTGTCACTGTTGTGCTATAGAATCTTTACAACTAATTATATGCTGTTCCTAGCCAAGGGATTGTTTGTGACTCTTTAGCATTTATCTGAATGCTTCTTTCTGTCACCAGGTCAATCATTGCCATAACGCAATGTGAACTTTTCTCTGATGACTCTTTGAACTTTGATGCGAAGTTTGAGCTCACATGTGTCATTGACTGCATTATGACTGTTATCATCAGAGTAAATTATTTGTCGGTACTACCTGCTGTAATTGACACTGACTCAACCCATCTCAGAGTCACAACTATTCTGATCAGACCTCTGCAACTTTATGGCACATCCCAAATTAAGCTGTGTCTAACTTAGGTGGCATGCTCATACTCTTGTAGACTATAATACCGCTCAGCGATGATTGCTGCTGTGATTCACTGCTTACTGCCCTTACCAGTTGCGATGATCAAGCTACAGTTCACCGAAGTAGTGAAGGAGTAATACATGTCAGGTAATGTCTCACCCCACTGTCACTCCAGGAATATAAGGAAGAAAAAAATTGTATTCTCGACTAGTTGAGGCTCTTGCAAGACTCGAGATTACACCTGATCGAGGATAAAACTGAACTTCAGCATTCTCATGATCACGGGTAATGTCCTATCAGACAGCATAAAGTTTAGCAATGCACTTGTAGTTACCCGCGACTAAAGCAGAGGGTGGCATATTTAATACCGGATACCAGTAACTTGGCTGCACTACTCGAGGTTATCAGAGCATCCGATACAGTCCTATTTCTTTGGTCATTGACCAATCTTATCGATGAAACTGGAGAGAACCTATACGCCACACTTTATTCTATGGGACTACCAGCCGTTTCCCACGCAGTCATGGTAAGTTATTCTGGCCCATTTAACTGGTACTGATTCTTACTGGGACTGTCTATGGACTCGTATAGAGGGTAGCTCTATAAATGGACTCTGCTTTGGCCTTCTGATTGTGACTGAAGTATTTCCGCTTTTCATGGACATTGGTTATGCAATGTGAGAATTGCATATGATCTTATCTAATTTATCCATGTAAAAAAACTCTCCCCCGCATAAACTCCCAGTACGATTACCTAACTGTCTCTCTGGCAGACTCTCGATGACACATTCCCTTACGGCTTTGTAGGGTGTTAAAAATGTTCCAGTAAAACGGCAGGGAGAACTGAAGAAGATGGTCAGCAAAGAGATTGAGACGAGGTATACCTAACTTCCCTTTACCGTAGCATTTCATTTTCTCACCCAGAAGCAAAGTCGGCTGCCGTTTGATACACTAGAGAAACCCTGGAATAAGCAATTTGTTTGTATGTAATTGGTTATTCCGGCTATTTTGAGACTTCTAGAGCATGCTGGTCTTTTCATGCTATTAATTTTTGAGACCGTTTCCAGGTTTACAGGAGGCAAGCTGTACACTGCAGATACTGTGACAGACGCGCAGTTGCTAGTCCGTGCTGTAACACAGCAGAAAGGCAAGGTGTCCAGGGTCAGGCAGATGAGGTCTCATGTGCTGGCGGAAAGCATAGAATTTACTGCAAACCCTGATCAGGTCAGTAATCAAATGTTTTATTTTACTGTCTTTCTACACACAGCCTCTATGTCTCCTTACAAACATTTCGGTTTTGAATAGGCTCACTAGAGTGACAAATTTGGTCCGTGTTTTTTTTTCAGAGTGAGGTTGGTGTATTAAAAGTAACTGGCTATTTGCGAGGCCCTGGACTGTCCGTGAACAGGTGCGTGCACATACCAGGTTATGGAGACTTTCATATGTCTGAAATAACGGCTCCAACCGATCCTTATCCATTGGTAAGTCAGGTATATATGGTTCTGTAGCTTACTGTTATACTGGATATTAGTTGCTGATTTTACACTGGAGAGCACCTCTCCGGAAAAAGACTGCAAACAGAGTGTGCTGATGAAGTTAAATTGACCTGCCTGCTCCTGTTTCGAGTTTAGCCGGGGCGACTAGTGAAGAAATATTAGCAAAATCGAAGCATCAATGATCAAATTATTAAAAGTGTTGTCGCGATCGCTTTAACAGGCTTCGATATTGTTGAATGCATGGGCTAAAAGCATATAATGTGAAAAACATTCCTGAAATGGTACCATGTGTGTGTTAGACCTGACTCACCTTCTCGACCTTACAGCGGAGGAAAACCAATCGTAAGCTAACTACGAAAACCTCTCCCATTCTTTTCTCGCATCTGGCCTAATGCTAAGTTAATGATGATACAATGCTATAGGTTTTGAGACCTGATCGTCAGAGGCAAGATGCTGAGATGGGGGAAGAAATAGTGCTTGCAACCGCAGAGCCAAATCGCCAGGAAGACCTGCAGGCAGAGAATGTACCAGATCCACTGGAAGGCGAACAGACCTGGCCTACCGAGGAGGAATTAGATGAAGCTAATGCTGCTGGTAAAATCTGTACTGATTCAATTACAAATTCACAAACACTAACGGGGCTGATAATCCACATCGTCATGACAAAATTGTCTATGCCCAAGTAAGGTCAACCAACTGTTGTTAAAAATGTCCGTTTGTGTAATCCGCAGTTTGATATGGTTCCATACACGACCTTCTTATTTTTCCACTGTGGTGACTATTTCTGTTTTAGCGACTGAGAAGAAGAGGGTGAGAGTACCAAAGGGCACCAGTGCTTATCAGGCAGCGTGGATTGCTGACCAGGCAGGAGAGGATGTGTCTGACGCTGACTCTGATGAAGATGAAGACGAACTCATGGTTAGTCAGACCTGAGTGTATGAATCACCCACTATGAAAGATTACTGGATTAGTAATAGACCAGCAAGCCTTTTAAAAAAGTTATTTAGTATCAGACCTTACATTATTTAATTATTATTGTATATACTAGTATTCAAGATATAATAGTTATTTGCTATGCATACTTTTGTCATTTGAAAGTCCTAGGCTTGAGTTGTTGAGCCTTGATCAAGTCAGACTGGGTTTAGAACAGTTTCACATCACTGTGCATTAATGAAATGGTCACTCTTTTACCCAAGCCATGAGCTTGTTAGGATTGTCCTACAGAGATATTTCGTACTACTTAGTCAGTGCATTGTGCAGTCTTGTTAAAATATGAGTTTGTGATTTACCTTAGACAGTGGGTAAAAACACAGCGGGCGCGAATCAAACTTTTTGTACTCTCCGGTCAAAAAGTTGTTGACTTAGCAAACTAACGATGTTTTTTGTACACTTGCGGGTAGGCATTTGTGATGCCTGATGGCTAGGGCGATGATATTCCTGTGGTTACTTGTGATCAGTTTTTTGCTAATATATACTAATGACATTTTGTACGCAATAGCCCTTGTCAACGCTGAACGATCGTTATACCCGGTGCCTTGCTAAGCGAGATCAATTGGCGGCCATGCTGACTCCAAATTATTTTTTCATATTTTGTATTCTTATCAAAAATTCACAAAAGATGGCTTCTATTATGAATACATTGTACATTGAGTGGATTTTCGAACATTTTGCTAAAACAGAAAAAACAACTTCATTTTCTGTTTAGCTCATACAAGCCTATACAGTGAGTCAGCAGCTTGACTACCGGATCCGTGTTTAGATAGGGACGTGTTTAGATAGGGATGAATCCGGCAGGAATCACTAAGCTCCACCCACCATCGTTTTGTGTCATACCTTATCAGGAATTTGAGGGTTTCGAGCAAGATCTTCCAAGAAATGAGATCAAGGGTACATATGAGACTATGCTCTGCGGTACACTTACACTTTAAAGCGGTTATGACACGGTCGATGGTAGACGCACTTTCGGGGTTGTGTTCCTCATTCTTAAAGGAAGGCAACTTCGCATTTATTGCAGCGATAAAACCTAAGTTATAAGAAGTGCTTTGCCGGTTTTCCCTACTTCTAAATAGAGGCCGTTGCGTTCAGGCCTCTATCATTTCGAATTAATGGCAGAAACACTTGCTGCCAGAGGTGAAAAACTGCACACTGAAAGCCTATTTCTATATTTTTGTTGATCATTTTCTCTATATAGACTTGTGTAACTACAGGTCTAGTGTGCGCCTGCAAGAGGATTTTCCAAACATCAGCGCGTAAGCTGAAAAATCAATGTAAACATCAACAGCTCTGTTAATTTCCTATCTCGAGACCAATTCTGTTGCGTCGACGGTCTGAAAAGTGCGCCGTCGAGGGCTCTAAGTATGCGCATTGGATAGGGCTATATCTAAGCCTCCATTTGAGCTGGGTATCGGGCCTTTTTATTCATGATAGGCTTCAGAATCTGAAAACAAGTGAAGACACTTTTGGCCATAGCTTAACCCTTTTAATCTCTGATCTCATTGATTGGCCAGGAGCTCCACTTTTGGCCATGACATAATCCCTTTAACATAGCCGTTTTCTCCAGGATGGACTAAAGGCTGAACAGGAGGAGTCATCTGAGGAAGAAATGGATAATCTCGATACCCAATCTGGTGAGTTACCATCCACACCCTAGCTATAGTAGCCGGATAACTCGAAGGCTAGATTGCTTCAGTAGAGATCGAAAGATCCCGGGTTCGACCCCTTGTCATATCCTGCGCCCACGGTGTGTATGAACTGATTATACAATTCCAAATTCTTCCTGCGTAGGAAAGTGTGGAAATAGGATAGCCATATATACCAATGCAAAACGAATGAAAATCAAGTCATTAGTCCACAAAAGCAGAAAAAATGCTTTGCTGAATGACATGGAATACAGATGGATCCTTACAGCTTAAGTTGTGATGGACTATGAGTTTTTGATAGTGTTTTTTGTTGTTGCAGTAAGTGGTTCCGTAGCTCCATCCGTAACATGGGCGGATGATATGAAGTATGATGAACGTATTGACATGAACGAGGAGAGATTGGCTCTGCAGAAATACCAACAGGAGAGGGAGAATGAGCAGTTCCCAGACGAGGTGGATACACCCGCCGATGAGCCGGCCAGTAAACGCTTTGCTCGTTATAGAGGTCTCAGCAGCTTCCGATCTTCGCCATGGGATAATAAGGAGAATCTACCTATGGATTACTCGAGAATATTCCAGTTTGAGAACTTTAAGAGATTCAGGAAACACATTATCAAGGAGGAGCCAGCTGATGCTGTAGTGGTTAGTTGCTAATCTCCGTCTGTGCCCAAAGCTTCCTATCTATATCTGTCTATGAGCTGGCAATGTGTCCTTGGTTACAACGCATCAGGCCTAATTGGCACCAATAATCCAGTGTCAATTTTTTGTAGCCTGGTTGGTATATCACTGTCCACATCAAAAATGTTCCAAAGGAAGTGTACGGTAAGTTGATTTATTTTTTCTCGAGTGGATAGTTATAACCAGGAGATCTACGAAACATGAAAACTTCTTTCTTCTTCTATCTGGCACTTGGCCATTTTATTTCACATACGTCCTAAATCTGACGCTTATTCTGAAGCAGAAGGATTTAAGAGCTCACATTCATATTGGATGCCCGATGTGATGAGAGCTAATGATCACAAGCCAAGCGCTCAAACCAATGAGCTATCTCAGTATCCCAGTTATACCCTTATATACTATATTACAGACGTCCATCATGCTGGAGTGTGCCCACTGGTGATAGTAGGACTTTTACCTAATGAGCAGAGGATGTCTGTTCTCCATTTTGCTGTGAAGCGTCATCCCAGCTTCACGGAGCCTCTCAAATCCAAGGAGAGGCTGATCATTCATTGCGGATTCCGGCGATTTTCCTGCAATCCCATCTTCAGTGATCACAGCAATGGTGACAAACACAAGGTAGATGATCTGTCGCTCCGTGACTCAGATCTTACTGGCCTCCTTTCCAGCTTTGTCCAACTATATCCGTAGCCTCAGGTCACCGCGTTTCTTACTTGTCACCATTGGTAGGACTGGAGGTCTATTAAAAGGTATCACTAAAACTGTACTGAAGATAGCTGTAAGCAATTTCAGATTGCTTGTGGTTCCTATGTATCTTGAATTGATGCTAGAATTAGGGATATGGTGGTTTTCAGTATTTAGTTCATGTATGGTATGTGTACTGCAAAGAAGATATAATACATAGGATTGATCTGAGCACTGGCAGGTTGGGGAATACATCTTTTGTGAAATG
>Ga0224501_10004363_pt1 | contig 11155 bp, 10 predicted proteins | sample SF_Oct11_sed_USG_4_FD_169105 | JGI IMG/M metagenome (GOLD analysis project Ga0224501, IMG submission 169105) | Sediment microbial communities from San Francisco Bay, California, United States - SF_Oct11_sed_USGS_8_1 | ecosystem: Environmental > Aquatic > Marine > Sediment | place: USA...
AGGCAAGATGATGATTATACCAATATGCCCATTGTTTTTCTGTCATCTGAAGAACGGTTGGATAAGCAATTAGTCGCAATGGATTTGGGGGGAGATGATTTTCTAACTAAGCCAGTGGAGCCAGATCACCTTGTGTCTGCTTTACTTGCGAGACTAAAACGGGCTCGATGGATATCGGATATCTATTTAAATTTGCAAGAAGCGCTGAACGAAAGTGAATATAGACGGGTCGCGTTGGATAGGCATAGTATTGTTAGTATCACAGACGTAAGTGGCACAATTACTTCAGCGAATGAAAAATTTAGTGAGATTAGTGGATATTCGTTACCAGAGTTAATTGGACAGAATCATAGGCTGCTCAACTCTTCTTATCACCCCAAATCATTTTTTAAAACAATGTGGGAAACAATCAGCAGTGGAAAAGTGTGGCATGGTGAGATATGCAACCGTAAAAAGTCTGGAGAATTGTATTGGGTAGAATCTACCATCGTCCCTTTTCTTGACTCCAATGGTCTTCCCTATAAATATGTTTCGGTCAGAACTGATATTACCAATATAAAGCAATCTGAGGAGGCATTGCGAGAAAGTAAGACGCTTTTGCAAACAGTCATTAACAATATTCCGGCTGGAATTTACTGGATTGACCGAGGGGGTGTGATTTTAGGATGCAACACAGCATTTCTTCGAGACATGGGCGTTAGTAAGAAAAATGAGATTTTGGGTTTTAAGTGGACAGAAATAGCATGGAAGATTCGCGAAGCGGCGGCCTTTCATACCCTAGATCTGGAAGCAATGATAACAGGTGTTGCCAGTCTGAATGTGGAAGGCTTGCTATCCACTGCAACCGGGTTTCGTAAATGGATAGATTTAAATCGTATTCCTTTGCGCGGTCAAAACGGTGACGTGATTGGCGTTTTGGTAGCGTATGAGGATGTTTCCTCATATAAAAATTATGAACACGAATTGATAGCCGCCCGGGATATGGCGGACGCCGCAAATCGCACGAAATCAGAGTTTCTGTCTCAGATGAGCCACGAGCTTCGCACACCTTTGAACGCAATTCTCGGATTTAGTCAAATTTTAGAGATGGAGGAGATTACCCAGGATCAAAAAGAATGGGTAAATGAGATTGTTCTTGCTGGTAGACACCTGTTAGAACTTATCAATGACATATTGGATCTGGCCAAAGTGGAGGCAGGTCGTTTGACCTTGGAAATTGGCAATGTAGAGTTGTGGGAAGTGGTATTGGAATCGGTAAGTTTAATACAGACTCAGCTAGATATTAACCATATTGACTTGGAAGTTAAACTGGGAGACAAAGTCTTGGCCTTGGGTAGCGAAGAAGAGCCACCACCCATTTACCTTAGGTCCGATCGTATCCGAGTTAAGCAGGTGTTACTAAACTTTCTTTCTAATGCAATTAAATACAATAAAAAGCAAGGCTCGATTCGTATCGAGGTTCATAAATTGGGGGCAAATATTCGCGTAGCTATTACAGATACCGGAATAGGGATAGCGGAGAACAAGCAAAACATGGTGTTCAGTTCTTTTAACAGATTGGGTGTAGAGTCCACAGAAATCGAGGGAACTGGTATTGGTTTAGTGATTAGTAAAAATTTAATCGAATTGTTAGGTGGGAAAATTGGATTTTCGAGTATAGAAAACAAGGGTAGTACTTTCTGGTTTGAACTTCCGCTTGCGATGCACCAAGCCAGTGATGCCTCTGAAAATGCAGGTGGTGCAGCACTTGAGGGCTGCGCTTTTCAGGTGTTATATATTGAAGATGGTTTGGAAAGCCTAAAAGCGGTAGCTGAGCTTTTCCTGCATGAAAGCCAGATTAAACTATTAACAAGTTCCACGATTGAAGAAGGGGTAAAGCTACTTAGTAAACAGAGCCCTGATTTAATTCTCATTGAAATGACAAACAGGGAGGAAGAGTGTGCCCAGTTGCTAGGATTCTTGCAAGATACCCCTTCATTAGCTGAGATCCCTGTTTTGGCGATAATGTCTGATGCTTCGGATCAAGCCAGAAATAAATGCCTCCAAATCGGTTTTGCCGACATTATCGTCAAGCCGTTCGACACTCAAGCCATTAACGAAGCTCTTACGCACTTTCTGACTCGAAGGTAAGCCCTAGAGAGCGATACCACAACTAAGCCATTGAAAATCAACATCACATGGCTGGTTTCCTGTGTCGATTTGGTGATAAAATCCCCATTCTTTGTGACAAACTGCCCCTAGAATCCTCTGGGCAACTCACTGAAAATTAAAAAAATATCGATCAGGGCGGAGAACAAATGCTTAAAGCAGCAGGTCTCGAATGCATGCGCGGAGACCGCATCCTATTTTCAAACGTAAAATTAGAACTCGATGCGGGGGAGCTGCTTCACGTTAAAGGTCTTAACGGGAGTGGTAAAACCTCACTGATCCGCATGCTTTGTGGCTTGGTTATGCCCAACGCAGGTGAAATTTTCTGGGGAGGGGAATCCATTTCCGATCTCAAGGAAGACTACCTCGCAAATCTACTCTACATCGGACATCACCTAGGGGTCAAAGCAGAGCTGACCGGTCTGGAAAATCTCAAAATCAATGCGGCACTGGGCGGACATCCCATTAGCGAAGACCAGGCCTGGGATGCACTGGAAAAAATTGGACTAAGAGGGCGCGAAGACCTGCCGGCCAAGGTCCTTTCTCAAGGACAAAAAAGGCGGGTTGCCCTGGCCCGCATGCTGGTGACCAAAGCCAAACTGTGGATCTTGGACGAGCCTTTCACCGCGCTGGACGTGGATGCTGTGAAGATGTTGGAAGGTGTACTCAACGACCATCTGCATCAGGGAGGAATGGTGATACTCACCACCCATCAGGCCTACACGCCACCCAAGACCACAGTCAAATATCTGCAATTGGGGGAGGCCACATGATAGAAGCCATGCGCTGGATGCTGTGGCGTGAGATTGCCCTGGCCATGCGACGTAAGACCGAGGTGCTAACGACGCTGTTCTTTTTTATTATTGTGGTGAGCCTGTTCCCTTTGGGCGTGGGCCCCGAAAAGGAGACCCTTTCCCAGATAGCCCCTGGCGTGTTGTGGGTGGCGGCCTTGCTGGCGTCCATGCTGTCCTTGAATCGTCTGTATGCGGAAGATTATCTGGACGGCACCCTGGAACAGTTTCTACTTGGCGCGCAGCCCTTGGCATTACTGGTGTTTTCAAAAATTCTTGCCCATTGGCTACTGACCGGTCTTCCCCTGGTGCTCATGTCGCCTGTTTTAGGTATGCAGTTGGGCTTGGATGTCGATTCTATCTTATTGATGGCACTGACTTTATTGATTGGCACCCCGGCTCTGAGCTTGATCGGGTCGGTAGGGGCTGGTCTGACCCTGGGAGTGCGAGGGGGTGGTGTACTACTGGCCTTATTGGTTCTACCACTGTATATTCCGGTTCTGATTTTCGGTTCTGGTGCCGTGGATGCCGCACGTACAGGCGTGGGCGCAGATGCCCATTTGTCGATTTTAGGGGCCATTAGCGTTCTGGCCGCCTTACTGGCCCCGTGGGCCTCAGCCGCTGCGCTCAGGATTTCGCTGGATTAGAGATTATGCAGATTTTCACCAAGGCGTTTTGGTTACAACTGTCTTCTCCCAAGGTGTTTTACCCGGTGGCGGGTAAACTCGCGCCCTGGTTTGCCATTGCTGCTGCGATATTGTTCGTGATTGGTCTGTACGTGGGCTTTTTTGTTGCCCCCCCTGATTATCAGCAAAAAGATAGCTACCGCATCATGTTCATCCACGTGCCCCTGGCCTGGATGGCCATGTTTGTCTATATCGTCATGTGCGGCTATGCTGCCATCGGTTTAATCTGGAAGACACGCCTGTCCACCATGATGGCGTCTGCACTGGCTCCCACGGGGGCAATGCTCACCTTTCTGGGGCTATGGACCGGAGCCTTGTGGGGCAAACCCACTTGGGGTGCCTATTGGGTCTGGGATGCTCGTCTAACCTCGTTTCTGATCCTGTTATTCCTATATATGGGTTACATGGCCCTGGAAAATGCCATCGACGACCCACAAAGGGCTTCTAGAGCCAGTGCCTTATTGGGTCTGGTGGGTATCGTGAACATTCCAATTATCTATTTTTCTGTAAAATGGTGGAACACCCTGCACCAGGGGATGTCAGTATCTACTAGTGGCATTTCCATGGAGCCCTCCATGAAGATCGCCATGTTTACCCTGGCCTTTGCAGTGTGGTTTTACACCATCGCCATTGCCTTGACTCGGGTCAGGTCCATTATTCTGGAACGAGAGCGTCATGCGGCCTGGGTGGTTGATTTGGCGAAGGCAGGAGGTCGCTGATGTGGAATAGCGCCTCGGATTTTTTCGCCATGGGGGGCTATGCCTTCTATGTATGGGGGTCTTACGGTGTGGTTTTCTTGTTCTTTGCTATGGAAATCGCCCTGGTTATCCGTAGAAAGAGAACTATCTTGCAGCGCATAGCACGGATCGCGCGCATGAACAGAGAGTAAATTTTATGAAATCTAGACATAAACGATTGATGTTTGTAGGTGGGGGACTGGCTGGCCTGGCTATCGTAGCCGCGCTTTTACTACAGGCCTTTAACAGCAACATGGTTTTCTTTTTTAGTCCTTCCGATGTGGCGCAAGGAAAGGCCCCCACGGCCAAGAGTTTTCGTCTCGGCGGGTTGGTGGAAGATGGAAGTGTCCAGCGCCAGGAAGATGGGATCACAGTCAATTTCGTGGTAACGGATAAGGCAAAAAGTATCCCCGTCAGTTACAAAGGAATTTTACCGGACTTGTTCCGCGAAGGTCAGGGAGTCATTGCTCAGGGCAAGTTTGAACAGGGCTATTTTGTTGCCGATGAAGTCCTGGCGAAACACGATGAAGAATATATGGCCCCCGAAGTGGCGGATGCCCTGAAGAAGGCCGAAGCCAATGCAGGTTCAATGGCCACTGTGCAGACAGTTGGCACCAAAGGGACGGCCCAATGATTCCAGAATTAGGACACTTCGCGCTCATCATGGCGCTGGCGATATCGCTGGTGCAGTTTGTTGTTCCCTTGATTGGTGCCCATAAAGGAAACCATGCCATGATGGCCATGGCCCGACCCGCCGCTCAAGGGCAGTTTGTTTTTACTGCCATCGCGTTTGGTTGCCTTATTGCCACATTCGTCGGTCATGACTATTCGGTGCTTTATGCCATCAATCATTCCAATTCTCTATTACCACTGCTCTATCGGGTAAGCGCGGTATGGGGTGGTCACGAAGGCTCCATGTTGTTGTGGATCCTGATGCTTTCAGGCTGGGGTCTGGCGGTATCGGTGTTTTCCCGCAAACTCCCCATCGATATGGTGGCGCGTGTGCTGGCGGTACTAGGATTTATAGCAGTGGGTTTCTACCTGTTCACACTGATCACGTCCAACCCTTTTGAGCGAGTGATACCGCCCGCGCCTGACGGTCGCGACCTCAATCCTTTGTTACAAGATCCTGGTCTGGCTATCCATCCCCCCATGCTCTATATGGGCTACGTGGGTTTTTCCGTGGCCTTCGCCTTTGCCATTGCCGCCCTATTGAGTGGCCGCATGGACGCCGCATGGGCGCGCTGGTCTCGTCCCTGGACGACAGTAGCGTGGATGTTTCTCACTTTCGGAATCGGTTTGGGTTCCTGGTGGGCCTACTATGAACTCGGTTGGGGCGGCTGGTGGTTCTGGGACCCTGTCGAAAACGCATCGTTTATGCCCTGGCTAGTCGGCACGGCGTTAATGCACTCTTTGGCGGTGACCGAAAAGCGTGGCAGTTTTAAAAATTGGACCGTGCTTCTGGCGATCTTCGCCTTTTCTCTGAGTCTGCTCGGAACCTTCCTGGTACGTTCGGGAGTACTCACCTCGGTCCATTCATTTGCCAGTGACCCGTCTCGTGGAACGGCTATTTTGATTTTCCTTTGTGTGGTCATTGGTGGTTCCTTGCTGCTTTATGCCTGGCGTGCCCCCAAGGTGGGCCTGGGTGGTAAATTCAGTCTGATTTCACGCGAGTCTTTCCTGCTTACCAACAATGTCTTATTGGTAGTGGCTTGCGGTGCTGTCTTATTGGGAACGCTCTATCCCTTGGTGCTGGAAGCCTTTGATGAGAGCATGAAGATTTCGGTGGGCCCACCCTACTTTAATATGGTGTTTATTCCATTGATTACTCCCTTATTGTTTCTGGTCGGCGTGGGACCGATCATACGCTGGAAACAGGGTAGTATCCCTGCCGTTGCGCAGCGCATGAAGTGGGCCTTCGCCGTGGCGGTGGTTACTGCCGTGCTTATGCCCGTGATCATGGGTGAATGGAAGCCCTATGCGGCTCTGGGTGTTCTATTGTCTGTATGGATCGTTGCCACGATCATCACCAGTGTCTATCTCCGTTTTCAACAACGGGCCAAAGCCGGTAGCAGTGGCGGTACGTTCTCCAGAAGTTTTTACGGCATGCAGCTCGGTCATTTCGGTGTAGCGATTGTGGTGATGGGGATCACTATGGTCTCTAACTACGAGATCGAGAAAGATGTGCGCATGCAGATTGGTGATACGGTCAGCCTGGGGGAGTATGTCTTTCGTTTTGATGGTACCCAGGGGGTGAAAGGTCCTAACTATGAGGCCGATATGGGGCGCTTTGTTGTGATACAGGACGGGCGCGAGGTAGCGGTGATGGCACCGGAAAAACGGTTTTACAATGTGCAAAGACAAGTCATGACCGAAGCCGCTATAGACATTGGATTTACACGCGATCTTTACATCTCGCTGGGTGACCCGGTGGGTAAAGGTGCCTGGACAGTTCGTGTTTACTACAAACCCTTTATAGATTGGTTATGGTTTGGATGTTTCATGATGGGCGTTGGTGGGCTATTGGCGATTACCGACAAGCGTTATCGCATCATGTCGCGCAAGGAAAAGCTTGCGGCGAGTGAAGCAGAAAGTAAACCGATAAATACGGGTTCTGATATGCCTGGTACGGCGAAACCGAACGAGGTTGGAGTTTAAATGATTCGTTATCTTGCACCTTTAGGCATATTTGTCGCGATGGCGGTGTTTTTTTTCATTGGCCTGGGTAAAGACCCGCAAAAATTGCCTTCAGTCTTGGTTGACAAGCCTGTGCCCCAATTTACCTTGCCCAAATTGAAAGCGGCCAACGCCTCGTTTAGTCCAGAGGACATGAAAGGACAGGTCTGGATGCTAAATGTATGGGCTTCGTGGTGTGATGCCTGTCGCAGTGAGCATCCCTTGTTTTTGGACATTGCCCGAAAGAAAGAATTGCCAATTATTGGATTGAATTATAAAGACGAGCCCAACGATGCCATCAACTGGCTGCGTCAGTTGGGTGATCCGTATACGGCCAGCGCCTCCGATTTCAAAGGTGATGTGGGTATAGACTTTGGTGTTTACGGGGTGCCTGAAAGTTTCATTATTGATAAAGCCGGCGTTATTCGCTATAAGCACGTGGGGCCTGTTTCTCCTCAAGACTGGGAGCAAAAGATGCGTCCTCTGATTAAGGAGTTGCAGGGCTAATGTTTCGGTTTTTAGTTTTTCTTATCGTCATGATGGGCACAGGCTCAGTGTCAGCGGATACTGCGGTACCCAATACTCCTTTCAATCCTGAAATGGAAGATCGTTTCAAGCACCTCACCATGGAATTACGCTGCCTTAAGTGCCAGAACCAAACTATTTATGATTCTAAAGCGGGCCTGGCCGATGATCTGAAGAGACAAATCCGTACCCAAATGGAAAAGGGACAATCAGACCAGCAAATCGTAGACTATCTTGTCGCCCGTTATGGAGACTTTGTCCTTTACAAGCCAAAGATGTCTACTAGCAATATGCTTCTGTGGGTCGGGCCATTCTTGTTGCTGGCAATCGGTGGCTTTGTATTGATCGGCAATTTGCGAAAGCGACAAAAAATCATTAGCGATGCCCCTCTAACAGAGGAAGAGTCCAGGCGAGTTCAGACACTCATCAATTCGGAGTCGGGAGAGAATCACAAGTGAGCGGAGTTTTCTGGTTAGTTGCGGGACTATTTGTTCTCGCTGGCTTGGGTTTTCTATTGCCCCCTTTGTTGCGCAAGTCCGTTGTTGAAGAAAATCCCACGGGTCAAAAAGAACTGACCATCAAGATCTACAAAGACCAACTCGCTGAATTGGAAAATGATCTAAAAAATGAGGTCATTGGTTCGTCTCAATATGATAAGGCAAAGCGTGATATTGAACGTAATTTGCTCGAGGATGTGGGTGAGCTGGAGCGTAAAGAAAAAGCCGCAGCTAACAAGGGCGGCAAGCTGGCCGCCATTATAGTCGGGCTCAGCATTCCAGTATTGAGCATATCCATGTACCTGTCTTTAGGGGCAGGTGAGGCCGGACTGGACCCGGCGGCAGCTACGCCTGTTGTTCAAAACGAACAACACCAGCAGCAGAATATTGAAAAAATGGTGGTTCAGCTCAAGGAAAAGCTCGCCCAGGACCCAGGTGATGCCGAGGGTTGGTTTATGCTGGCGAGAACTTCCGTTTTTCTGCGACGCTTTGATGACGCAATAGGGGCGTTCGAGAAGCTCTTACCCCTAGGTGGCGATAAAGATCCTGATATTCTCACAGCCTATGCCGATACCTTGTCCATGTCGGCGGGTTCCACGATCCCCCCTAAGGCACGTCAGGCCATACAACAAGCCTTGATGTTGGACCCTTTCCACATGCACGCTCTGTGGTTGGCGGCGACAGCCAATTACAATGACCAGAATTTTGAACAGTCTCTCAAGTACTATGAACGCATGATGCAGGTTATGCCGCCGGATTTTCCTGATCGCGAAATTATCGTCAATAATGTGAACGAGGTTCGTGGCATGTTGGGCAAGCCCGCATTGGCTTCTACTACTGAGCAAGTCAGCAATATCAGTATCCAGGGGACAGTTAACCTGTCAGCCGCATTGGCGCAGCAGGCCTCACCTAACGACACGGTATTTGTTTTTGCCCGGGCGGCCAAGGGGCCACGTATGCCTTTGGCAATTGTTCAGAAAAAGGTCAGGGATCTGCCTTTTGAGTTCGTGCTGGACGATAGTTTGGCCATGAACCCAATGATGAAACTCTCCAGCGTGCCGCAGGTGGTAGTGGGAGCACGCATATCAAAAACCGGTGATGCAATTGCCAAGGCCGGTGATCTTCAAGGTATCGTTGGACCAATCCAAGTGGGTGGCACTGCCCCCGTCAATATTGAAATCAACGAGACCGTACGCTAAGTTCTTGTCTAACAAATAGTTTTTTCTCGTCTTAAGTGATTCTTAAGTATTTGAATCACTTGGGCTTCTTGCCTATTGATCATTTCTTGACTAGCGTTTAAAAGTGTTATACATTTGTTTTACATGAAGTGTATAACATAACGAGGATGACAAGCCCTAGGGTTTAGTTATCTCGAACTTGGGGGAGTTAGTCATGCATAAACCAGCCAGACAAATGGGACTTGATGTCGCCAAGCAAGCGCGCAAGATGCGCGATCGTGCGGTCAGCGCGGCGATGAAGCGCAAAGAGGAGTATCTCGGAGCTCGAGTTCCTAAGGAACTTAAGGAGCGAGTGATCTCCAAGGCCGATGAATTGGGAATTCCGGTGTCTTTGTTAATTCGCAAGGTATTGGAAGAAACCTTTCAACAAGGCAACGAAAATTCACTCAACGCCTTATCGGTAACCACCAAAGAAACGCCTGTCTCTGTCACAGATAAACAAGATCCATTCGAGAACATACTTGGGTGGAAGACGATTGAGATTAATCAGCCCTACCAATGTGATCGATGTGGAACGGGAATTGATGCAGGTAAAGAGGCTGTATTAGGAATTAGTGCAAAAAGTGATAAGACAGTGATACTCTGTCGGCCATGCAAAGAATTGCTTCGAAGCTATTGATCGTAAGTAGATCTGTATTTTTTTTCGTCGCTCTGTTGATGGGCATGCAGGTGTTTGGCGCCGAAGGGGAGCCGGAATTTGAATTGCCGGATGACCTAAGCAGTCTGATCGACGACATGGAAAAGAAGGCATATCATTTTTCAGGCTACCTGAAAAATGAAACCGCTTATCGTTTCGACGAGCCCAGATCATTTACAAAAATCAGAAACATTCTGTCTTTGAATTTTGACTTGAATATGACGAGCTGGGCGCGGTTTTATACTTCGGGCTGGGCATACTATGATCACGTCTACGAATTTTTTAACTACAACACGATTGTTGCCCGGGAAGAACGCTCAGAAAATGATCCGTTGATCTTTGTTGAGAACCTCCGTGAAGAACAGGATAATCGAGTTGTAGACGTCAAAGAGTTCTACCTAGATCTTTATTTAGGTCAAATAGACGTGAGGTTGGGCAGACAATATGTTGTTTGGGGGGTGATAGAAGGGATACGCATCGTAGATGAAATCAATCCCTTGGATTTTCGCGAACTCATTCTGCCTGACCTGCTTGATTACCGGATTCCACTCTGGACGGCCAAACTGAATTACTATATTGGCAATAGTAATTTGGAGATGCTTTGGATACCTGAACTCAGATTTCACAAACCTGCGCCCGCCGGATCGGAATGGGAGCTTTTTCAAATTCTGGATCGAACCACGCAACCCAGGGGCTTCGATCACACCGATATCAAATTATTTGATCCTCGTCTGTCCGAATATGGTATTCGCTTTATCACAGATTTGTTTAATGCAGAGGTGTCTTTGAGCTATTTTTATACTTGGGACGACTACCCCACCGCGTTTAGAATAATTTCAAATTCAGGCATTCAACAATTGGCCTTCAATGAAGAGCCTGCAATTTTGCCTACCTATACCCGTATGCATATGTTTGGTAGTACCTGGGTACAGGAAATTGGTGGTGATATAGTGCGTGCTGAATTGGCTTATGTAACCGGCAAGTATTTCGCTGTTGCTGATCGGGATATTGACGGAGATGGTTATCTGGATTTTGATGGCGAGGTAAAGCGTAACCATTGGCGCTGGGCACTGGGGTACGATTTTAACTGGGGTGGAGTCGATTTCGCGCCGTCCATCACTCAATGGTACATCCCCGATTATGACCCAAGCTTTGTCGTGGACCAGTATGATTCCACGTTCAATCTGTTTTTACGCAAGCCCTTGAGAAAAATTTCGGCC
>Ga0224501_10004364_pt1 | contig 11151 bp, 12 predicted proteins | sample SF_Oct11_sed_USG_4_FD_169105 | JGI IMG/M metagenome (GOLD analysis project Ga0224501, IMG submission 169105) | Sediment microbial communities from San Francisco Bay, California, United States - SF_Oct11_sed_USGS_8_1 | ecosystem: Environmental > Aquatic > Marine > Sediment | place: USA...
ATCATACGTGTACCCGCGTAGTAATACGTTGACACCCCTATGCTGTATGATTTTGGATTGAGTAGTAGGCCCAACCCGCAGGGAGCCGCGCGGTGCAGCACAGAGTTCTGATTGTGTGGCATTAAGCAAGTCCTGGCAAAAAAACCCTTATTATTAGACAGTAACATAGAATTGCCAGCAGCCATGTGTGAAAGGAGCACCTGGAGGGCAGGATGAGGGCACGAGATGTGTAGTGCAGAATTAGAGAGCAACTGCCGTTTGTTCTAGGGTACCCAATCTCCTGCACCGCAAAGCTCCCGGGCAGGGATAGACTAGACTCAAACATACAGATGCAGCTTTACCAGGTATTTTGTACTGAGCCTTAATAATCAAGAGCTGATTAACCAGTTGCTCCCCTCCCGAGAAATGGAAGATTTGAATGAGACTCTTCTCCACAGTAGATAGTCACAAAGCCAGGACAGATAGTTTAACACCAGAACCAGGAGACTGGGTTCCTGTCCTGCCTGCTGGATCAATTGGTATGATCCAAGCAAAAAATGCCCATCGGCTGGTTTAATTTTTGCATAGTCCTAACAATGTCAAGATCACCACGGTTCTCTTATGATCGGCGGCCTGTGGATGAGTGGTGGAAACTCTCTTTCACTATTGATGTTTAGGATCTCACAAATCTCAGAATAAGTACACCACCCCGATACAGACATCAAATTTCTGTAAGCAGCCTATCTGGTGAGATCCATACCTGCCTGGGACCGGTTCAACTCAGGCTACAGCAAACAGAAAGTTGTTGAAGGGGTTTTGCAAGATGAGAACATCTCTCTATCCTGTGTCCAGGACCTTCAACTCGTTTTGGCCACACCATAGCACTAGAAAATCTAGTGAATATTATCAATATTAATATTCATGGGAGGTAGGATGAATATATTTATCTTTATTTATAAGTAGACTTCTCCCTAGAGAGAATTGGGTTCTAAAACTCTGTACATGCAACCACAAACTACTGCAAATGTGCTGTGCATCCAATAACAAAAAGAATATCACAGCGACATGACTAACTGATAGGTGTAGTAGGAACAAGTGATGGTTCAACTCACAGTGGCCCTGTCAGCCAAGACTACGAAGAAAGATTTGTACACAAGCTAAAACTTCTTCCGCTGTACAATGTACACTTGTCAACTATAAGTCACAGGCATTTGAGTGACAATATAGGAATGTACAGGATAACGCCAGCCAAGACTGTCATCATGTTGTATCCAACCTGATCATCCTTAACTTGTTACTATCAGCCAATACGCAGGCAGCCTCATTACTGCCACCACAATATCCAGAGGAGGAGAAAACGGTCAACAACTTGCCTCTTTGTTGTACCTACAATAGAAACAATACTGTATGTAAACAACAGTGAACATAAGGATATAGAGTAGCTTGGTTAACATACCAGAAAATAAATGAATAGAAAATAAGAAACCCTACAAAGGGGTAGACTCCAGACTATGTGGAGAGGTTGCATTATTAATCAGTTTTCACTCAAAACTTAAAAAGAATAAAAACTGACATTCAGCTGGCTGTCACCATTAGCCTGTGCACATCTCTCCTACTCTGCATAGATGTGGAGTAGATAGCGCACTCATCATTATGGCATACCTGAAATCCAACCTGCTGCACTTCGTGAGCTCTGATAACGTGAGAAAGTCCATTTCTAGTTAAAAATGCCATGAGAGCTTCGACATTCCAAAAGTATGCTGTGCCTCTCCGCGAGTTAAACATGAATCCGTGATTTGTTTTGAGTGAATTGTCTTCAGTTTCAGTTAGCTGAAAAATAGAAAAAGTTCCGATAGCTAATCACGTATGGCGGGCTAGTGGGATAGGACAGTGGCTAGATTCCTAGACTGGAGATCGTTAGACTCTGGGTTCACCTCCAAAGCATACTGAGCATCTATTGAATGTGAGTCCTTCACATAATTTCTATCTGCAGAATAATTATCAACCTCAGGAGGTTCGCTAAATGAAATGATCAATTACCCGTGTAAAACAATAAAATAACCATACGCATTATGTTGTTATGGTTATATTTTATAGCAAACAGATCATTGTCAGACAATTTATAAGTCAACCTATATTAGCATGGGGCATTGTGATGGTTGTAAAATATACCTGATAGGAGGAATTTACTGGATCACTCCACATGATCTCCCAGGCAAGTGGAGACTCGATCTCAGGATCAGACAGAGGTACTGGGATATCATCTAATGCATCTAGACTACCATCACAGTGAGTAAGTGAAGGAATACCACCATGCACACAGAATATCTACAATATACAAACAGTGTTATGGCAGAGCGACACCATACTATGTATACAGTGGGCATAGCAGAGTAATATGCATACTACATGTGGTTGCACTGTGTTTACACGCGGGCTCGCTACAACCAGAACGCTGGACGGTGCTGGCTTTCCACTCAGTCGCAGAGATTGGATGAAGAGTCGGCTATTTTCTGCGCGGTTGCCTCTGTTTCAGCCTGAACCACTGATAAGATAAGGTGTGGGCGTCGAGCCCGAGTGTCACTTTCGATTGGTATTGGTAGAGATTCAGAGCCCATACTGGGCGAAAATAAATCAATTTGTGTTATGCTAACTCACATGAAACTTGCGATAGCTTACAAACTGTGACAGCCTCATTTGGATGAATTAAAAAGGGAAAATGTATTTGGAATCATCGCACGGAATTGGGAAGGAATTTCGAAGGGATGAACGGTAACTTGTCTGCATTTACACATTAATGACATCATTCCGAGCCCGTTTTCCATTTAAGGCCACAGCATCTAAACATCATTGTGCGTCATCATATGCCAATCAACCCCATCCCTTAGTTTTTATTTTATTTACACATATAAGAGTGTGGAAAATCTGATATAACCACAATTTAGAGTGGTGACAGTAATTTCCAGTTTGATCTACTCACCTTGTTGTCAATTACTGCTGCTAGAGGCATAACATCAAAGCATTCATTTATGGTCTCCCAGACTTTAACACCCACATTCTCGCCAAATTTATCCACACACTCTCGCTTAAAGTTGAAATTTTCTTGTACTGATCTGAGCTCGTGGTTTCCTCTGAGCAGGAAGAATTTGCTAGGAGCGAGTACCTTCTGTGAGAATAGGTAGGACACAACCTGAAAACAAACAACAATAATCGGCTAATAATTTCCAAGGCAATCACATGGCCCCTCTTTAAGCAATTGGTAGCATCTCGCTCTATGTGACCACATTGGTGTCTGGTAACCAGGAAAATGGAACGGGTCACCAGATGGAACTTCTCTACGCACAGTAAGTGAGACTTTGGAGCTGACTGATTCAAAGCTATGCGTGAGAGATACGTTTTGGGTTTGGAATTGAGTTTTTGTTCATTCGATGCTCAAGGAGACACCTGGTAAAGCCTCAAGTGTTGAGCTCACAATGTGAGCGAGGTAATTTGGTTCACAGCATAGACAGCTGGGCATCCTTTTTAGGAAGTCGGTTGAGCCCGATATTTGTGATGAACCGGTATGAGCGTGGAGTTATTTTAGGAACTCAGATTTATATTGGGAGCTCATTATGATCAGGGTTTGACCATATAATCCCATGCTCTTGGGCCAAACGAGCCAGCCCACCATCTCAGTCTGTATGCAATGATTACTAGAGCTCAAACTTACCTCAACTCCATAGCTACCTCTATCTACATAGTCACCCAGAAAGAGGAAAGATGAGGGTGTGACCAAAGGGCCCATCCTCCACAGGACCTTCTCAAAACAGACCAGGTCATGATAGTTTCCATGGATATCACCTACAATATCGAGAAAAGTTTACAAATAGCACACATTAGACGAGGAGCCTACAGAATTTGTCTACCCAATTGGTGAGAGGCTGTCATCAACTCGGCTACTAGTAGATGGTCCTTTACACCAAGTAGTAAGGTATCAACATTTTTGCAAAAAATCAGGATAAGATCACTCCACTATCTCGCATTGGAGACATTTTAGAGTTCAGATCATAGATTTATCATCTACAATACTGTGCCTTGGACAGTTTACGAGTATTTTGTCAACAACTGAGTACTAACCGAGAATATAAACTGGTGATCGCAGTCTTATTAGGCGAGACTCCGTCCGCAGTAAATCTTTGACCTGCTCACACATTGCCAATAGACATTTAGCAAAGGCAGTCATGTCCACCTCACCCCAGTCAAATGCTTTCTGCAACGTATAGCAGTGGTGATATAGATTCAAAATATGGCGAGCAAATTTGAGGATAAGAGCGGCATTGGAAACTTTCATCAGGTTACCTTTTCAGGCAGGTTTTCATTGCCTGCTTGTTTCTTGATTGGCCTCTCAAAGTATTTCAGTCCGGATAGCATCTCATTTGCGTGTGATCGCTGCAAAACACAGAACACTTACTGGAGTCTCCCGGTTCTGAGAAAAAAGTATGAGGGATTTTATTCAATTTAAATATATGTATACAATGCTAATCAATGCTTCATTAAGTTAACCTTCTGCGTACGAACACGGGTATGTTGTTTTGAAACTCAGACCTAAAGTAGAACAGAATGAGTAGATTTACAAATGATTATCTGTTGAGTTATTACCTGATTGAAAGAGTCTACAGATGCGAACCGACTGTATCTCATTTTTTCCTTCTCCAAATCCAGTGCAGACATGGAGCTGAAGGCTTCGGTATCTCCCAAGTCCCATAGAGTCTTAATGTCAGTCAGAGCTCCAGATCGACGAACCTATGGTTTGATACACCGTACATCTTCCAAAACCTCACGAATAGCACAAAGAGGTATAGAATGTATTTCTCGCAGCTTCCTGGCTGCATACAGGGATATTATGCTACATCCGGTGTATATAAACAGCGAACAAATAAGGCCTTCAAAGAAATTGGATATCCCAAAAAGCGAAAGAGAAAACTTTTACACTTTGCATCTGAAACAGTTTTCCGCAGAGGGGACAACACTTTTTTTTCACTAAGTTTCATAGTCTATTGAATGTAGCACGCATTGTGAAGTGTGCAAACCCTAGTTACGCACCTGCAGTAAGCCTACACACGATAGGTCACATAGGCCAGAGCCATAATGAGGAAGGATTATCTAGTCTCGCGTGGTCAGTTACTGAAAGAAATATGTTATACTACGACAAGATTTGAGAATGATGCAGAACAGACCTTAACAGTATGTGTGGCCAACTCATAGGGTCGCTCAGAAACATATCCCTGGTCACTATTAGCGGTCAACAGTAAATCTGCAACAGAAAAGTTATGCTCTCTTATTGCCACAGATAAGATGCATGGGTTGCCTACTACTGAGTATACACTTCAGGACCAAGTTGCTTCATTTGGTACATGGATGGTTTTTCTATCAGCCATCGTCTGCCCGTGGTTGGACTTCGGCCTTCCTCCTCGCTGTTCACAGGTTGTGTGGTGTTATTGAGGGGAGATTGAGCCATTTTCAACCACGCTGGGTCAGGACGGGTTGGCAGAGTGTGATCAGTGGATGGTTTAGCACAGGAAAATGAGACCACCAATGAGATTTGGCCTTCACCCATTAATTGCTATATATTCATATTTCAATGCAACTAATATTCTGTACTTTCTACGCATTGACAAGCATTTATGGGTACTTCGGTCAGTGACTGATCCAGTTCGGCTAACTACCTGCATTTGATAGTTGAGTAGAATATGAGTGCGTCCGATTATAAGCACCGTCCTTCTTAAGACGTTTGTTTGGAGGAGATGGTGGGGATTTAGGGCTGCCTGGACTGCGTGGTCTGTAATCAATACATACAGCATACAGGTATGATCAAACCTGCATACCCTGGACATTGAAGTAGTACATGTAGTAACAAGAAGGATAAGTAGGTGGTAAGGCTTCTTGGCTTCTGGGTTCAAGTCACAGTAATGTTGGGTTTCTACTGTGAGTACGAGCTTTGCACATCATCACTAGTTTTTACCGTTCCAGAACAAGCCTCAAGCCTGATCTGTCCACTAATCAGAATGGTCAAGCACCCATTATTTGCAAAAAAATTGTTCATGAAGGATAGTGTCATAGCTCATGGCTGGAGCGCCCACTACGAGAATGACGTCCTCGCATAATCAATTCCTAGCTCCCACCGCTCACAGATTTAGGAGGTCCGTTAAATACGGTGAGTATCCGAGTGCCCGAGCAGAACAATAAAACAAGCACTTGCAACAATGTTAGCTGTCTATGATCCTAGAGACTTACCCGGTGAGAAATGAGCGAGGCGATCTGAATAAAACAGATGTTCCCCTAAACTTCAGCTGACCGACAGTAGTCAAGAAGTCATTCAAGGGAAGTGCTAAGGTCTGATTCATATCTGCGCCTGGAGAGAACTTTCTGCAAATACAAACAGTCAATACCCCCATGGGATGATGGGACATCATTTTAATGTGTTCGAAAAGGACCCAAAGAAGGATTCACCTTATGGCGACAACCCATTACGCACGTTTCTTCAGCTATAAGGTGCACTTATTATCATATCGATTTCATACATTAAGTCTGGAATGTGACTTACGTTGCACTTGTCTGTAAATCTTCTAGCACCGCTTCATCAGTTATTGGCTGACTTTTTTTCACTCTTATATCTGTGATCATGGCCCTGAAAAAAAAGAATACAGGAACTTCAAAAGCATACAATTAAAAAAAGGTCACACTCGAATAAGTCAACAATGAGATTGGAATCATGTTTTCTAAAGAGAAACAAATTACAAAATTAGATGCATCAGAGTCTGAATTGCAAGACTTTAAAAAGTTCTGCCTTCTTCTAATGATGTGACTTTCGATTGTTTAAGTCAGACACCAATCAATAATTACAGAAATTCCTAGACCCTGACAGCGGTGACCATAACAACAACAATAAGTAAAAACTTACATACTTTATTTATAGCCTTAGTTTAAACACCAAGTTTCCAATTTTTGGATTTAGTTTGGTAGTATATGCAAGAGATTCGCTCACATAATACTGACCAGCATACATCGCTTGATCCCTTTTTTGAATATTCACTTCCCAGAAATATGGTTACATAAAACTTTCAGCTCAATAACATCAGAAGTGCTCAAGACAGGAACACTTTCAGCAAGAAAACTTGCTCTTGATGTTTCATACAGGGTTGATACAAATCAAACCAAAATATCAGTTAGTGTTGACTACTGGCTAGTGCAAACTTCGTGAGAGTTTGCAAAAAAACACGTATATGTGTATATATTCCAATCAGTTAAAATAACTCACCGGAATTCTGACCAATTTAACAATCCATCCGAATCCTTGTCATAAAATCGAAAGATAAATCGGCATCTGAATTCAGCTGGACTGCCTCCGTGAGGAGTGCTCGGTTCCAAGCAGGCTATACCAATCAAGGTCTCAAACCAGCTGAGAAATCCCTGACGTGTCGTGTCAAATGCCCTGAAAGTGATCGAAAATCTCTCAGAGTAAAAAATGAAGATTGTGTCTAAGGTACAAAAAGACATGTACACCAGCCCGGCCCCTTCAAAGTCATGGGTGCGTGTATCTAGTACAAGCATGATCACACTAATAGCATCCAGAATACCTCACCCTTTTCAAGTTCATACCCCTAATGCTACGCGCTGTGCATACCAGTTGAGTTGTTACACAAACATAGCATCACCAGAGGTCATAGAAGTCATGACCTTAAGATATGCATACATCAGCACTGTTCTAGGGTCATGACAAACTGTGTCAGGACCTCATAAAATCCTACAGTTACATAACAATAAACTGACTGTGTGTGGCCAACATTATATTGATCAAAAAAGGACAATGGTACTAAAAAATATTTACCTGAAGTAGTCATCTAACTGATCTGTTATATCCAAAAATCCTAGCCGCTTCATCAGTATATGAAACTGGGTTTTGTTTAGAGATTGACTTGGAAATGCGACTTCCCTAAACTCGCGATAGAGCAGTTCTTGCTCTGAAAAAAGAAAAGACTGAATATAAAAGAGGCACAACGTCTCTGACTATGATGCCATCTCTGAACCAAAATCTCCCAGGCTTGGAATATCCAGCACTCAAGATCTACTGGGTGTGTATGGTCGTGGGCTGCGCAATGGGCATTAATCATTTATATCATGGGAAGAGACGTCATTGAGCAAAATGCACTTACCAAGTTAAAAATAAAATATCAGGTGGATACTAAGAAGGACTGACCTTTTGTAGCGAACTTAGCAGACTTAAGTAGCATGTGATATGGCGATGATTGGGTGTCACCATCAGAGAATAAATATCTGTGATCCTCTATCAAAGTTATGTCTCCCAAGTTTCCTTTGCTAGCATTCTCAATATAGGTTACTGCCTCCATGCCAAATAGTTCACACGCTTCACCATCGCGGCCCTACAATTCACTTAAAAGGTGGCTCTGCTTGTGGAACCAAAGCCTTTTACGAAGCGGGAAAACATGCCCTAATAACATGCTGGGCATTGGCAGAAATTACCTTGAAACCTAGGGATGGTTCTGAACCTATTCCGGGACAAAACAAACAATGGTTCATGTGCGCGAGTAACCAAGCCAACAAACCATGACCAAACTAGCATTTAAAAAAAAGAATCTAGAGCTTTGTATAAATATAAACTTTTACTCGGAAAACCAAAGTCTAAACCTTGTCAACAAACACATATTAACGTGGAGCAATGATCAACAAGAGCACTACTAAAAATAATTACCTGCATAGCTTTCTGTTTAAGAGCAGGTAACGTGAGCCAGATCTGTCCAGGTACAGCGTCCTCATTCTCCTCACCCACAGAGATAGACAGCAAGAATGTTACATGATTCAGTTCCCTGTCCAAAGCACGGTGCTTTCCTAGAGACACCTTCACTACCTCCTTGACGACAAGAGTCAGACCAAAAAGCTGAAAAATAAGGCTACTGGTTGAAAATACTAAGCCATATGAAATGTTATTACAATTTTGCTGCCAAGCTAAGAGTTAATCACTGCCAGGGGCCATGATAGTTCAATCGGTAAAGAGTTATAATCTATGGACTACATGTTTAAGCCTCACTGCAGGCGGCGTTGTTTTTGGTAGGGGCCTTTAGCAAGCCTCCCACTCGAAATTGCTAGGGAGGGTTTAGAACACCTGATGGAGGTCCCAACCAGTGGTTAGAGGTCAAGATCCACTTCTCCCTTCTCGATGGGTGACGCGACTGACCTCCATCTCCAAGGACATTGACCTTCAACCGCCATGATCGATGTATTGCCTATGATTCATGGTAATTTGTTGTTTGGGCCAGCATGGAGAATAACTCAATTTACTTGAGCCGGAGCTCTGGTAATCAGTATAACTATAAGTGTCTACTCCTAGTGACCAAGTTCATCAACTGAAGTAACTCCTAACTGAGAGATGCTAGGCCAGTTCTTATCAGTAGTAGTGGTGGTGGTGGCGGTAGCGCTACCGCTACTACTATTACTAGCATCCGTTGAGCACCAGCTGTGCTATAAGTATAACGATAGGAAGTACTACCACTAGTGGGGTTCTTGCTAGTTGAGTCACTAAAAGTCAAACAGTTGACTATCTAACACAACGGACGTTTGGATCTCCAAGTCCAATAAGTTACTTACTAATTTTAAATTAGTAGTTACTTTTTTATTGCAATTGTACTTACTTGTATAACTTAGCTTACTCAGGAGTCAGTTACTAGTTGGAACTTACCTCTAAGTCTAACTCAGTAACTGTTAGTATTACTGTCTATTACTAGTACTAATAGTAATACTATTACTTATTTAGTTTACTATAAGTATTACTATTACTAATAGTAATACGTATTACTTTACTTAGACTTAGAGTTAGAGGTTGGAGTAGACTAAGACTTACTCACTTAAGTCTAAGACTAACTTAGAAGCTAGTTACTAGTTAGTAGTTAGTTTAATTACTTTACTAAGTAGAGTAAAATTACTTAGTTATTTTATCACTGAGTCACAGACTCACCTCAAAACCAAGTCTTTGTGCAGCTGCTACGAATGACTCGTCAGTTTTCACATCAGTGCATGGTAACCACAGACCTTTCCCTTCGTAATCACGTAGCATGTACGAATCATCTGAGCATCTATGTATAACTGCGCTGACTATGCTGTGGGATCCAGAAAGTGACGAACTATGAGCAACCGATTCCATTGATGTCTCCCCATTGCTGACACTGTCGTTGGCATCTGGACCATCGCCCCTTCCTTGCGTCTCCATGGAACAACTAGACTATGGAAAGATTAGTCCGAAAACAGCTATCAGAACCAGTTCAACGAGTTTTGCTTTCCCAAGAGAAACAGAAATGGAGAAAATCAGAAGTCCAAATCGCGTGTTTACAGGAAACAAAACAAGAGATGACCATAGGTTATACATCGGCATAGACACATGCTAACATCCTTTGCACGAATTGGCAGAGATTCATCACAGTTAAATACCTGCGGCGAAAAAAGTAAAAATTGAGAAACCAGATCAGCATATTTACTAAAAACCTTTTGAGTAATCGAGTTTCGAATTTTCAACCACAGCCTTGATGGTTCCGCTTCCGGTCCGGTTTTGTCACTCGCCATTTTTCTTCCGTGGGGGTGTTGCCATCATCAACGACAGTTTGTAGCCTGACTTGAGTGTTAAACCAATCCCCCACAAACTATGGATGAAGAGTATGATGTGATCGTTTTGGGAACGGGACTGAAGGTAGTTATTTAGTCTAGAGTATATGGCAGTTTTTTCAAGCAAGCACGATCCTTTGACTGGACGTAGTCGTGTATGACTGGATCACTCAAAGTCAAAAGCCAAGGCAAGACTCACTTAGTAGTTAGTTAGTGTTAGAGTCTTAGAGAGTTAGACTTCGGCGTCTAACTGAGTTAGAGTAGACTCAGTCAGTCACCGACACTTAATCAACTCAATCACTCACGCTCACTGAATATGTGATTGTCATTGTGACTGAATGAAAACGGCAGAAAACGATTTATATTTTATTGGATCTACTATTGACTAGTCTTGACTATCACTATCACTCAGTATCATATCAATATCATGATTATTTATTACGACTATGAGAATAATAAGGTCTAGAACTACAACTACAAGCAAAATGACCCAGTCCAAGATAATCACTCGCAGTCAGTGTC
>Ga0224501_10004365_pt1 | contig 11150 bp, 10 predicted proteins | sample SF_Oct11_sed_USG_4_FD_169105 | JGI IMG/M metagenome (GOLD analysis project Ga0224501, IMG submission 169105) | Sediment microbial communities from San Francisco Bay, California, United States - SF_Oct11_sed_USGS_8_1 | ecosystem: Environmental > Aquatic > Marine > Sediment | place: USA...
TTTAGCGTCAAAATACGCGCTTAACTTGGGGTGTGGCCACTGTTTTATCGTCTTCATGAGAAACGCCTATCCAATTAACGTTTTAGACAAGATTAAGCATGTACCCGAAGTTTGCGGCATCTACGCCGCAACAGCCAATCCATTAGAGGTTATCATTACAGAGACGAGACAGGGAAGAGGAATTTTAGGCGTCATCGACGGCATGAAAAGCGAGGCAATCGAAACCGAAAAGGACGTGAAAGAGAGAAAGGATTTTCTTAGAAAGATCGGCTACAAATTGTGACGCACATTTATCCATTGATGAGCCGGAACAGTCTGTGGAAACATGGAAGCTTCAAAGAAGCGTAGTCATTCGTTGCGTCCATGCATACAAGCCCAAAGTGGAGATATCCCCCGAAGTCAAAAGCCAAGCTTAGCTTTCCGTATGTTGATATACCACGTGTAGTAGGGAAAACAGCAATTAAGCCTTACGGTTGATGACCGCATGCATGCATGGATCACAAATAATGTTGTTTTTAGTGGTTGCAGCATAAAAAACCACTGAATCAACCTCTAAAATGCTTTTTTGCTATTTCTGAGAAAAGACGATTTAAACGATGTTCAAAGATGTTAAAATACAATGTTAAGTAGAACATTGTTTCTGAAGTTTTAAATGGTTGAAACTGCATAGTTATACAAAGAGGAAGGGAGAGAATGAATGTGCACGCATGCACGCTGACACTGCTGTTAATAGGCATGTTGACATTGGCGTTTAACATTCAACCAGCTAAAGCATCTGGAACCATTTACATTAGGGCTGATGGAAGTGTCGAACCCGATACAGCACCTATTTCGAGTGTTGACAATGTTACATACACCTTCAGTGGCAACATTTATGATGGGATCGTTGTGGAGAGGGATAACATTGTGGTTGATGGAGCTGGCTATACGGTTCAAGGATCTGGAGGCGGAGCGGGAATACGCATTCGGACAGACGGAAGCAACATAACAGTCAAGAATGTTGAAATTAAGGCATTCATGACAGGTATCTCTTTTTCTGAGACCTCCGACATTTCCATAATTAACAATAGTGTTACATCTAACTTAGTTGGCATTTCCACAAAATATAACTTTGGTGGCACGGTAATTAACAATAACAACATTACATCGAATGAAGGATATGGCATCCACATGCGTCTTTGTAACAGCTTCACCATAACTAATAACAACATTTCATCGAATGGATGGGATGGCATTTTCTCCTTTGTCGGTAATAGGGACAATGTTATAGCAAACAACATAGTCTCCTTCAATGGGTATGATGAATCTTGGGGGTACCATTCGGGTATGTCTTTTAAGTATGGGATCTACGATAGCGTCATAGCGAATAATACGATCTTCAACAATAATTGGTATGGGTTTTGGGGTGTAGAACGTAATAACATCGTAACTAACAACGTAATCTTCAACAATTGGATTGGTATGATGTTGTCTTGGAACGATAACACCATAACCAACAACCTAATCTCGAATAACGAGGTTGGCATCGAGGTGCGCTACCACGAGCAACCAAATATCATCTACCATAACAATTTCATTAACAACATAGCGCAAGTGCGTATTGAATGGTCGCCAACGAAGGATACTTGGGATGAAGGCTATCCTTCTGGTGGCAACTATTGGAGTGACTATGAAGAAAGATATCCTGGTGCTATGGAATTAGATGATTCGGGCATATGGGACACGCCATACGAAATTGATGACTACAATCAAGATAACTATCCTCTAATGGAACCTTACAGTCCTATTCCAAGAACTATAGGCGAATTGAAAACTGAGATAGAAGAATTGGGTTTACAAGGTGACATAGACAATCAAGGCATAGTCAAAAGTCTCATTGCTAAACTGAATCTGGCTCAGAAACTGGTTGATAAAGGAAAAATAGACGAAGCCAAAAGCATTTTAGAAGAAGACTTCATTCCACAGGTTCATAATCTAACGGATATCCACATAACATCAGAAGCAGCTGAAATATTAATCGAATCAGCAGAATACATAATGTCTCACCTATAACCTCTCCTTCGCAAGCATACGCGCTCTAACCACTAAAACAAATCCATGCACGCAAAGCTGCCTGCGCGCGTAGCGGAAATAGCCGACACCAAATCAACTAACCTTTCATGTCGGGGAGGGGGGGTAGAATCTCAATTCGTAGGGGGGGAACAGCTGACAAGCTCATAACGCATAGTTCCCCCCTGTTAACGTCGTAGCGGTGTGGTTGGGGTGGGTGGGTGGCTGTAATAATCAGACCGCCGAGCAGGCGGTCGGTATCCTGCCTTTTATTCCAACTATAATAGGTGTAGCAAACACTAGAATAGGCGATATCCATGTATGTAAAATAAAAATAGGTGGTGTTTTTCATGAAGGAAAAAGAAGAGCATAGTCCTGTCGTGTTGAAGCTGGTTCCAAAAGGGAAGAGCGGGGTTCAAATTTCAAGTGTTCCCATGAAGAAGTTGAAGGCTTTAGAAGAGTGGCATCAGAAGAACTACCTTCCCCGCAAATGGCGAATAAGCAAGGACGGAAAAAACCTCGTACTGATGTAAAGAATGCAATATGCATGCATGATCTCGATAAAAACATAATAGGAACATAACGCAATTGCTAAATTCGGTAAGGTGTCAACTATCGGGACGTAAGTGTGATTGTAAAGCTCTATTTGTATCATGGCATCAAATTATGAATCGTTTACAATATGCAAAATAATGGTTAACATTGTAGGTGAAAACTTATTCTTCGGCAGATAACATTGCAACTATTTTTTGGAATCGAATGATACCCACATTAAATGCAATATTTTAATGTCAGAGATGTTTCTGATATTTTAGTATCAAATAGAGGAAAGTGTCATTAACTATAAAAGTAACTTCTGGAAGATATTTCCAGTGCTGAAAAGAAGAAAGGAGGGTAAAATGTGTCAATGAAAAAGTATGTTGTAATCGCGGTCTTTGCAGTTCTTGTGACAGGTCTGTTTGTTTCGACTGTTGCTGCACAACCCACGATAGACGGAGTGTTCACACCCGGTGAATGGGGAACCCCATACCCTGGTGCTGACCCCACGCCTAAAGGAACCTACATCTACTTTAAGCGGATCGGAGATTGGATCTACTTATGCCATGATTTGATAACAGATAACTATCCTGCGTGGGCAGATACCAATTACTTCCCACTTTGGTACACAGACGGCACTAAATATGAAGTTTGGATTCACGCTGTTCCAAACCCCGGTACTTTTGAAGAGTCACACTTGGACTTAGTAGTCGTGCATGACCACAACGAATTAACAGGCACAAATGTGGGTTATGATCTTCCCCCCTACTATTTCCAAGGCAAAGCTGGATTCGGTTCATCGGAAAACAGTGGGAGCTATCATAGAATATACGAGTTCAGGGTCCATAAAGCAGGGTTCTGGAAAATAGAAACCGAAGACATAGTGATATCGAGTGAATCAGAAGAAAACGCCAATTGGGGAGGAAGTGTAGCGTGGAACCCGACTGGGCTAACGCGATACGCTGCTGGCACGAACACAGCGGACTGGGATTTTTTCTGGGTCCACGAAGTAGAGAGGGGCGGCCTCTATGCGCCTGTTGATAAGATCGGTTTGCTGGCTCCATATATTGGTGTAACCTCAACAATCGTCGTCGCAACCGTTGCAACAGCAATCTATGCTAAACGTGTTAAACGCAGAAAAGAGAAGTAATGAAACATTCCATTCCCCACCTATTATCCCCTTTTTTATATTAAAACTATCAGGAGTTATCCTATATGAAGGACAGAAAGAAGCCTGAGGGAACGAAAGCCAGAGTTCAAGCCTCTAAGAAAAGAGTACAACACATCGGCACAGCAATCACACTCACCATTTTTATTGCTATTGTTGCCATTTCCAGCTTCCTCATCTACTCCTACCTAAACCCATCACCAAACCAAACCATTAACCCAGACCAAACCAACAACCAACCATCGCAGCTCAAAGCAGCCATAGTAGACCACCTAAGCCTCACAGCACCCAACCAAACCTTCAAAGAAACAGCTACAAACACCCTAAAACAAGCAGGATACACCGTAGACTACTACCTAGGCGAAAAGGCCACCATAGAGTTTTACAGAAATCTTCCTACACACGACTATGGTATGATAATATTAAGGGTGCATTCAGGTCTTTATCTTGGCGCTCAGCCTCCATTGGGTATATTCACATCAGAACCCTACAGCAAAACAAGATACATTTACGAGCAGCTGACTGACAAAGTGGTTTCTGTCTATTATAGCTGGGAGGGCCCCCGCTATTTTGGAATCACACCAGCTTTCGTAAAGTCGAGTATGAATGGAAGATTTGAAAACACTGTAATCGTTATGATGGGCTGTAATGGATTGACATATACTGAAATGGCTGAGGCATTCATTGAAAAAGGAGCCAAAGTCTACATAAGCTGGAACAAACCCGTGTCAGCATCCCACACAGACCAAGCAACTTCGCATCTGCTGCAACACTTCCTGATAGAAAAACAGACATTAAAAGAAGCGGTGAGAGAAACATTCAAAGAAGTAGGTCAAGACCCAGAATACGAAAGCCTACTAGTCTATTACCCGCTCGAAGCTGGAGACCAAACAATCGAAGGCACCACAGGGACCCCAGCAACAAAGCCATAGAAATTAAATTAAAACAGAAAAATCACATGCATGCAGAGACCTTCAAAAGCAAAGCAGTTGATTTTGACATAGAATCAGCTCTGACTCGAGAATAAACACATCAAGTCGCTTGCGAGGTTTTATGTATACTTTTTCTTCTTCTGTTTTTCGTAATCTTCCTTTGTTATTGGCAATCCGCGTGCTTTGGCTCGTTTCTTCCTCTTTTCATATGCTTCTTCGAACGCTTTCCATTCTCCTGTTACCAGTCGCTCTAACGCTTCCTTCTGCGATACGCCTTCCCTTTTAACAATCTCATCAAGCTTGTCAGAAATATACTCGTTAAAACGTATTTTCGGGTCATATGAGGACTGAATCATAGAATCATCTTTGAGAAAATCCAAGATTTCCTTAAGCTCTTTCGGGTGGTTAAAGCTGTTTACAAACTCCACTAAAGGCTGCAGCTTAGCCATGTGCGCTGCAAGATTTCTATTTTCTTTGGCAACAGTTTCCGCTACTGTTTTGTAGATTCCGATATCTTCCTGCAGTTTCAACACTGCCCTGCTTAACTCCTCGATTCTCTCGTGATTCTCAGGCTTGACCTCTTGCTTTATCGTAAGATATTTTTTCAGTTGGATGAATTTCTCGCGGAGTTGTACGCTTGTGAGGTATGTATCGTCGCTTTGCGGTATGGTCTTGCCAACTAGTTTTTTGCCTGCTGTTAAGCCTATGCCAGAATCTATGGAGGCACTTAGAAACATTTTACGAAAGCAGTGGAACGTTAGTCTCTTACTGTTTGTTTTGATCTGGGCCTTCTCTGCAAGGATCTTGAGCAAAGCATTCACTCTTTCCTCCGAGATGTGTCTTGTGCTGTCGCTTGGAAACAAGTAGGGATTCTCGCGATGTCTTCTACCTTCTCGTTTCGCCCTCTCTTTGCGATCCTGCTCTCTCTGATCCAGATGGATTAAGTAATTCTTTAACAGCTCAACCGTTTCGATGCTCAAGAAGCTGTGAGCAATGACGTCCTCTTTCTTTGTCATGATCTCAAACGAAATAGGAGGTTCTTGATCTAAGTCTGGCAGATCGGATTTCTTGAGCTTGATGAAGTCACTGATTCTTGAAGCTAAATCTGTTGCCACGCTTAATATGACACGCTCTCTCAGGTCTGCAACTTCAAACATTGCCCTGACATGATCGATTCTTAGCGGGAAGCTCTTAGTCGTTTTCACGGTCTTGGTTACTCGTGATCCTGACCTCATGACAACGGGCATTTGGTAAAATCTGAAGAGCTGTCTTATGCCGAGGGCCGCAGTTCGCGCCGTGTTTATCGACTTGCCTTCATCTATAACGTGACTGTGAAATTTCTCTATCTCTCTTTGAAACCTTGCAGCCCTGAAACGTTGCTCAACAAGACTTTCCCCTTCCTTTGGCATTAGATCGTCCTGTCTCATCTTCAGTATCTCTTCAGGAGTCTTCCCAAACCATTTGCAGAATTTCTTTATGCCATATCTATACTCTTTTTTGGTATGGGGATTGGTTACAGAAATTAGAAACCTTTTTACGCTCAATTCCATTCAACCACGCTCCTTTATTTCTGTATATCAATTTAACGGTTTTCCTAAGCGTGGTCAAGGTCTTCCCCCGAAAACCCCATTTTTTGAGCGCACATGTGTTTGGGTTAGCACTATGCCGAGAAAGTCTCATAACTACCTTATTCCCCTAGTCTTCATGTCGGAGGTCCATTTGAGGTCCATTCTGGGACTCGAGCGTTAGGAACGGAATCAGCTCTTGGAATGTATGGTTTTATATCAATTACTGGTGAGCCTTTGAAAGCGTCAAGCCCCTTCACTGTCAAGATGCATTCTTCAACTTTCACCAGTTCCACCACGCACAAACATATCGGATTGGGCCTTGACGGGCTTCTGCAAGCAAAGACCCCGGTCTCCACATTTCTCTTATGTCTTCTCGGAAAGACCAACAAAACACTTCTCTCCTTTTTGGTGTCCCGCAGATGAGCCCAGTAGAGGACGATCACATGAGAAAAAGCATCTATACCTCTAAGTCCACTGCAGTATTCCGGGAAAACCTTAATCCTTCCTTCCTGCTTGTTTGCGTTTTCCACAACCCCGATAAAATGGATCTGACCCTTCACGCTCATCATCCTCACCTCTCTGCTTTATCTCAATAGAAGGTTCTTTCTCAAATGATTTATTATCTATATCTCGGAAAACAACGTGGAACGTTTACTACACGCATTCTCGGATGGAATGATTTGAGTGCTGCAAATACAGAACTTTGACGGCATAGGTTAGGGTTGGAGGCAATTGTGAAGAAGCTGGGGATTATCTCCTTTGATCTTGACGGTACCTTAGTTGACTACAGCTTTGTAAATGCCGTATGGTTGGATGGGGTTCCTCGCTTGTATGCCAAGAAGAGGGGGATGAGTTTAGACGCTGCTAAACTAAAGGTGAGGCGAGAGTATGACGCAGTTGGCATGAAAAGGCTGGAGTGGTACGATATAGAGTATTGGTTGAGCAAGTTTCATCTAGGATCTGAGAATTGGGAGATGCTGTTTAGAAAGTATAAGCATAAGATAAGCATCTATCCAGAAGTCCCTCAAGTGTTACAAACCTTACGAGATGCTGGCCACAAACTAATAGTGGTATCTAACGCAGCACGAGAATTCCTTGATACTGAGCTCGAGGAAACAGGTCTTATCAGGTCCTTTGAACACGTATTTTCTACTACGTCTGACTTCAATCAAGTCAAAAAAACAGAAAATCTGTATGAAAAGATCCTAAGCATATTGGATGCCATACCGTCAGAAGTCATTCATGTTGGAGACGATTGGCACTTCGACTTTGAAATACCTAGAAAAGCAGGAATAAGATCCTTCTTCTTGGATAGGAAAAAACAAAGATCAGGCAAGTATGTTGCGAAAGACCTCATAGAGTTCCTGTCCGTGATTTCATGAAATCCTCAAGGATTTGAACCCACGCCCTTCTGCATGCATGCATAACGCTGAATGCGCGCGCTAGCTAATATACACAGAAAGGGAAAAGAGGTAGATCTTGTCACATTGGATTAGGGAATTTGTTTGTCTAAAGAAGAATACGTTGCAGATTGTATGAGATGCGACTTGATTCAATGTCTCAAACTCTTCGAGAAATCAAAAGATTCTGTGGACGCAGGAACGGAATTGTATGTATACTCTCTTCTCGGAGAAAAAGTGAAGACTAAACTCGATTTAGGAGCACACGTTTGCACAAATGGAAGGTTCTTGAACGCCTCATGTTTTTTGGCAGTCCCCATTTTTGGATATGGCGGGAAAAGTTATCTCAGCGACATTCTAATTCAAGCAACAAGAGATTTCAAGGCAAGCATATTTCTGGCGTTCTCTGGACATTACAGACAAGCTATGCAAGTCCTCAGATGTGCCTTTGAGAATATCATTTCTGGAGTTTATTTTCAGAGCGACCTCGTTAGCTTGACTAGAAAAAATGCCAAGACTGAAGACTTTTCCAGACTGGAAAGACGATTCAACGATTGGAAAAAAAGTGGTCGAGCAAACATTCGTAAGTCAATTGAAGTTCTAAGAAGAATTGACTTCTTGAGCATGGATGAAGAAAAAGATTGGCGTGAGTTATACAGCTCTCTCTCCAGATTCGTTCATACTCCAGAAGAGTTCATCACCTATGTGGAGCATGGCGGTGAATTTAAGCTGAAAGGAGATTTCGTATGTGCCGCATGCACATACTTCAACGAAGAGCAAATAATCGAATGGTCTGACTGTTTTCAAAGTGTCTTCTTAGTTCTGTTAAAGACTGTTGCTGAATTTCATCCAGAAGCGTTCAATACGGAATCTGGAAGACTTGTCATATCTAAGTGCATTGAACCACAGTTAAGGGAATTTGGAGATAAAATCAAGGTCTCAGGGAAAATTCGAAAGATACTGTCACTAGTTCAGAGTCCCAAATAGTTGTCTTTGTGCGCGCTGTCGTGGGGTTAGAGCGAGTGCGAGCGTAGCGAGTGCGAGCAGTGGTTTTGAAGCAAGTTATGCGCGCGCCTATTCTTTTATACGTCCTGTAACCATTCTAGTCTATGCCACGTTTTAAAACTCATTGTGCAATAAGCAAGAAAAGGACAGGCAATGATTTTGCAGAACTACATAGATGGATCGATGAACCGACAATAAGACTTGGATATGACCATCGAATAGAAAGACATCATTTTAATGAAGACGATAAAAACACGATAAAAAGATATTGGGATGCTAAAAGGGAAGGATTGGGCGAAAAAGCTGTTATTGAATGGCTTTTTCATATAGCACTTGACAACTTAGCTACCGCATTCAGGATGTCCAATAAGAGTTTTAGTTATGGTCTTAAAACATACAATCTAATGCAATTCGGTTTGAGCAAATCAGGCTATATTCACTGCGATTTTGAGAGGGTGGATGAACGTGACTTTCATTTCATATTTGAAGATGAATCTGAAGAAGACGATTATTAGTTTCCCATACGAAAGCGTGCGCATAACACTCATTTTTCTTCAGTTTACCACAAGTCATAAAACTGAAGCCAAGTAACAAGATTCTGGTTAGAAGGAGGGAGTGCCATAAATGCGTGGGCATATGTTATTTTTGCCTTGGGAATTTCGGTGTGTTTGATAGGAGCTCTTGTGATGGTAGCAGGAGAATCGATCTTGGGAGAGAACCATACTGGCATTGCAAGTGTTATAGGGATAGTAGGAATCGGCTTAATTGGAACCTCTGGTGCAATTTTCGCAGCGCGCGCGAAACCAAAGAATTAACGCACGCGAATTTTGAGCGCGTGTGCGCGCGTTGAGTGAGTATGTGAGTGAGAGTAAAAGGACGTGTATGCGTTTGAGTCGATGATTGAGCGAGAAAGTTTGGGTTTGGGTTTGGGATTAAAATATAACTCCTTTTTTTTACTAAAAAGAGGTAACCTTGTTATTTTGGCTATCCTATGTTTTCCCAATACTAGCCAATGCGCGCGCGGGCAAGTGCTACATATCGAAAAATCTTTAGTCAGTAGCGTACTATACCGTGTAATGGTGAAAATTGACAACCAATGCTCCTAATGAATTGTACGCGCGCACTCTTTTAGGTTTCTTTGGGCCACTTGTAGGCGTACCAGATGATGAGCAGTGTGGCGATGATTGACACTAGCCATGTGAGTATCTCGTATCCTTTCGGGTTTGCCGCGTATGTGGGCAGGTCGATCAAGCCTAGTATGGTCCAGACTAATGCGACAATGATGTTTGCCCATCGATTTATCTTGTCTTTCATGATAAGGGTTAGGAAAGCCATTAACGGTTGGACTAGAAGCAGGATTGCAAGCATCAGCAGGAGGTCGAGTGTTATCAGTTCGCCCTGTATTTCTCCGGCTATGATTTGGTTGATTATGCCGGGTTCTACGAATGCGATTACTGCTCCGGATAGAGCCGCAAGTTCGGAGAATATCCATAGTGCCGAGATTTTTATTCTGATGTCGATTGGTTCCGTTGTTTATCACCTCCTTGTTGCTTTGTTGATTTGCAGAGAAAGTCGTTTCACAGAGTATCATTTAAGTCGGCAAACGATTTTAACACTTGCGATTAAAAAGGCGAGAGCGCTTCGGCTTAGGTTTCTTGTTTGGACCGTTTGTGCGGTTGTGCGTATCGGCGTTTTGCGGTGGTTTTTTCATAGCTTTCTGCCACATACCACCTATCAAAAAACACCTTCAGCGTTTGAAGTAATGGGAAATATAGATTTTCCTCTTCCTTAACTTTTCCTGATTCCGTCTTATCACCTGTTTTTTATTAGTTTTATATTGATTATTAATACTGTGCTTTCGCTCTAGTAGAATTCAGATTAGCTTGTTGTCAGAAAAAAAGAGAGGTTATTTGCGTTTTCTGAATAGCTTTAGTCCGTCCATTTCTGTTATGTATTCGAAGCCGTTTTCGATTAGTTGGGTTGCTTCTTTGACGTTGGTGGCTGTTTTGCATGTGTATTCATCGTCATTGAAGTTGGTTAGCTGTGTATAAATTAGGGTTGTTTCGATTTTTCTGTGTCCTAGTTGTTGTTTGACTAGGAGTATGTCCTTTGTCTTTGAGTATAGTCCTGTTGCGAAATAGTGTCTGAAATCGTAGAGTCTTATGGTTTTGAGTTCTGGTTTGTGTAATTTTTCAGCTAGTTGGTTTCTGTGTAGTCTAAAGTGTTTTCCGTAATAGTCGGAATCGCCTTTGAATAGTTTTTGTTCTGGTTTTAGGCTTTCCGTTTTGATATGGCTTTCTAGCATTGCTTGAAGGCTGTTGCTTATTTTTAGTGCTCTTGGTGCTCCATGTTTGGCGGTTGTTGGGTACACGATTTTTCTTTTTAGGTCAATGTCTCTTACTTTTAGGTTGCATAACTCAATAGGTCTGAGTCCCGTTTCTTTGCTGAGTGTGAGTTTTGTGGACATTATTTTTCCAGAATTGGATATTAG
>Ga0224501_10004366_pt1 | contig 11149 bp, 5 predicted proteins | sample SF_Oct11_sed_USG_4_FD_169105 | JGI IMG/M metagenome (GOLD analysis project Ga0224501, IMG submission 169105) | Sediment microbial communities from San Francisco Bay, California, United States - SF_Oct11_sed_USGS_8_1 | ecosystem: Environmental > Aquatic > Marine > Sediment | place: USA...
TCTTTGCTGGAGTCCAGTAAACATATTCATGGTCATTATGGATGTGGCCCCTGGGATCGTCCCAATAGATCAGGTGAAACAATGAATCAATAGAATTGACTGCTATAAGAATGATTACCTCATAACCAAAGGAATGACCAGGATAGATCACCATATGCTAAGTGTATGCACTTCTAAACTGAAGTGGGTAAAACTGTGATTTGCACTGTTATAGGTATCGCTCATTCACATCATATTGAGGATAATAGCCAGCAGCTCTTCCTGCATTAATCCTATATTTTATGGCTGGCTAAACAGAGCCTTCAGAGAAGAAGCAGTGGCACTCATCAGCAAGTGTGCTGGGCCTAAATGGATGCAGAATCTGAATCGGGTAGGTTATTACTTCGTCTCTCTGTAGCTGTAGCTGCTGAACAAGAGACCACCACTCCCCACTCGATTTTTTAAACAAACCTGTCATGGCTCGGTAAAGCTGGATCATCCATGAGGCAGCAGTCAATGATAAAATACATAATCTAGTTAATATTGAGGATTGCATTATGAAATTAAGTGATCAATGGATTAGTGCTTCTCACTGCGTCATATAAACGGGGGGGGGGGCACTCAGTATTCAGAGCATAGGAAGGTGATAATAGTTGCTGTATGCATACCAGGCTGCGAAAGAAGCCTTGCCCAGTTTGTGCAATCCACTTGATACTAATTAATTCAAAGTTGAGGATTCCGATTTTATAAGATTGCCATTAAGTTAAAGGTCCTTCTACACATACAAATACGAGATAATAAGCCTATTCGCCCGGTGTTAGATGTCTCGTTACTAGGACTTTATTTATTAATTTTTAATGATTTTTTCTGGTCAGACGACCAGTAAAAAGTTGGTCACGCTGGGGAGCTGTTTGGATTTCTTTTGTGCGCCTGGGAAATATAAGTTTAGCAGGCACCTGGCCTAGCGAGCGGAGACAGCCAACTACTTTTCAGCCAATCAGAACTGACATCCGGTTAGTACTGCATTAGTTAGCTCGAAGATGAACACCACCGGTACTAAAACTTTCACCAGTGAGTGGGTACTATTTGGTCGGCTGAGTATTACACTGTGAGACGTTTCGACCGTGTGCTATTCGCCTGCTTTTATTATACTCAAGACGCCTCATTAGTGGGAATATCGAATGTCTAGCACCGGGCGAATAGGCTAAATATATTCATATGATCCAAGCAGCCACTTGCCATGGTGTTGCTGTATTATTTAGTTGTTTGAATCGAAGTGGGATCAGGTATCATTAGACGAGCCGGGGCCAGATGCAGTGTGTGAGTACAGAGTATATATATATCACTTCTCTATTGTGCTTTACACTCCTCTGCTTAGCTTTTACCCCTTCCATTCATCACCATTTCTTGTTCACTTTGCTTATGTGTCCATGTATGAAACTCTAACAGTGTTTGCCTGACTCTGTCGTCAACTGTAAGCTTATAGCTCAGTTTGGCGTCAGCAGATTAACCCCAACGCGAGAGCGTTCTAACATTTCAGGTTGTGGGTTTCATTTCTTTACTATTCTGCATTACACCAGGAAGATAGCACATTGTTAGCTGTATACAGGAATTGAACAATTATTGAATTTATATTCCCATACTGATACTTGGCCATTCTAGTAAACGGACGAAAGTGCAGAAACAGAAAAATACACTGATTTCTTTGTGTTCTTTAGAGGTTGTCGGGAGTGCTGGCAGCAGAAAGCACGCGGGGAACGGCTGAATACTCCCAAACCACACGGAGAGTCAGTCGAAGAAAGCCTAGTCAGATCAACATCAATCTCAACACATTTCTAGTAGCTAACAGGGCAGGGGGTTCAAATGACGCTCTACTGCTTAGCAGTTCCAACAACCAGGTGGGTGGATGAAAGGAAGCGTCAAAGCTACAGCCTCGATGTCCATTTTATCTGCCCAAATTCACACAATAATTACATCAGATCTACAGGGTTATTTTAGTAATCAGATGCTCACTTCCCATCAACTGAAGAGGAATCCTAAGGAAGCTTTTCAACTGTCAACAGGGGTAACATTTCAATTGGAAGAAATTTTATTCAAATTTGCTGGGTCAAACCAGTGTTTTGATTAGAAATCCTCACAAAAATTTAAACATAGAGGGCCTGCCACACGATGGCGAGTTTGAGAAAAATCGTGAATAACGATACGTGAAAATTTGTATTGCTAATTTGCGATAGCTGTTTCACGCGAAATTGGCAGTTCTAGCATGCTGAATAAAATCGTGCTTACAGGGCCCACGTTGATTGGCTCAATAACTTTTATAGCCCGCTCAAATGCAAAGGTTTTAAAGTCGAAAGTCAGAATGACCAGCTACGTCTGACTTAGAACCTTATTTGAGCAAGTTTGGGAGCAGTTGCTATCATAAAGCAAGAAACAATCAAATTCATGAAAACCAGAGCATCAGAAATCATTATAAAACGAGATCTGACCGAATTTACCTGCGAGTAGCGGCTAGTTGAGTCCGACTATGAGCAAAATCCCCCACGCACGAGAGTCTGACCGGAAATAAAACCCCGATGAGATACCGACTACCCAGTCTCATTGGCCTCGGTCATGGACTGCGGGAAAACCCTGGTAGTTCGCGACTAGTGATTGCAATCGTGTGGCTAGGAACGCGAATTGCAATTTTTCTGCAACTTGTGATTAGCTTATCGCAAATTTGTCAATGTGTGGTAGGCCCTTAAGTTGAAAATAGATTAATAATGGTTAAAGCTATGCCAATATAGAATTTTACAGGACAGAGTTTTGGTATGCACCCAATTTTCCTAAAGTAGGCAACTTCTTACAGGCAGACCGTCATCGTCCCTCGATACAATCTGTGGAGAGTGGAGACACCTATAACTTTTTTCCTAGTCCCAGAATTAATGAGAGCAGAAGTTTTCTTAAGCTATCCACTAATGTCTCATCTATATCAGAACAGCAGGACTATAGGTGTTGGGAAAACTCCAGCATCGGTGACTTTTTGACACCGGAGATAAGTTTAGTGGTGGAGAGCGATGAACCGACGCCAGTCTCTCAGGATACAGAGACACTCAAGCTCAATGATACCGATGGTTACCTCAAGCGGAAATCTGTAACGTTCCAAAGCCGCCGAAGCGGTGAAGCTGAGAGTCAGCTATCAGTGGAGCTGCCACGCGTCAGTCGTGAGAAGAAGATAAAGCAAAAGAGGAAGGCAGGAAAGATGGCTACTATAAACTACTCGATAGTGATAGCTAACGAGCTGTTGCAGAACATTGTGGTAAGCGGACACGAGGAGAGTACGAGCTCCACGAGATAGACCCACATCCCTCCCTATTGCCATGTGTAAATTGTTATAATTGCATCAGGATGACATCAGAGAGTCATGTAGCTGCTACTTTCTGTCAATTATCAAGTGGCATTGTAAATTGTATATACTGAAAGTTAATATTGTGAACAAACCTACTGAATGAGGAGAATCCAGTGAGTAAAAATCAAGAAAGGACAATTGATAGCATACGTATCCTGAATGACTAGATGTACTATATGGACAACGAATTTCTGGCATTTTAACACAGGTATTTCTGGGGCTGAGGACATTAATTAGCTTTATATTATCTGAGTAAACATTGACATCCCCAATGCATTATTGACCCAATTTTAAAGCAAAAACTAAATATTCATGAATTGCGTATTAAAAAGAAAAGGGCCCAAAATCCCAGCCCAATTACCGCTAGGATTCTCCTGGCGCGGGTGGGAGAGCGCCTCCAGTTCAGTTTTGTATTGTCACGCGTCGACGCCGTGCAGTTGTTTTTATTGAAATTATAACCGAATCGATTGGAGCCTGAAACCAAATGTTAACTCCCAAGGGACCAGCGGAGGTCATTTCCTACGAAAGTTCAACTCATTTCGCATTTGTTGTGGCCAGGAAGAGATAGGGTATCAGGGGTGTCGCTTGACTGATTGGAAGCAATGTGAATGAGGTCACGCGCTCGTAGTCTAAGATGATAAGCAGCCCAGTTACGGGGATAATCTTTCTTCATGTTGATCAATGCACACGCGAGCATTCTGACCATGAAGGCTGCACCAAGATCTAAAGTAACAGTAGGATGAAATGATGGCTTATTTAATAATTTAATAGCTTGCTGAACATAGGACCATTGGTACCCGCTGTGATTTTCCGCTAAGGTTCCCCTCACTCTCGCTGGTTTCGGATCAGCTTTAAAAAGAGGAGACTGACCTACAGAATAACCGTATCTATGGAGCATGCGAGTGCGCTGAAATCATTGAGTGGAAAACAACAAAAGACCAATCTCTGCACTACTCCTGACATCTGTCAGGGGACATGAGATAATTTGCAGCAACTGTTAAACTCGACATAACCATCAAGACATAGCCGGTGAAGTGGTTAACAGCCATATTCGTGGCAATGCTAAGCGGAGTTCTTAGACGGGTGAAGTCGATTAAAGGGGTTATGAGACGGTCGATGGTAGACGTGCTTTCGTAGTTGTGTTCTCAATTTTTAAAGGGAGGCAACTCTGCACTCATTGCAGCGATAGCGAGTGGTCTTTTCCCCCAAACGAATATCAGTCACTCGAATAACTACGGCCCAAATAGAAATAAAATGGGATCTAATTACTAAAATTTAGTAACCTAATGATCTTTCTTCCCTCATAAAATTGAGAAAAACTCAAAATTGAACGTAATATTGGAGAAAACTTAAGTTCTAAGAAGCGCTTTACTGGTTTCCCCTAGCCCTAAATAGAGGCCGTTGCGTTCGGGCCTCTATCATTTTGCAGTAATGGCAATAATGCTCGCTGACAAAAGGAGAGAAACTGCACTCCGAAACCCTATTTCTATATTTTTGTTGAACATTTTCTCTATATAGACTTGTGTAATTACAGGTCTAGTGCGCATCTGCGGGAGGATTTTCCAAACAGCAGCGTGTAAGCCGAGTATTAATTTCCTATCTCGAGGCCAATTCTGTTGCATCGACGGTCTGAAAAGTACAGCCATGACATAACCCCTTTGACATCCGGGAGATTTATCATGTGCATTTGGTGTCCAACAACAGCCAGGCAATTAAAAAAACTTGAATACATGAAGTAAACAGTATGGTCTCCGATATCAGCAGACACACATCTGCTGATACATGTCACCTACAAGCAAAATGCTGTCTTCACATACCTTAGGACTAGGCAGTTTGTCCACATCCACCATGCTGTGGCAGAGCTGTATATGCTTAAAATAGAATGGGTTGTTCCTTTTGTCCTCAAACCCCCGAATAATCTTATCACTCATCCATTCCATCTGCAAACGAAGGAATCTGACTGAATGGCGGGGTCTGAGTCGAATGGCAACGGGGTCAGCTCAGCATTCTAGCGCATGCATTGCGATATCGAGATCCGAGCCCGGACCCACTGACCTCATGCTGCGGGCGAACATCCACAGTTCCCAACACTCTATTGGAGCTTCGACCTACGGGAATCAGGTGCGTAGGACGTGTGCTTTCAGTACTAATCGCCGGAGGTGGCAATATGTCGAAAGTCTGAACGGAACTCCCCCAAAATATCAAACCGATCTATCCTGTTCCGTCTCATTGCCAATGCACAGAGCAGTGGCCATTGAACACACTTTTTTAAGAGTGTTAGCTGGCGGATTTCCACATCAGCCGGTCCATTGCTGGACTAGACTGGGCCTTTGGGCTGGTACCAACACTGCGTCCAAACTATTCCTCCGTGGAATTTTCAGGTAATTGTGCTCTGCCATGCTAGCAGAAAAATATCTAAAGTTCATAATACTTTGAATTAAAGGATTTTAGTAAAAGGGAATGTACCATTGCAAGAAATTCTCTATTATATCTTAAGCTATAGCCTCAAATGAGACAACCTTGGCCACTATTAGTGTAGTTTCCCCACCTAAAGTGCTTCTCCTTTGTACCGCGTAGAAACTACAGGCAAGTCACAGGGCCTAGCAGGCGTCACGGTTGTGCAGACGCAAGACACATTGATTGAAAATCCGTTCGTGAAATGCCGCAGACCTGGAACTTGACCTAATCGTTCAGGTAACCGAGATTCCCCTGGGATGGTCAATCTGACATAAACGCGAATGCAAGTGAAGTCACATGCACAGAACAATAATGTTAAGGATATCGGAATAGCTCAGTAGCTAAAGCGCCAGGTTCAGGATTATAAGGTCCTGGATTTAGGCTCTGGCCATGTCGGGCTCCCATGGGAGGGCGAGCTTTCACCACTGCATCACAGGCCTAAAGCCAAGTAGGTCTACTTAACAGGATATTCAAATGGCAGCGTATAACAATAACAAGAATAAAAATAGTGATTGTAATTCTAGGTAGCGGGCAAGTGCGTGTACGCACACACATTCTAGACTGAGACTATACCTGTGACTTGGCGAACTCGACGACATTGTAGCTGACATTATTCAGTAGGGCTATCTTATAGACCATCAGACCAGATTCAGGATTTCTCCACAATGTTTCCTGCAACCGCAGAATCACACCTAGTCACCTACCCATGACCTTGGTCAGCAACCTCGCAAGGTGATTGCAAACCTAGACTGGTGAAAGTTTAGCTATAGTGTGTTCTGCTTTTTCTCCGAGCAAGTGAGGTCAGTTTGGGAAAGGTTTTGCTGGAGGCTTTGTCAGTATGAATGCTGTGAAGATACCAGATTATAGATATATTAGGACAGAATAGTGGACCAGAAGACAAGTGCTTACATGCTTTTAGCTGTTTCTGACTGCTGAGGCTTTGTGATGCTGCACAGAGTGAATGAAATACATGCATTAAATGGTGCGTTTTTGCACCGCATCAATTACCCCCGGAATTAATGCGACGACGACGACTGTAGCCATCATAGCAATTGAATAAATTTCGTTTGGTGATCCCAGTAGCAGCACATATCCTAATGGCGAAACAGTTCCTTTCGTCACTGGAGACACCGTTAGCAACTGACAACCACTAACTAAAGGCCTAATGCACAATAACCACACCATGTGCCATGCAGGCCGTACGGCATGGCAGCAACCGCACGTGCTAGTTATATGGCCTAGTAGAAATGAATGTTACTAACAGGAAGTTAGTTCTATCACTATAAGGGGGCTGTATTGATAGTGTAGAGTTCTGAATCTACCAGTGAAGCGAAGTAAAGACGGAGGGATACCAACAATCGCACCAATGCAAAAAAGTGAATATTTTTCATTCGTTTTTAATTGCTTTATTGCCCATTGATAGGAACATTTGATGCGGTGCTTCAGAGCCCTATTGATGCGATGGGCTGCTTTGAGCTCTGTCACGGTCAGAGAGGGAATTTGAATCCCCCCCCACAGTTTTGTTAAATGCCATGTTTGGTGTCTTTTTACCAATAGCTGAATGAGTTCAAGTGTTCTTCCGGCAGTATCCACAGCGACCATCACATTGCCTTTTCTTCGTAATGTCTGTATCATTTCAGCTGCAAGACAATACATGTGGTCATTGAGCCCAGGCTTCGCTGTATTATATACAAATCTAAGTCTGAAAGAACCGGTGAATTACACAGAATTTGAGACTGAAGCCTGGGTTTCGGGTAATAAAAATCGGGAATTAGGGGAGGACCTTACTATCACAGCAGGAGACTGGCATAGCCTGGGTCTGAAGGCCGGGACTTTACTATTCCAAGCCAAGCCACAGAGTTATTCCAGTCAGTGCGGTACCAACTAGACCATCATCATAGGAATCAGCACAGACTACAGCACAAAGATTATACCAAGATAACTGTCTCCCCATTCAAACCAATGGAAACAGGCAAGGTGAGGAGCCCGGTGTGCCCATCGCTGTACTCATTCGACTGGGTAGACTAATTGAGATATACTTTAGAGCCCAAATTCAGCGATACTGTAGTTTCGCTAAGCTCAAACTGCTATGCTTGGCAGCGGACCACACTACTTTGCAGACAGCTAGCCCAGTTCTTTTATCTCTACAAAAACAGCTGCAACTCTGCCCTTCTTTCTGTTCTTGGCACATTTAACTATCGGCTATCTGTGTTGGCCCCTCTAGTTAGAGCCAGGCTAGTCTACCCAGCGGAGGTGGGGTAATGCAATGGTGCATTTCCCAAAAACAGATCGAGTTCGTTATCTTGGTATAATCTTTAAACAGCATAGAATTAGTCATTTTGTAATCACTATCCCACCAGATAACCGGATGACTACTTACTGAGAAGTTGTCCATCCCTGGTTTTTCTCCTCTCCTGCACAGTATCCGCATTCAAGGCATCTGTTATGAGCAGTGAGGGTCGGGCAAATTGATCAAATGAACAGCCATTCAGATGCCTGAAATGTTGTGGGCATAAAAAATATTTTTATTCAAGCTAGTCACCACATAAAGATTGCTAGCCAAACATTTTAGTCTATACATTATGCGATTAAATACCATATTCAGGTAGTCTCTCACCCGATGTGCACTGAGAAGCTTTCAAGAAAATGAATTTAAAAACTGAACACAGGTACTTGAACAGCACAATGCATTTTTGGTGCATCATCCATTAGACAGGGCAGTGAGCTTGGGTTGTCCGATAGAGTCTCATGCTGTGAACCTAGGATAAACCAAATGACTCACCATCTATAGTAGACGTCGGAGAAACCCACCTCTCTTTTTTATGGTTAAAGTCAACAGCATACACTATCTCCTCATCACCGTCCTTCACAATCCGCCATATAGTACCCCCAATCATGTGGCCAGCGGGCAGAGGAATGGCTCGGATGCCCTGACCTTTACCTTTGAGATAAAGAAGCCACTCTAGCACGACATGTACAGAGCGGTGTATTCATTCGAATTGGACACAGAAGGTTCGTCAAATAATGGGATTTTTTCTTCTGAACATACCTCCTAATGAGATGTACCTTGAGAAATGCCGAATGAATGACTCAGTAAGCTGATTTCTGCACTTCTGTTCAAAGTTTTATGAGGCACGGAATTACTCATTTCTCGACTCGATCACTATGGCTTCTGAACTTGAAAGAAAATAATTGCGTGCTTATAGCACAGATTTGTGCTATAAGCATGCGAGAAATAAAAAGTCTATTCGTTAATTGCTTGCTGGGAAGAATATGTGAGCTGTGTTCAAGCTCACACGTGACCTGTTCATTCTCCAATTGATAAGAAAACCACCGAATGACATTCTGTATTCGGAATGCACATCCACTGGCCACATACTCTATAAAAGCTCAAAACCACTCATTATCCCGAGATGGAGTACCAAAAATGTGATAATACCGAATCCAGAAGACAACAAAGTCTAGTCCTCTTCGGTAGATCTTTGTTGAAAGCCAATTGGATTAAAAAAAGTGGGAACATATATTTAGGGACAAACCCTATAAGCAGGTATATAAGTCTAAGGTGGTCATCACTCCACTGACCGGTGAATGAGACAGTTTGAGAGTATTTCAGTTGGCTCATCTTGTCGAACGCGTTATCCACATCATCTAATGTGAACAGGTCAAAGTTTTCATAGTTGTGTCGGGACTACAAAACACACAAGACCGTCAACACCGATAATCCAAGTACACAATAACATTGAGGTGTATGGGAACAAACAAGTCTGGTAGTCTTGCACATTCTAATTGCAGGTATTAAATCCAAACTCAAAGTATCATATGTTCCTACGATTTTTCTTGCAACATTTTAAAGGGTTGAACACGTTTGATGGTTCAATACAAAAGAATAACACTTGCTTGTTTAAAGAGTATCCATTGAAGTTGTATTGCATTTTGCTATAAGCCAGCCCATTATATCACATGAAAACGTTACCTGGAAGACATCATACATAAAGAGTTGTCCCATCTTGTGTACTGGCATCGTGGTGTATATGGGACAGGAAAGGTGGCCTTTACCAACCAGATAAGGAAGGGCTCCAATGTGATAAAGATCTGGATAAGTGATCAGCACAGCATCTATATTCTTACACACTCTACAAAAAGGGAATCACTACAATGGCCAGTTAAGGCTGACATCTTGTGTCCGAGTGATGAGTTACAAGATGATTGCTCCAAATGCTTCCGAATGCGCTGACGCATCAATGACTCAGATGGTCAGATCTCATACACATCATATTTCCAAAACCCCACTCATGCAGTGATGAGGTCACTGAACGAATTCCGTTGATATGCACTGACCCCAACAATGGCTGTAGCCTTTCTTTTGAGAAATCCTCATCCCAACCGCAGTCAAGAAGAATGTTAAAGTCATCAATCTACAACCAGATAACATAAATATTTGGGGGACTTTATAAGCATGAGGTGTGTTCTGAACCGGTAGATGAAGCGGATTGTGTGAGGAGTACTGACTGTGAAGCCTGTACATGTTTTAAACTTGAGCTCAGGACATACGACATTGCAGTCTTAATTGAAGTGCTCCAACCACTGAGGTATCCTGCTTTTCCATTGATAAATGCCAATAAACCAAGTTTTACCTCAAAACATAAAAAACTTGTTCATCATGCAGTCGAGCGAGTTTGGAGACCATTCCTCATGGTAAGGTTACCTGTAGGTGATATGCCAGGGGTCCTTCATCCATTGCACCCTGAAGGGCAGTAAATTTTATGATGGAAGTCATTGTCCCACTTAGTCACAGAGATAGTTGAGCTTTTACAAACCACCTGCCAATACCACAATGAATTTTAAAACAAAACAGGAGCAATTTCATTTGAGTTTGAAAACTGCGAGAATCACATGACACAGTCATGATTTTTCCGTCGTCTCACACACTAGTAAGAAGTAATGTTTAACTGAGTACAGTACCAAGTCACGCGACGCCGTGTAGCTCTAATTCTAAGTAAAACTACATCATTGATCAATCATCAAGTGCCTCACTATATAACACATGATAATTATCAGAAGGTAGCAAGTTAAATAACTAACTCTTAAGTATGTACGCTAGTATTAGTATTACTATTACTATTAGCATTGCGACTACTACAGTCTACAAATACAATGAATGAGTTATTACTATTTGGATAGTTACACAAGTTAGTTGTTTATTTACTACTTACTAGTTACTAACTTTTACGTTTTAGTAAGGTAAGTAACTCGACTTGAGTAGTCATCAGTAATGTATTGTAATGTCATGTCTAAAATGGAAAGGTAATGAATGAATCAGGATTGAGG
>Ga0224501_10004367_pt1 | contig 11148 bp, 9 predicted proteins | sample SF_Oct11_sed_USG_4_FD_169105 | JGI IMG/M metagenome (GOLD analysis project Ga0224501, IMG submission 169105) | Sediment microbial communities from San Francisco Bay, California, United States - SF_Oct11_sed_USGS_8_1 | ecosystem: Environmental > Aquatic > Marine > Sediment | place: USA...
TCAGCCGAGTTTCCGGGGAGATGCTAACGAAGTATCTCACGCTTTCCAAGGGTTCCAGAGCTAGGACATCTATTGGTGTTGTGAATATGTTTGAGATTCCGGTTGAGTTCACCTTCAGTCTTATCCGTGTGAGTGGCGATTGACCTATGTTTCTGACAGTTACTATGACATCAATTCTCTCTTCAGTGGCGACTTGGGGATTAATCGGTTGAATGTCCGTTATTTCCAAGATATACTGGGCAACTATCTCCGTGACTATTGGGATCACTTTCTTCACTTCGCCATCTTCAGTCGAGGCTGTCACGTTCATGGTGTATATACCTGCCCCCACGATTCCAGGAGACTTAACATTCAGTGTTATCCACTCCCCACCTTTCGGCGGTAACATTAGCTCTTCCTTCGAAAATGAAATATCCCACACCATCAAGTCGGATGTCCTGTTCACTCCTAGGAAGATCTTCTCGTCTTGTTCACCTTCGTTTACGACCTTTATCGGATAGGACAATTCCTGACCTATTAGCGCAGTTCTTGACTGAAACGGATAGACTAGATCAATCCCACGTGGAACGCTGCGCACGGTGACTGCTAGAACCAAAGAGGTGATGGAGTAACTACCCGCGGCGTAAATGCGGAAGGGATAGTCCGCGGACGAAGCGTCCTCAGGAATATCAACCAATAGAGTTATGGGAGAGGATTGGTACCTCTCTACGCCTATAGATCTGATCTCCTTAGTGCCCGAGTAGAAGCTGACTGTCCAGTTCTCGTTGGGTAAGGATGGGTTATTTATATATAGTAGATATACATCGTCGTCGACATTGTTCGTGATGACGAGTTCGAACGTGACAGTAGAGCCTGTAGAGACCACTTGCCAAGGTTCAGCACACGTGATCTTGGCCTCTGTGGAATCAGTCCCGCCAGTGCCCACCTTTACCGTGAGATCCAAAGTTGAACTTGTCTTTCCAGCCGCAGTGAGAGATAAACGGTTGTCTCCAGCGGACGTTCTGGGAATCAGAATCTCCAACTGGAGGTTTAGGCTCGTGCCAGCTAGCAGGTTTATCTTAGTCACCTCGCCGACCTTATCCAGTATCCTCGTCGACCAACCGTCGGGCTTTGTAACAAGGAATTCCACTTCCTCAGCGTCCTCTCCGATATTACTGACAGTGAATGGAAGCATCAATGTGTCTCCGGGGTTCGCAACTAGGCTTAGAACATAGTAGGACAGCCTCAAGGCTTTGAGCAAAACTATGTTGCCAAGCTTAATTGTCTCCAGGTAGTAACTCACAGAGGCAGTCTTAGTGACTTCAGCGTATCCTGCTTTTGAGAAATATAGCTTATAGCTCCCTCCGACGTCTAGCGTGATATTAAAAGACCCGTCGGAAGATGTACTCCCGGTCTTGACGTAGACCTCACCAGAATATACCTGGATCTCAACACTTCTCATACTTTGGCCATATTCGTCTACGACTCTTCCAGAGACTGTTCCAGTGAGTGCCCCCTGCACGAAGATTGGAGACGTTGCCAGGTGTAACGTCAGAACGATCAGGAAGCAAGCGACTAGGCTTATGCCGGGACCTGTCCTACCGCCTCTCTTCATCCCTCTTTCCTCCATTCACATTCTCATACAGTCAATTGTGATACTGTTAGAAAACATTATCTCACTCATATTATGGAGAGCATCTTCGAGCACAGTGTTTTCTAGTAGTTCCTCACAATAATGTAATAAAGTTTTCTCTGAACTGCTCATATCGGGTCAGCCATCTACATATTCACTACCTTAAGAACCCTGAACGGGTCGTCCTTTCGTATTTCCATCGGTCGCGGGTCAACAACGAAACACGTCGTCTTCTGCTGTATTTTGGCGTTTATGGCTAATGCTGTGCAGAGGGCATCTGGCTCTCCTGAGACGCAGACGATGTTTGCTCTCGTAACCAACTCTTGAGCCGCCTTCATGCATTCTTGTATGTCTAAAGGGTTTACTCGGGAGATGACGAATTTTGGGGGGCGAAGGCCCTCCATTATGAGAACGCTCTTCAATGGGTCGAGTTTCTCCATTAGATTGGGTTCTGTTGTTATTATGTAAAGAGTTGTAGGATCATAGGTGTTCACTAAGGTGTAGAGCTGACTTAAAGAGGGATCATAGGGTGTGGCCACCTCGAATGTCTTAGCATTCCACTCGAGAATGAAACTTCTTACATAAGTTGCGGCCCCACGTACTGCCTCTTCGGCGTTTTGGGTTGGAACGCAGAGAAGTTTCACATCAAGGTGACCGCTACCGGCCTGCTCTATCACTAGTTCATTTCTACTCCTCACTGCTGGCGTAGGATAATAGTCAAAACTCATCCGCCTTAACGGACCGCTATCCGACGTTTCTTCAAGTCTGACACCAGTCACGAAATCGACTTTATCAGCTGTTCGGCTTGACCCTTCACGTAGCCTCTCAAACATGAATCCTGTAAACGGCTCTAGCTCTCTGGGTAGGAGCCTTATAGGCAGGTCTATCACCCAAGGTCGACCCGCTTCTGCAGGTCTTTCGCTTCCTCCAATCCTCCACTTTCTCAGAAGCGATGGTGTAACGATCGTTGATGCTTGCATTGACGGAATCAGCGATGCAAGAATCGACGCACCCCCTGAAATAAGCAACGCTATCAGTCCCCATTCGGATGAAGCCTTCTCTCGGACCTGAAGCGCGCCGAAGAACGGGACGGCTGCTAGACGATAGCCTGAGATTCCTAGAAGGTAACCTAAGCCACCGCCGATGAATCCGATGACGGCTGCTTCAGCCACGAAAAGGGCTGCGATGTGGGTTGGGTTTAGTCCCACAGACGATAGAGATGCGATCTCATCTCGCCGTTCCTTCACTGAACCCAGCATTGAAGCGGAGATATTCGCGGTCACTAGAAGCAAGAGAAAAGGTAGCAATCCAACTCCCTTCTCTTCAACGTAGCCTCCTAAATACAGCATGTGCAGAGAATTCGGGTGTGAGATATAGACTTCGTACTCTCTAGTCAATGCAATTACTTGGGCGAAATCGGAATACTCTTGCTCGTCGGGGCTTTGAAGCTGAACGACAACTCTGGAAATAACTACCCTGGGTAAAGTGAGGGCTGTATCGTAAATGACGATAATCACTTGATCGCCACTGCACGGCAAGGCCGCTCCACCTATATCAAGGTATCTCGGAATGAACGTTTGCCCACCAACATCCCTGTGATTCTCCAAGGCTGACTCATCGAAGAACCCCTTGATAACGAACTCTTTCTCGAAACCGTAAAGCCTATCCCCGACCTTCAGCCTCTCGCGAAGAGAGGAGCTCATGAGGATGCCCTGGTGATCATCATCTTGCAGGTAGTTCCCGTCAGTAACAGTGTTGTTTATGCCCGTGAACTCCGCCTCAACACTCGGTACAATTCCGATTACGCCTTGAACATAAAACCTCTCGCCAGATGTTGAATAGAGGAAGCCTACAGGGTTAGTTACACCGGATGGGATGTTTTCTGCCTTAGGCGAGATAAGGGTTACGTTCGGCTGACTCTCTAGCCATGTTATGAAAGATGAAGAGAGTGGGGAGAAGGGCAAGCTTGACTCAACAGGTAGATTCATTGCCAAGAGAGCGTCCACAGGGATCGCTGGACGCAGTGGTTGGCTTATAAGTCCGTAGCCTGGAGATATTGAGGTGAACGTAATAAACGCGAAAATAAGTATCATCGTGTTTGCAAGGGTCAACACAGTTCTTAGTTTTCTTCTCCGAAGGTTCCTGCAGGCCATTGAAAACGCAACGATGATTGCGCTTCTAAACTGGATCGAGCTACTTTCGCCCTTGTTCTCCGAAAATGCCCGAGGTGATGCCGCCAAAATAAGCTGTCCCATAATCAAAGCGACCAAAGCAGTTGGGATAAGTATTGTTTGAGGCACGAGACGGCACCCAGGATATGAGAAGTAGAAAGAAGAGAACAAAGCGGCATAAATGATGACTGCAATGAGTAGATTGAGTGAGAAGGAGAGTTTCCTTCTGCCCTGCGCCATCATCTCTACATGGCTCTCCCTCTGACTTACGAGGTAAGCGGATGCGGAGGCGACGAACACGAAAAGGAACGACAACACAAACGCTGATTGATAACCTACCTGTAGTAGCCCCTGAAGACCATCTAGTGTTCTACTCGTTAGTATGTAAGCTCTGCGTAGCTCGGCGAAGGATTCATCGTAAAGTCCTTTCTTCACCGATAGTAGCGAGCTGTCTATCAGGCCATATGAATCTAGGAGGTCTTGCCTCTCAAGCGTGACCAAGAACCCCGCATAATCAGCGTCCTTGAGCAGAGAGAAAGCTGAGTCCAACATTTCCCTCAAGTTCGCGACATTGAAGTCCAGAGTATGTTCCCTAATGTCAACATTCAGCGCTTCACCCCGGGACAGTTTGAAGTGACCCGTTTTTCCCCTGATGGTGAAGGTGCGGGAAACTCTGGGTGAATCGATCTCAGCAGTGGCTGAGATGATCACTTCTGTGTCAGCTGGAACAATGACCAGTCTTCGGCTGAAACCGAACAACCAGAACAAGTAACTGTCGCTTCCGTAGGTATAGACTGAATATCTCCCGCCCAATGGTTCTCCATTCGGACGTGTAACTGTGAACGTGCAATCCTCGACTGGCTGGCTGCTTTCAACGAACCACAATTCCTCATCCACATGCACAGATGCACCTCTCTCGAGCGGAAATGTAAATGTGGCCGTAGAACCTAGCTGGAGATAAGTTTCCCATACCGATGGCACATAATCGACTCCGGGCGTCTCTGACCGATTGCACATGGCATAGACGGAGTACCATCCTTCCCTATCGACGACGACATGAAACCTCCCGGAAGAATCTGTTGTTGCTTGACGTCGCAAGTTTCTGGGTCCCACCACCCTGATCAGCGCGTTCGGGATCGGTTCATTGTTCTCGTCCACCACCATGCCAGTCAGTGTTGCTGTTTCTTGGTCTTGTGCATGAATAAGCCGAGTAGAGAGTAGAAGGATGAGGATGAAGAGAAACGCCACCGACGTGCGGATTTGATTAGACCGGGAGTTCATCTTTTCACCCTGTAGTTTACGATCTTTACTCCAACTGATCATTCTTCACTGTTGTTATTTTACATCTTAGGAAATAAACATATAGAAAAACCTTACCTTTCATTCTCTGCTCTCAGTTTGGTTTACGGCCCCCGCTCGCAACTGAGAAATCAGGGTCAGCCGCGAGTAAATGAGAAATCCGAAATCCACAACTGTAACTCACAACATCCAATGATAACTCATGTGGCAAGCTAGATAGCTCTGAAGTCAGCTATTCCTTAATACTGTCCAGCAATTTCAGCAGGTTGCGCATACAGATCTTCGAAGCATATTCCCCGAGTCTTGAGAACTCCTCGCCGCCAGGTCTGGCCATGAGATCCTCAGACAAATGCCCCTTGGGCCTCCAATGGGTCTCCAAAGAGAGATAAGCTCTGTATCCGTCCTCCTTGAGAGCTCTCAACTGACCAAGATAGTCCACCTCACCATCCCCAAACGCGATATACTGAGGCTTCCCATCGCTTCCTCGCCTCACTGCATCCTTGACGTGCACATGGACTGTCTTGTCCCTCACGTAAATGTACCCGTCTGGGTAAGGAATCTCACCAGTTGGGTCCCACATGTTGTTCGCCGGGTCCCATATCGCCTTGACATGTTTGGATCCTAGACGATCTAGGAAGTCAGCTAGTTCTTTTCCATTGCCGACAAACGTGGAAGGTTCATTCTCGATTCCTAGGATCACGCCTTCAGATTCTATCATTTCAAGCGGCTTCTGGAATCTCTCGATTATCTTCTCAATGTACGCATCTAGGTTGTTCTTCCTCCAGAACGTGAAGCCACGGATTATATTCGTGTCGAGGGCTTGAGCCAACTGAATGCAGTTCCTCAGTATATCCAAATGTTCCTCATACTCGTCATTGTTGTCAACATCGGCCTTGAAGAACGGGGAGGCGATCGCGCTGACATCCAATTCGTACTTCCTGAGAATCCGCTTGATATCATCTTTCTGATGCAGAAGATTTTGGGGATTCCTGCTCCACACACTTCTGATCTCGACCCCGTCAAGTTCGAATCGATCCGCGAACCTAGCCACAGTCTCTAGGTCCTGAGAGACTTCATCCGTTATCACGGAAAGTTTGAAAAGCATCAAGACCTATCCCATAGAAAGCAGATCCTACACCTTCTTATGTGCCCAAACCTTAAAGGCTTTCCTCACGGTGTTTTTTCGAATCGTACAGAGGTAAAGGAAGCAGTAGCCACTAGATGCTATGCAAGAAGACCAACAGATGGGTCAGCTCGAATTGAGAACGCCAAACTGGCTATAGCATCAATGATAAAGACAAACCCGATTAATATGAATAGGAGAGAGGTTGCTGTTCCCAGGTACCTTTCAGGTAGAAACCTCAGAAGTTTTGCCCCGAAGACTACCCCGACTCCGGTTATAACAAAGAATGCAAGCATGACACCTATCAATACGACGAGAGGTGAGTTGAATTCTGCCGCTAACAGGACGGAGGCGAGCTGCGTCTTGTCACCCAGCTCCATCAGAAAGATCATCGAGAAAGCATTGAGAAAGGTCGCCTTCTCGCTTCTGATCTCAATCTCCTTGTCCCTATGAAAAAGCAGGAAAAACCCATAAAATGCGAATGCCAGTCGTGGGATGAGGCTGACCCATTCGGTAGGAAGCAGGCCAAGCAGCTCTCCCCCGATCAGGGCACTTAGACCGTCGACCAGAAAGAAGGCCAACATAGATCCTGCGAAAACTGATGCCACGGAGGACTTCGAGGAAAGCGTGATCACAGTCAGCTGTGTCTTATCCCCTAATTCTGCAAGGAAAACGAAAGTGAAAGTGGTTACGAAAGGTGCAAGATCCACAACATTATGAAGTTTTTGCCTCCAAAGACCTCTCTCACATCCATTGAGACAAGACTTTACTAGACGGGGCAAGGGCACCATTAGCACCTGGGATAGACGGGGACACGACTCTCTGCATCCCGCTAGAAGGAGGACTGGAACTCGATTATACTTCACCTCGCATGATATGAAGAAGGTTCGGGGGCAGTCGGTTCGTCAAGATGCAAGTTAACTCTGTTCCGAACTACGTCCCAACATCTTGCGATTTTGCTTTGATCACGGTCGGAAGGTTTCGCCTTGTTCCAACACTACAAGCCTCTCAGGATATTCTATCTTAGATCTTGTCTCTTCTGGGTCGCCATACGTCCAGAAGCAGTTATGCTCAGTGACCTCATAGGTGTCGTAGTGCATGGCTATTATGTGCCTTGGCGCAAGAATTTCAGCAAGCCTTGTAAGTGCCTTTGAATGGCGGCATATCGGCAACAATAGGATATCCACATTGCTAAGCTCGTAATGCTCTTCCATAAGCACCGTGTCTCCTGGATGAAAGATGGAATAGCCACCCACTTTCACCAAATAGCCAGCCCCCAGTTCTAAGCTTGCCCTCACACCCCCATGATGTCCTCCGTGGATAGCCCTAACTGCTTTCACAGATACCTCGCCATAGGTCATCGTTTGATCATAATCCACCGTCCTTACTCTTTCTCGGTCCACACTAATCCTGTCGATCACAGGCATGCAGATCTCGGGACAGATGAAAAGGGCACCAGTTCTTTTCAGGAGTGATAAGGTCTTAGGAGCTGCGTGGTCTCCATGGTGGTGAGTTAGCAGAACGATATCTGCTCTCTCCACTTCCGCTGCCCTTAGAGGTAGTTTGTGTTGCAGCCCTAGCCCAGTCTCTGAGAAGGTTTGATCGTCTTCGCTTTTGACTTCGATCACGGGGTCAATGAACATCAGTATCTCATCGTACCTTATGGCGAAGCCCGCGTTACCCAACCACCAGAGCCTCAACCCGTGTGCGGGTCTATTCACCTCGCTCGCGATATTCCTCGTTACGGTTCCCCCACCTTTCATTATGATGTTTGAGCTAGTCAAAGTGTCATAGGAATAGGCATAGAAATTATAGCCGCCGCATGTTTGCTCTGATTGAGGAGACGCCTAGAATCTCAGAGAGTAGAAAGGCTATGGTGCCTTTTCCAGATCGCTCAAGAGAGAGGACATTTCTCTATGTAACCTCTCAAGTCTCCTAATCGCCGCGTGCTCTGAGCCTAGCTTCTCTTCAAAGCTCTTAATCGTCCGATCGATCGGCACCCTCTTCGAGCCCTCAATCAGCTTATCCGCATAGGCGACGATCTTCTCTTCGATGGTCTTGGGCATATAACTCTTAGCTGGCCAGCCCAGTTCCTTGGCCTCTTTGCGTGTTATGCCGCCTCCGATGTGGCGTTCAATTATAGATATGATCCGAAGAGGCAGTCCTAGAGATCTGGCGATTTCGGCGCCTACGACTGCATGCTCAGCACTATGTGTGTTGGACCTTCCTATATCGTGAAGAAGCGCTCCCACCTTGATCAGGTTAACATCAACATCCATTTTCCTGTCTAATTCTTTCGCTATCTCCACAGAGATCTTGGCCACGGCTTTGCTGTGTCTTATAACATTGGGATTGCAACCGGATTTACGGAGCATAGCGATGGCTTCTTGCTCAGAAGGGAGATCTTCACTCACTCAGTTCATTCCTCAAATGCTTGATCCTTTCTCTTAGGGACTTGGTGATCTCTTTGTTATTGAAGTGCATCAACGGCTTGCCACACACTGGACATTGGAAGACAAGTTCGACGGCCTCCTCGAATGGAACTCGCTTACATCCTGATGTGAAGCAATAATAGAAATCGTGGCTCTTTTCATATTCGAGCCTAGCTTCAAGTTTGTCCAATATCTTCCTTTTCTGGCCGGTCACAAATCCTTCTAGCTGGTCTGGCTGGAGCCTCCAATGGAAGATGAACCATCCTGTCTCCTTATCACGGGTTCTCCTCAGACCGACGAGGGAGTGATCGTAGAGTCTGTATAGGATTCTCCTAACATCGTTCAGGTTTATCTCGGTCTTCGCCACAATCTCCTCATCTGTTGTCTCATTGACCTGGCTTAGAACCTCAACTATCTTAACGGCTTCCTTCCCACCGATAACTTCAGCAACCTTGAGCAAGGTCTCGCGATCTGCGATCGACATAGTCGGCCAGACCAGCCGGTAAATCCCATATAATGTGTAAGATCAGAAACTTAAATCTCTCGCTAGTTAGGGCGAAATTTGCCGCTTTTTCGACGCATAACCTTCTTTCCTTTGGCTTGAGGGACGATCCTCTTCTCAGCGTTTTCGAAGGTTCGGGCCAACTCCTTTCCTTTGAACAACTCATGCAGAAAGATACACAAGGCACTTATCTCTGAGTGAGGTTGAGATGTCACCGAGACGTTCCAGTCGGCCAGTTCGAATACATCCCCGTGAACTTTTGCCCCTCCGACGACGACCAGTCTATCCCTATGAGACTGCCTGATCGCGGCTATGACTTCTTGGATCGGAAGCCCGTACATCGTCAAGTGGATAACTTCGCCGTCTTGTGATTTCCAGTCTTTCACTGTCTTTCGCCAATCCTTCTGATATTCGATTTCGAAGACTCCGCCCCAAGTCTCGACGATCTTTTCTATACTCTCCCCCAACTTCTCATCGCGTCGCCCAGAATATATCACCCTGTCGGCCCCGAAGGCTCGGGCTGCAAGGAACAGGTGTGTAGTAACCCTTTTGTCGCGGACTTCTCGATGGCCTAGACGTAGCACATAGACTTTCAGTTTAGCCACGGTTGAGGGTCCCGCCCAGCTTCTCGACCCGTTTTCTAGCCTTCTCGGCGAATTTTGGAGATGAGTCAAAAGAGACTTTCAAAGTTTCGCTCTCATAGTTGATGTTATGAACGTTAGCGTTGTCGAATACCCAAGACAGCAGAGGCATCGAATCATTGCTCATAGGCAGGACGATCGATGATCTCACATTATCCTCAAAGAATCCTGCTATCTTCTCTTCTAGCAAATCAACGTTGGTCTTGTATAATGCGGAGATGGTTATCTGATTAGGTACAAGATCCTCTAGATATTTGATCCTCCTTTTCAACTGATCCTCCGAAACTAGGTCAATCTTGTTCAGAGCAGCTATTACGGGAACTTTCCCCGCGCCTATCTGCTGTATTGTATCAAGACAATAGCAAACATTCCGCTCAACGTCTAACACAGGTTCACTCACATCGACAACCAAAAGGATGAGATCTGAAAAGATCGTCTCTTCAAGAGTCGATCTAAAAGCCTCTATCAATTCTATAGGAAGCTGATCGATGAATCCCACTGTGTCCGTCAACAAGACCTTTCTCTCAGAGAACTTCATGGCTCTTGTTGTGGTGGATAGTGTGGTGAACACATCAGAATCAACTCTAACATTCTCTTCGGTCAGACTGTTGAATAATGTGCTTTTGCCGGAGTTAGTGTATCCAGCCAATGAGACGGACGGAAAACCGAGTTTTCTCCTTCTAGTCCGGTGTAGTGCTCTGGTTCTTCTGGCCCTCTTCAACTTCCTTCTGATGCTGTGCACTCTGCGTTGAATAGTCTCGTGGTAGACATCCGCCTCATACTTACCCAATCCTAGGAAGCCAGGTTGCTCGCCCATCCTGGCTAACCTGACTTTCTCCTTCGCATAAGGCAGCTCGTATCTCGACCTAGCTAAGTCAATTTGGAGTTTCGCTTCTCTCGTTGATGCCCTTCTGACAAAGATCTCAAGGATAAGTTGGAAGCGGTCGATCACCGCGGCACTGGTTAGCTTTGTAAGGTTATAGGTTTGGACGGGCTTCAACTCGTTGCCGAAGATTACTGCTTCGACCTTAAGTTTCGAGACGAGGTCTGCCAGCTCCTCAGCCTTGCCGCTTCCTATTTGATAGCGTGAGTCCGGGTGTCTAACTTGCTCTACTGCCCCTAAGACTTCGTATCCTGCAGCTTCCGCTAGGCTCTTAAGCTCCTCCATATTAGAGCGTTCAGATGGAAGTCTTCGATGAACTACTACTCCCCTCGTTCTCTGAACGCCTCCTACTCTTAGTCTTTAGTTCGGCTATCTCGCCTAACGTGACACCAGAAGGGTGTGGAGATGAAAGATCCTCTGGTATTTCATAATCCTTAGGTGGGACGAGAAGCTCAACTTTGAGGAAATGTTCTAGTTTCCTCGCA
>Ga0224501_10004369_pt1 | contig 11148 bp, 6 predicted proteins | sample SF_Oct11_sed_USG_4_FD_169105 | JGI IMG/M metagenome (GOLD analysis project Ga0224501, IMG submission 169105) | Sediment microbial communities from San Francisco Bay, California, United States - SF_Oct11_sed_USGS_8_1 | ecosystem: Environmental > Aquatic > Marine > Sediment | place: USA...
CACTAGCTTATCCTCCTAGGAATGATTAGAATGTTACACTTAGCACCCCCCCCCTTCCTGAATACATTAACTAAAAACAAAAGGTTGAAGTACCGTGATCAGAAGTTCATAGGTAAACATTATGAGTCACTGGGAAGACTGACACTTTCTGACACACCAGGTCAGAATTTCTCGCATTATATTAAAACACAGCTGTTAACACCAGTAATATTAGTCATGAGTGTATGTGTTTGAGCTTAGTTCATGTTATTATCTTGAAGCTACCATTTCGGCAATCCAGCACACGCTTTTAATAATAATTCGCTGTCGGTCACAGTGTGTGCCAATGACCATAGCTAATGAAGCCGCTGCATGGGCGAGGTTGGCATAGTAGAGGCTGACTATACGCTGTGCCAACTTCATTCTACCAGTGCCACCCTCCCGCTGATCCAGTGTGAAGCAAGAATTAAATTCAAGACAGGATGTCTAGCGAATTATTCAATGCTAGATTTTACTACGCCATGGCAAGTCGGAGCCATCCAGACAGGAGTCAAACGTTCTATCAAAGGGATTGCATACTGTTATAACCAGCTCTATACTTCATCTGTTATCATGGTTTGTGATGAATGGAAGGGCATTATTTTTGCAGGTGTGTAAAGTACGGGTGTAAAGTTTCCTGGTAGTCGAATAGATTCAAACTCAATAATTTATTTTGTTGTTAGCGCTTTATGCATATATAACAAACTTAATCATATGAACCATAGTATATCAATTAGGTCCCGAAAGAATCTGAGTAGCTGAGTGCAAAGCAACCCCTCATTCCAATAATCAAAAAATGTTTCTGATCATTTCAAGTTTAAATTCTATTTAAAAGTAGGAACTCCATTCAAAAACCCCTCCTTCTCTCCCGTTTTCACCTTCCCTTCCAGCTCTCTCTATCCCTCCCCCTCCCCATGCCGGGTTTGTGTAATCGCTAGACATCAATCAGCACAGGTCCTTTCGCATGCAGATTATACTGTGACAGTAGAAGCGGTAGTGATAATGAACCTTATTAGCGGCCAGTAGCATGTTTTCTAATCTTCTATTCATCACCGTTTATGGCTTTACCACTCTCTCTTAATTTCTAATGACGTTTGTCGTCACCTTTATGTCATGAGATTTCAATTTCGAGACTGAAGCTTTTCCTTTTCAGTTAACGGAACCGTTTTGAAGAGTCGCGAGTCAGTATTGAATGTTTTCATGCGGTAATATAAGAGGTCAAATGCTAGATGATTGTTTTATTTGGAGGAGTGAGCTGGAAACCTAATTAACACGTTGGTGTTGTAAAGTGCTTTAACAATAAGTTCAAGCCGCATCCCCAATAAAATCCAACACGCCACTTAGAACTTAGATTTGAATTACGTACAAGAGTTTGAGGGCTTAATGATTGAAAGGACAAAGCTTAAACCAATAAACCCGATCCTATACCGATCCTTCAAATAATGGGTTCTGTTTGAGACACAAATATCTGCAATGAAACCGATGCTATTTGGCGATAAAATCAAACATTGGGGAGAGAGTTATGGCCAACAGAAATGACACTCTGTACCCTTGTTTGCTTCCGAAATTACATGCTAATCTTTCGAGCGGTGATTTCTAAAACCCGGTAGTTTCTTAGAAGGTGCGAAAGTTGAACTGCCATCCAGGCAGTTTTGATGGCTTGTAATTGATGGTTGACTCCCCGAGAATGACTATGCGACATCATCAACAAGACGCTTGTTGCTTTCAAGTGGTTAACAGGCACCTCAATGTTTGCACAAGCGAGTGGCAGACTGACTGAGTAAAAAAACTCTTTCCCTGTGAGCAGGCTTGTGTTTGTATTGGTATCAGTTATCACAAATCATGTCATTGATCCCAAACGTTCAACAGGAAACGGCCATTTTGACCGCTTCCTTTCAATATTCTAAGAGTTGAGTGCAACTTTAACACACAATCTGTCAGTTGATCCACTGACCGGTCTTCCTTACCCTGTGGCTGCTCGCTGTCCCACGCTGCCCTGAGGAGAGGGTTAGGTGCCTTAACGGGCTGCCGTGTGTACATCCGGCAGCATTCATATACAACGCGGTCGCTGACACGGACGCATATTGTTTCCTTGTTTAAGGCTAGAGTACCCTGAGTTCACTTCATGATAGGGACGCATACAGCTCTCTTATAGGCCTTTTTGTCCCTCTATAGCCCTTGGCTCTCCCACACAGGCTTTGCAGGTGCATTGGTCAATTCAGAAGTTGTATAAGGTCAGATAATAAGTAAGAAATTAATAAGAAACTAGCACGCCTGATTTCAAGTGCAGAATTGTGTTCGTGTGATCGAATTTACTTTTAGACACAGCTGAGGTATAAGGTTTGTAAAAACGCACTTTTCTGACGCACTTTTGAGCAGAAAAACTGAAAATGCGTCTGAAACCCTGTTCAAAATCTGAGCACGCAAATGTACTTACTACGAACTAAAAGGGCCTAAGTTGAGAACACCCCAGTAGTCGCATCATAGCATCACTATAGGTATAGTGTTGATAGTACTGGAAGGAGGCAAACAGGTGGAATTAACTGAGACTAAGCTGTAACTGTGAGTTTAGACAGCCTTCAGAGATTAGAATTGACTTGAGTTACCTCTCCAGCCTGTCAAGAGGTGATCAAATCATGCAATCGAAACTCGATTTCCACGACGTAATGCGATTGTTGCTTTAAAATCACCTCGAATCTTTCAATGAAAGCCTGAGGCTATACAACCCTCGAGGCTTTCAAAAAGTGGATTATAGGCACTCGCCCCTAGGCACAGGTGAAACCAAACAGATCAATTTTATAGTCACCATACTTACATATTAGTACTGTGAGATTCAGCAGCGATGACATTCTGATTAGGTGTCAGTTTCAATATTCTTCTGTTTCCCACCTGCGAATAGAGAATGACATCGCTCAGTTTAACTGCATATAGACTCAAATGTAGCCATCTGCTAAACTAACAAGGGAGATATGCAATGTTTACACAATAAGATGGAGAAAATTACAAACCATCATCGCCAGTTAGTAATATCAGGGTCGCGTTAGAAGACTACCCATGATCTGGCAAATCCACAGTCAAGCTAAATCGGACACCAATATGAAGCTCAGTGGATAGTGTACTGGGCTTCAGACCCATGAGTCCTTGATTCGACTCACAGTTCGGGCAAACACTGCGCTCCCTGTCAATTTCGATGCGCGGTGTATTGTTTAATAGGAAGAGCATATCGTGATACACACGCCATATAAGAGGTTACTGCGTGCAGTGAGTTCATGCTTCTAGACATCGCTGTCGCATTCAATTGTCGGCGATGAAGATATTTCAAAGAAAATCGGTAATTAAGTCAAAGTCTTAAATGTCGATAATCACAATTCACAGACTGAAATTACATTTCGTTGGCCAATAACCCATAGTGTAGGCTACCTGATTCCCACCTGGTTTACAGAAAGGACACGCAAGTCCTGAGAGAGACATCATGAATACCTAATGAAGAATTCACCTTTACCCAACACGTATCCAGAATACTATAAATCTAACGCATTCTAGTCGGTTGGATGATCTCACGCTACGGGGTTGCTGCCTTCTCCTTATATTATAATTCCCTGTTTAGGATCATTGAGTTAGCTCTCTGGTTAACAGACTTTGTTGGAGCCCAGGAGCGAATTTACGTCCATTCCTGACACAATCATTGACTTTTCTACGATTTCAACCCACAGCTCCTTAGATGTACATGCAAATTGTGTATTTTAACCACTAACCCATGGCTGCTCCCACGCTACAGGTTGTTATGAAGACTGTTGAGAGGAAACTGCATTTTTGGTTAGTTGTCAGCTCACTTGGTGAGATAAAAGGCATAATAGCTGAGTATAGTGTTGAGAGGATTTCACCTTATAATGAATAGTAAGCTCGGTTGAATTGACTTTAGCCCCGGGATTAAACCAGTGGTTAAATTCAAACGAGTAGAATGAACAGTTTAATATCTAACTAAACTGGATCATTATATAACTAGATCAAATTTTCAACACCATTGAGGGTCGATAGAACAAAGCTTTTGCGGTAAAATACTATATAGCTATTCTCCATAAGTAACCATAACAAGGCTTGAAGTGCGTATAAACCCTTTTAGTCTGCTCACCTAACACTTTAACATGCGTAAAGCCTTATATTCCCAGACTAACAATGGCAAGGGTTTATAATGGAGAAAGAATTATTAGATCATACCATGAGCGGTTTCATTGTTATAACTTCTGAATAAAATATTAAGTGGTGATTCATTCGAATGTTCATTATCAGTGGTTTATCTTCAAGGTAGTGCTCTCTACAACTGTAAAACCTAGTACAAGTATAGGCTGAGAGTTGTCGGCAGCCCAAGAGTTCTTCCGAGTAGCAGATTTGCCACAATCGTTAAAGTGAGCTACAGTTTGCATTGAATTTAAGCCTTTTCTCATTTCATAAATCAGTTGCGTAAAGTTCTGTAATCTCCCGCTGTAGCATCACATCACGTTTAGAATGCACTGAAAGCATGGGAAGCCCTGTGATAAAAGGCTTTATAACTTTGTCTAGATGAGAAATCAAAATATGAAACTTCAGCAAACAAACTGGTTGTTATTGAACCATCTATGTGATGTCGGTAAATGTAGAAGCAGGCGCTTTCTGTTCATGGCATCCCAATTTGAATGCAACTGCACGAGCTTTTGCATATTCCATGCCTGGGTTCACAATCACAGCACGCCCTACTTGTCTGGCGACGACTTGCTAGCAATCACAACTACCATAAAAAGTACTGAAACCAAGACTCCCATTTGCTCGAAATAAGATTGACAGGTTTTTCCAACACCGTCTGTGGTACGACCTCACGGCCCATGCTGTGACCTACAGAGTAGGATGCGCTATATCTTCTTTAATGCTGTGATCCGAGATAAGGAAAAGAACATGGAGGAGCTGGCAGCTGAACAGAGTGCTCAAGCTGGTAGCTGAACAGAGTTCTCAAGCTGGCATCTGAACTCAGTGCCCCAGCTAGGAGCCTTTGATTGCGCATGTTCTATGAGTAATCCTCGAAGCGAACATCTCGGCATAATGTCACCAAATACTCGCACCTGCTACTAGAAATGGGATACCGAGAGAGTCATGCCTATGTTGACTCGGAGATGATAGGTAAATTTAACAGATTGGACATCGTACTGAAATGGTTACAGTGTTCCCAAAGATAAGATAGAGAGGCAGGTCTGCGGTAACCACATGCGACAGGAGATACATAATGGAAGTCAACACAAACAGACAGGTGTTATCATCTCGTAGGCATGGATTGGATAGGGGAGAGGTTCGGACTCGCGGAGAAATTACTTTCAGAACCTGCAAAGACTGCCTCGCTGCATGTGTGTATGAGGAAATTGCCTATTAGTCTTCTATATCTGCTCTGTTTTACTGCTCTCCTTGGGCACATGGCTAATGCTCATATTTAGTGGACCTCATAAGACTGAAGCTTGTTCTGGGACATTGGGAAAATTATTGAGTTTTCCATACTCCCAACAGAGGCCTTGCATAGCTGAAGGAATTCGGCTCTTGCATGGTTCATTCATTTTGATCCACGTACTTTTTGATTTGATTTGAAATCGTTTTTACATGAAAACCTCAAATAAGATCGTATATAGGTCACTTTTACATGGAAATCAGTGATACTGTTCAGTCAAGAAGAAGGTATCATAGCGCATAGTTCATACTGGTTTACCACCGGCACCGCCAAGTTTATCCCCTGCATACCGCTCCCTGCATACAGCTCCCTGCACACAGCTCCCTGCATACAGCCGTGTGAGAGAGAAATCAGAGCGGTAAGATAACCAAGCCACAGCTAGTTTGCAGAACTGTGATAGAAATTATAAAGTAAATACACCTAGACAACAGCGCGTGACTGACGGAAGGTGCAACTACTAGATACTGTGTTAATGGGTCTAGGAGACGTAGTTCATAAAATCAACAGATAACATAAAATAGATTTCAAGATGGAGGAATTACTATTTTCCAAGCAGCTTTGGTAATGCGAAAGCCCCCATGATTTAAAAGAAGTTTGAGTGAGCGCCAACAAAGACATATGTGCATGATGCGGTCACACATGGTCTCACCTGCATGCGTCAATAAACTTTTTTGCAATTTTTTCATCAATTTTGAATTTTTGCCCACCCACCAGCACTCACCCGATTAACATTCGCATTCTTTATTCTGAATCAGGATTAATGTGTCAGTCTTAATACCAAGACTATTGAAATTTTCTACTAAATTTCTACCTTGATGAATGAAAAACCAGCATGTTGTTCAGTACAAAATCACACAAGGCATATAACATGCTTAATACTCAGTTTGATGGAAAGTGACCCAAGATGACACAATGGTGAATGACATCAGGGATGGAAGCGCTTATGCAGAGATGAAGAGGAGAGCGGAGAATCAAGAAGTGTAGAGGGACGTGTCATGAGAAACCTGCATTCATCAGTCTACATAGCAACATTCAACCTGATGGCACGTACACTCCCGGAGAATAATTAGTAAGAAGTCCAGTTAAACTGACAATTTACCAAGTTATAAATAGAACTGTGAAGATAGGAGAAGCCATTAAAGCTCTAGCCAGTAAATGGAAAGAAAGCCTAACAGTGCCCCTACCTGATATGTAATAGAATCAAGCTTCCATACGACCGCTAGCAGAGTGATACAGTGACCAGGTAGTGTGGCGACATGTAGCTTACTGTGATTAATTCGCCCTGGGCCAATATAGACACCCTTCTATACTGCTATTGTTTATGATGGCAGATTTCAATAGTGATTTTAACAGTAAACTGTGAAATGTGAACTGTGGAAACCTGACAAAGGCTCTAATAGACTAGTGAGATCCATCTTAGATAACATAGACACTGGTCGGTCTATGGTTATAAGGTTTCCAATTGAAGTGAAGATACTGAATGTTTTATAAAACATCTGGCATTTCTTGGCCATTCCCCTTTGTCAGGTATATAGATTGTCGTAAAATTTCACAGTCTGTAAAATATCCAGGTATGTGACCCATATCTCTCTCAGGGAGTAGTGTGCAGGGCACATCAAAATTAAGCCAGACCGTCTCATACCCAACATCTTAAAAGATGATAATTGAGTGGTATGAAAAAGTGCTCCATTATCTTTTGTGAATCAATTAATTCTTCGAAATGTTGAATTGCATACGCTTTAAACCGGAAAGTTTCTGCTGTGGGCATACTCACTTTAGCACATTATCATGATTGCTGATGAGTCACATCTAACTACGGTGCCAAAGACGTCAAACAACTTACAACAACAGTCCGTGGTGCCTTGCGCGTTCGTGTGAACGAGCGTGATTCTATGAGTAATCCTAGATGATATAAAATCCGCAGCCAGCTTGATAAATCCTATCACTTCTCGGGGTTCTCTACACAGCGTATGTGGGTGCGTGCCAATGGTGGAAGCTAAGCTCGGATGGAAGTCACAGCATAGACTGTAATAGGAGCAAACTGTCATATGCCTCAGCCCATTCAGACAAAACAGACCTGCCAACCGGTATATTATCAATAATTCAGCCTATTCACTCGCCTTAAAGGGTCTCTGCACTAAATGGGCTTTTCCTTTTGTAGGGACCTACCTGAATGATTATGGAACAACTGGCCATTTTATTCTATATTAGGTCTAAACATGCATTAACAAAGACTCTGCACCCAGATTGAGTCGTCCTCCATGACGTCACAGACGATCCTTTCATTGTTCATGGGAACAAGCACTGACCAGTTTCAGGCAGACATTCAGTAACTCAAAAATAGTATATTTAATGCTAATATTAATAATAACAGTTGAATACCAAGGACAATGGATTCGGTGTCACATTTAAAGAGAGAAAAGAATAGGCCTATGACCCAACAATCGCCACGGTCTAAAAAGAGAAAAAGAGCGTTAAGGCAGAGCCCGACTATTGGAATGTTCCTTCAACTGCATGAAATATGGGAGAATCTCAGCATATAGGTCAACAAACAGGCTCCGCCTTAATGCTTCTTTTCTTCTTTTGGACCGTGGCGATCATTGGGGTCTTGAGGGCAGAAGAACCTGTATTGTCTCATATGCCTCACCCCCCCCCCTTCGATAACTTGTGTAAACTTCGCACCTCTTCATATATTCCTTCTCCAAGTATTTTGAGCTAGGATTTATGTGAGGAGCACACATCACAATGATAACCTGTTCTGATCCAGGGTTGAACCCGGGCTCATACAATACCAACCTCCGTGCTCTAGTTCTGAGCTATCTCACTATCTCTCTTTTTGCAGTCAATGTCTGTTTATGGTTGAACCTAGGCCTTCTTCCTCAATGTCCACAGGTTGAGTGGTGCATGCCTTTCAGGGGAGATTTAGTAGCTATTGTCTACCGAGCCAACTCAGGATGGGTGGGCAGAGTGTGACCAGCTAGGGAAAAATCCCTTGAAATAATGCGCCACGGCCGGCAATTAAACCAAGGCCACAGACAGTGGGATACATGCATTCTCCCACTGAGCAATCATGCATGATCCTTACCTTGGTATAACAGTACGTCATGATGAGAAATCGCAGTGATTCCCTTGGTTTGTTAATATGAGCACATAAGGCATATAAGTTGGTAGTGACAAAGTTATTATGCAGTGGGTGATTGTAATATAGGAGCATTAAGGCGCCGTCAGAAGCTCTTCTCTTTATTGACTATAAAGCTCACATTCAGCTGTCAGGCTGCATGAACGCAGCCAATTACGGCCTCTTGGCACGAGTTTTTCTCTCGGGGATGAATTTATGTCAATGAGCTCAGCGTCAGGCTGCTCCCAACGGGTAGCGCGCATGAGGCCCATGATATCAAGTTAGGGCATACAGATTCAGACTCATCAAATTTGGAGAGATACAATGAGGCCCCCACCCTTGAACAGTTACTTTCTCTATGGCACGCACCAAAGACCAGTGTGGAAACATTGGTTTAGTAATGCCTTTATCTTGTCAATTTGGCTCAGTGGTATAGAATGCCAGGGTCACATCACTTGGAATCGGTTGCTGTAATTGTGAGCCCCTCACATCAATTCTAGACAAAAAGAACCGTACTATGAGGTGGACCATTGATACTGACCCATTGATGTCCTTGGTGCAAAAACGTGTCCCGCATTTTCACTATAAGGGTGAACAGGTTTACACGAGAGAAAAAATAATTTATATGGATGACCACATTCCTATAGAAGATAGGGTGAACCTACTTTGTATAAAGTTAGTGTTAAGGTAATGAAACCTGCCCTTCACACAGAGTAAACCCCATGGCCACACTGTCCTCAGAACAATGGGGAACAGAGAATGTTGGGATGGATATACAAATCATAACTAATTTATTGGCGCGGACCTCCTTTCGCAAAGTTACCTATAACCTTCTCCGATATGACAATTATTCTTGTTTTTAACATTGGAGGCAATATAAATGTTTTTTGCCGTATTTGGTTTACTGGCATACAGGTTTTCACCGACTAACAGATCCCGGCGATGCGCTAAATTCTTATTCTGACACCTGACAACTTCCATTTTAGAGAGGCCTGGCATAAGACAATATATGCTTAATCAAATCTCCCCCATTCAATTATTCAAGAGCATCGTACTCAGGCAGAACATGGCCGACAATATGGATAAGTGCTTGCCCAATCAATCACATGAAAATCCGTGTAACTTGACCCATAAATTCTGAACCCAGTCTTTATGTGATGGGAAATCATGTAGGAAATAGATTGCAATGGATAGCGTTCATGACTAGGTTGATTAAATAACGGCTATTTTATTTTTTCAAACCTTTTCAAACGCCATGTGCTCTAATCCCACAGCAGTCCTGTAAAGCAGTTGGCAGATTTCCTTGTTTACATGAAGGTGCAATAAGCTATTGGAAACATGTACTCTCTCTTCAAATTGGCAGTTCCTCAGGTGTAAAACCGAATGGACAGTACCTTTTTTTGTCTCCGGACATCTGCCCAGTGGATCAACTCAACGTTTTCCAGTTTGTGTGCATGTGCCCCATAGAGAAGGTCAGCCTATAAGGGTTCTTGACTCAGCCTCCTTCAAATCGAGCATTGTGATAAGCAAAGTTTTTTTTGTTGTTTTTTTTCTATCAGCCATTGTCTGTCCATGGTTGAACTTCGGCCTTCCTCCTCGCTGTCCGCAGATTGTGTGGTGTCATTGAGGGGAGCAAAGTTAACGTGATGGAGAAGCCAAGATGGTGCCAGAACCAATGCATCAAAGGCTTCTACTCTTATAACTAATACGTGAAATTCCTTTAAATTGATGGCAAATGTATATACTGTTTAACAAGCTTTGAAATGGAAACTGTACAGCAGTGGTTCATACAGTTTGAATCAGGTGAGCGACTAACAAGTGAGTAACAAGTGCGTAGCATGACAGGTCTGTACTCCTTGCCCAGTGTGCTTTGTATCTCTCGGTAGACTAGACTAGGCATTATGATGGAGCTTATTTTATTTGATAAGGATCTCATTATGTTAAATTCAAAGACACTCGCGTGCAAAAAATGGCGCTGAATGCGCCCAGGCCATCCTAGCTTCCAACAGATTGTTCATTAGCAATTAATTTGCATTCTGACTAAGTGGCCGGTCCCAAAAGACTTTAAACAATCAAGGGAGTTCATATCAGCATAATGAAAGATAAGAAATAAACAAACCCCAGTCACCAAGTTGCTACATTTGGTGATTCCGGCTTTATAGCAACTCCCCAGAGGCTGACCGACTCACTAACTTAAACTAACTGAGCCTCATGACTGCATCTTCAGTATCAGATTGAAGTCAGCAGGATAAATTAGTGGCTCAATAGCCGAAAATAGCGGGTTCAAGTCCTGGTCTGACTGGATTCTCGCTGTTAGTATTGAGCTCCTAACAGCGCCTTAAGATTTTGAAGTTCGCAAAAATACGATAACCAAGTACTCAGGGATCACATGCAGAAAGTGATATCTTACTGGATAGCGTACTGAGCATTGGATCCAAATTCACTCGCTCAATTCCCAGTTCAGGCAGTTCATTGCCTTTTGCAACACCCTTATCAGTTTCCTATTCTGATGCCAAATAAAGGAGGCCAACCTACCTTCTCTATA
>Ga0224501_10004370_pt1 | contig 11148 bp, 13 predicted proteins | sample SF_Oct11_sed_USG_4_FD_169105 | JGI IMG/M metagenome (GOLD analysis project Ga0224501, IMG submission 169105) | Sediment microbial communities from San Francisco Bay, California, United States - SF_Oct11_sed_USGS_8_1 | ecosystem: Environmental > Aquatic > Marine > Sediment | place: USA...
CCGGCCCGTCTTCGGTGATGGCGGCGCTTTCCCTCGCCGGCCTGCCCACGGACCGGTTTATGTTCGCCGGTTTCCTGCCGTCAAAAACCGTAGGACGCAAAAAGGAACTGCGGGCACTGGCGCAGGTTCCCGCAACCCTGGTTTTTTTGGAATCGGCCAAACGACTCCCTAAATCCCTGGCCGACCTGGCGGAGGTTCTGGGGCCGCGCCAAGCCGCCGTCGCCCGCGAACTGACCAAAAAATTCGAAGAAGTCCGACGCGGCCCCCTGGATGTCCTCGCCGCCCACTATGCCGAAGCCGGCTCGCCCCGGGGCGAGGTCACCTTGGTGGTGGCGCCGCCCGCCGTCGCGGCCCAGGCCGATGACCGGGAAGTGGACCGGCAGCTTGCGGTGGCGATGCAAACGTCTTCCCTCCGCGACGCGGCGTCCCAGGTCGCGGCCGCCACCGGCCATGCCCGGCGCGATGTCTATGCCCGCGCCCTTCATCTCGCCCAGACCGACAAGGCCTGATCATGGCCGCCGGCGCGACGCATAAACGGCGAGCCCGGAGGTACGGACGGTACGCCGAAACCCTCTCCGCCTGGCTTCTCCGGGCCAAGGGTTACCGTATTCTTGAGCGCGGCTTCCGGGTTCCCCAGGGGGAAATCGACATCATCGCCCGGCGCGGCCGAATTGTTGCGATCGTCGAGGTCAAGGCCCGCGCGACCCGGGAACAGGCTGCCTACGCCCTTAAGCCCCGCCAACAGCGGCGCATCCGGCGTGCCGCCGAAGCCTTTCTTGCCGCCCGCCCGGGTTTGTGCGGACTGGATATCCGCTTCGATGTCATCCTGATCAGTCCCTGGCGCCCGCCCCGGCATCTTTGCGACGCCTGGCGGGTGTAATGCTGCTCTCTCATATATAATGTTGCGTGGGTTCACGGGCTGGATGGGTTCCCTTGCTCCGGCCCAATCAATCTTGATCCGCGCCGGGGATTGCACTTCCAGCCGCGGCCCGGGAGTCATAGAATGACCTTAATTTTCTGTGTTTAAAACCCATATGCTTAAGACGATGAAGGATACCGCCGCCCCATGATCGACGCTTCGCTCCCCCGCCTTCTGCGTCCGGTTCTTGCGACTTCCCTTGCCGTCCTGGTGTCGGCCATGTTGAGCGCCTGCTCGGTAACCGGCGTCGCCATCGGCGCCGGGGCCGGCGTTGGGGTTGCCGCCTATGAGGAACGCGGGCTCGCGGGCGCCGCCAAGGACCTTAAAATCACCGCCGGCGTGCTGGAAAAATGGATCATGTTCGACCACACGCTCAGCACCAAGGTTGGGGTCGAGGTCTACGAGGGCCGCGCCCTGCTCACCGGCGCCGTCGTCGATCCCAAGACCCGGGCCGATGCGGTCCGGCTGGCCTGGGAAGTGCCCGGGGTTCGGGACGTTCTCAATGAAATTCAGGTTTCGGACACGGGGGCCATTGATTTCGCCCGGGATTCCTGGATCACCGCACAGATCAAGTCCAAGATCACCTTCGACAGTGCCATTTCCGCTATTAATTACGAAGTCGAAACGGTTAACGCCACTGTCTATCTGATCGGAATCGCCAAGAACCAGTCGGAACTTGACCGGGTGATTGGCCATGCCCGATCGATCTCCTATGTTAAACAGGTCATCAGTCACGTGCGTGTAAAGGAATCGTCTTGAAACCGGACGGCAAAATCACGGAAGACCTGCGAAGCCTCGGTGCCCTGGATGGCCATGAAATTCCCTTGGCTGAAACGGCGCTGATTCTCGCGTCCCTCGACCGGCCCGGCGTCGCCCTCGCCCCCTATCGCCGTCATCTGGAACGCATGGTCAAGGAAGTCCGCGATTACATCGGCAAAGACCTGGAGGCCGGCGGACTTGATCTGCGCATCGAGGCGCTGCGCGAGGTGATCGCCAAGCGATACGGCTACGGCAACGACGAGTCCGATGACGGTCTCGACGGCAACCCGGACAACGGTAACCTGATGCGGGTGATCGACCGCCGCCAGGGTCTGCCGGTGATGCTGGGCCTTCTTTATCTTCATGTCGCCGGAGCCATGGGCTGGTTCGCGGCGGGCCTTAATTTTCCGGGCCGGTTTTTGGTTCGGCTCGATCATTTGGGCGAGCGCGCTGTGATCGATCCCCTGGACCGCTGCGCGGTTCTTAACGCCCAGGACATCCGCGCGCTGTACAAGGCCGTTGCCGGCAACCAGGCGGAATTGGAACCGTCCCATTACAGCGATCTTTCCAACCGCGATGTGCTGGTGCGGATTCAGAACAACGTCAAGGTTCAGCTGGTCCGCACGGACCAGCTTGCCGCGGCGCTGGACTGCATCGAAACCACTTTGATGTTCGCGCCGGCGGAAGCAACCCTGTGGCGTGAAGCGGGCTTGCTTCACGCACGCAACGATAATATTCCTGCGGCAGTCGCGGCATTGGAAGAATTTCTGCGCCAGAACGACGGCGATTCCGGAAATTACCGGACCTCGGTACTGTTGCAGGAACTGCGCGGCAGACTGGGATAATCATGGGCCTGAACGTCGCCATCCAGATGGATCCCATCGAGGCCGTCGACATCGACGCCGACAGCAGCTTCGTCCTTGCGCTGGAAGCGCAACGGCGCGGCCATAAACTTTTTCATTACCTGCCCCGCTGCCTGACCTTCCACAATGGGCGCGTGCTGGCTTTCGGCCATCCGCTTCAGGTGCGCCGGGAAAAGGGCAATCACTTCACCCTGGGCGCGGCGGAAACCGTGAACCTTGCCCATATGGACGTGGTGCTGATGCGCCAGGACCCGCCGTTCGACATGGCCTACATCACGGCGACCCATGTGCTTGAACACATTCATCCGAAAACGTTGGTCGTCAACGACCCGGCCAGCGTGCGCAACGCACCGGAAAAATTATTCGTCGCCCAGTTTCCCGGCTTGATGCCGCCGACGCTCATTTCATCCGACCGGGAGAAGGTGCTCGCCTTTCGCGAAGAACACGTCGACATTATCGTCAAGCCGCTGTACGGCAACGGCGGCGCCGGCGTTTTTCACATCAAGCCCGATGATGAAAACCTGAACGCGCTGCTGGAGCAGTTTACCGAGCTGTACCGCGAGCCGGTGATCATCCAGGCCTACCTGCCGGAAGTGCGCGCGGGCGACAAGCGCATCATCCTGATCGACGGCGAACCCGTCGGCGCCCTTAACCGGGTGCCGGCCAAGGGCGAGGCGCGCTCCAACATGCATGTCGGCGGCACGCCGCTGCAATCGACGTTGACCTTGCGGGAAAAAGAAATCTGCGCCGCCATCGGTCCGGAATTGAAAAAGCGCGGGCTGTTGTTCACCGGCATTGACGTCATCGGCGATTATCTGACCGAGATCAACGTCACCTCGCCCACCGGTCTGCAGGAAATCAACCGCTTCGACGGCGTCACCCTGGAAGCCGATATGTGGGACGCCATCGAGGGCAAACTGTAACCCGCCCCGCCGACGCAGGATTAAAAAGCATGATCAGAAGATTGTTTTTTTCCGCTGCGCTGCTTCTCAGCCTTGCCGCGCCGGCCCTGGCGGGATCATCGTCCACCCAGGAGGCGGTCAGCAAACAGTTTACCGACCACACGTTCGTGTACATCGACCCGGTAAGCAAACTGGAAACTTATATCTATCTCGGACGCTTCGGCACCTTCGACCGCTATGTTCCCTGCGAATTCCAGGACGGCCTGTGGTCGGTAACCGACGACGGCAAGGTGTGCATTATCGAGAACGACGAAACCATCCCGCCCGCCTGTTACACCCCCCGCACCCGGAACGGGGCCGTAACGTTTTTAAAGCCCGGCGGCGAGGTTGCCTTCATCAGCAAACTGCAAAAAGGATTCCGCCTGCCCTTCGGGTGAAAGGTCGACTAGGGCCGGCGCGTGCCGCGGGCGACAAATACGGATTGATCGTCCATGACGGTGGCCCATCATCTGTTCATTTTTTTCCCATTTTGCGGAACTAGACTCCCCGGCTCTGAAGAAAGGCAAAATTATTTGTTACTTAAAGAAATTTGTCTCTTGTCGCCCGTGAGACCATGGCGCTTCTAAGGGGTTTCCGGCGATACTTATCATCGATAAACGGCCTTCGTCTTCAGGGGGGACAAGAATATTTGAATCCCTACTTAATGCGGTAAACATAAGCATTGTTACGTTTTCATAACGTTTTTTCGCCTGTAAATTGCGCTTCAGAGTTATAAACTTACTGGCGTTCCCTTTATGTTCTGTTATACACTGGTGCCAACTTCGGCGCTTCAGGGGGGCACCCGCATTATGGTCGCGCGCGCGCAATCGATTGCTTTTCAGGGAATCACGGTCCTGGACGTGGACGTTCAGGTTCAGATGTCGTCCGGCCTGCCCGCATTCACCCTCGTCGGTCTCCCCGACAAGGCGGTGACGGAAGCCCGCGAACGGGTGCGGGCCGCGCTGGCCGCCATGGGGTTGGCGCTGCCGCCCAAGCGCATCACCGTCAACCTGGCCCCCGCCGACCTGATGAAGGAAGGCAGCCATTTCGATCTTCCCATTGCGCTCGGCCTGCTGGCGGCCATGGACGTTCTACCCGCCGATCTGCTCGCCGGATACGTCTCCCTGGGCGAGCTGGGCCTGGACGGCGGGCTGGCGCCTGTCGCCGGGGTGTTGCCCGCCGCCATCCATGCCGGCGGCCGGGGGCTGGGTCTGATCTGCCCGGAGCGCACCGGGCGCGAAGCCGCCTGGGCCGGGGAAACGGAAATTTTGGCGCCGGCCTCCCTGTTGCAGCTGATCAATCATTTCAAGGGCACCCAGGTGTTAAGCCCGCCGCAAGCCAAATTGGCGGAAAATTCCTTCGCCGCGCCCGACATGGCCGACATCAAGGGCCAGGAAACCGCCAAGCGGGCGGTGGAAATCGCGGCGGCCGGCGGCCACAACCTGTTGATGATCGGGCCGCCCGGCGCCGGCAAATCCATGCTGGCGCAACGGCTGCCCGGATTGCTACCGCCGCTTGACGGACGCGAGGCGCTGGAGGTCAGCATGATCCACAGCCTGGCCGGCAACCTGTCCGAAGACGGGCTGGTCAAGCTGCGGCCGTTCCGCGACCCGCACCATTCGGCTTCCACCGCGGCGCTGATCGGCGGCGGCCACCGCGCCAGGCCGGGGGAAATTTCATTGGCCCACCTGGGCGTGCTGTTCCTGGACGAGCTGCCCGAATTTCAGCGCGCCGCCCTGGAGGCGCTGCGCCAGCCTTTGGAATCGGGCCGGGCGGCGGTGGCGCGGGCCAATGCCCACGTGACGTATCCGGCAAGGGTGCAGCTGGTGGCGGCCATGAATCCCTGCCGTTGCGGCTATCTTGACGACCCCGCACAGGCCTGCACCAAGGCGCCCCGCTGCGCGCAGGATTACCAGGCGAAAATTTCCGGCCCGGTGTTCGATCGTATCGATCTTCATGTTGAGGTTCCCGCCGTCAACCCGGCGGACCTGGGCCTGCCTCCGCCGTCGGAAAACAGCGCCGCCATCGCCGCGCGGGTTTTTTCCGCCCGCGCAATTCAAAAAGATCGCTACGCAGGAATTGATTTCAACGGCCAGCCGGTGCGCACCAACGCCGAGGCCGACGGCGAGCTGCTTGATGCCGTCGCCGCCCCCGACGAGTCCGGCCGCGCGCTGCTGATGGACGCCGCCGATCGCATGCGCCTGTCCGCACGCGGCTATCACCGGGTGCTGCGCGTCGCCCGCACGCTGGCGGATCTCGACGGCGGCGGCGGGGTCGCGCGCATCCACATCGCGGAAGCATTATCCTACCGCCGAGCCGTGCCCGGTCGGCAACAGGCGGTGGCGGTTTAGGGATTTTCGGGTTCAGTCTGCCGGAATAAAATTATCTCGCGGGTGCCAGGCCTGAAATCCGGCTTTTTCGATGTTGTGGTAGGAATGCTGCGGGTCCCCTTCCGCCGCCTCGCCGGTTTCCGTGAACATATGTTTGCAGCCGAGGCGGATGGCCTCATTGATGCGCCGGCGAAGGATGGCGCTCTGGCTGCCCTGGCGGCGGTAGGCGGGCAGGGTCGCCGCCCAATCGAACCAGGCGCAGCCGCCGGATACGAACATCGCACCGACGCCCGCCGGATCGTCGCCGGCGAAGCTCATATAAACGTGCCAGCCGGGCCGCGCCGCCAGCGCCGCCAGCGCCGGCACCGCCAGATCCGTCAAACCGAACCCTTGGGCGGCGATGGCGCCGAAGTCGTGGCCAAAGTCAGGGCCGATTTTTTCGATGCGCAGGTAGGTGTTTTTTTCCGGCGGCGGGGTCAGGCCGCGCCGGAATTTCATCCAGCGCCGGTGCGGCCGCATCCCCGCCGCAGCCAGCCAGCCTGACAGGTCCTCCGGTTCGGCGCCGGGGTTGAGGTGCAGGAAAAAACGGCCGACGCCGGCATCCCCATAAATTTTGCGGATAGCAGCGATATCTTCCCGGGCCGCCGGCGCCTCGACGCCGAGGCCTATGGTGCGGTTGAGCAGGATCGAAGGATCGTGGGTGGCAACGGAAACAAAGGCGCCGCCGACGGTGTGCGTTTTCATCCCCAGCGCGATCTTGACCGCTTCCGGTGTGGCGGCATGAAAATCTCCAAGGGCTTCCCGTTCGCAGCGTTCGGCGGTGATTTCCAGTTCATCCAGCATGGCGGCCTCCTTCTGCCCAACGCCCCTGGCCGGCAGCCAGGGCCGATATCTGTAATAATCATTTTGGCTGCCGGGGTCGAGTTTGTTGTTCCCGGCATGCGCTATCCGTTTCGGTCTTTGTTTTTTTTACTTCTTTTTTTTGACCAGGGATTCCCGGTGCGCCATGTACAGGCCACTGCCGGCGATGACGGCGGCGCCGACCAGAACCCATTTCCCGGGGATGTCGCCCCAAAAAACAAAACCGATCAGCGCCGCCCAGATCAGGGCGCCGTATTTAAAGGGCGTGAGCACGGATATCGGCGCGATGACAAACGCCTTGGTCAAACAGATGTGTCCGGCGATGGTTAGCGCCGCCATGGCGGCGGCGGCGGCGACATGTTCATAGGCCATCGGTTTCCACACAAACGGCAGGACCAGGGTCGCGCTCACGGCCGTGCAGACGTTAAAGAAGAGGATCATGAGGAAAACCGATTCCGTCCGGCCCAGTAGACGCCCGGACAACATCAACAGCGCATAAGAGATGCTCGCCCCGACCATGAGCAATGCCGCCGGTTGAAAGGCGCCGCTTCCCGGCTGCGTCACAATGAGCACGCCGACAAATCCGACCACAACTGCGGCCCAGCGGTGGTAGCCGACCCGTTCGCCCAGGAGCGGTACCGAAAGCGCCGTCATTATAAAGGGTGCGCCGTAAAATATCGCCACCGCATCGGCCAGCGGCAACACCTTCAGCCCGGTAAAGAAAAAGATCGGAGTCAAAATACCGAAACAGGCGCGCAATAAATGTCCGCCGAGCCGCTTTGTCTTGAGCGCCGCACGCCCGCCGGCGCGCGGCAACCAGAGAAGCAGCACCGGGATCACGAACCAGCCGCGTACCGCCAATATCTGAAAGACTGAAAGATCGGCGCCGACCAGAAATTTGGCGACCCCGTCCATTGCCGTCATCAGCCCGGTGCCGGCGAGAACGAGTAAAATTCCGGCGGCCTTGTTTTCCCTGGGAGGCGCGGAGAGGGCCGTCACATGCGTTTGACCATGGGGCCGCAATTGGCGCCGCCGAAGATATGCACGTGAAAATGCGGCACCTCCTGGTTGCCATCGCTGCCGTGGTTGGCAAGGATGCGGTAACCGCTGTCGGCAACGCCCAATTCCCGCGCCACATGGCCAATGGCGCGCATCATGCCGGCGATTTCCGCGTCCGCGGCGTTGTGGGAAAAATCATCCATGGAGACGTATTCCCCCTTGGGAATCACCAGCACGTGCACCGGCCGTTGCGGGTTGATGTCCTTGAAGGCCAGCGCATGATCATCTTCGTAAACCTTGTCGCAGGGAATTTCGCCGCGCAGGATCTTGGCAAAAATATTGTTGGGATCATAAACCATGATGGATGCTCCTTGCCGTGTTTCACCGGCGCAAATTATTTTTTCCGCCGCGCGTTTTTTTCCTCAATACCGGAAATGCCTTCGCGGCGTTCCAGTTCCGCCCACACGTCTTCGGGGCTAACCCCGGTATCCGCCCACAGCACCAACAGGTGATAAAGCAGGTCGGCGCTTTCGCTGACCACCCGCGCCGGAGTTTCGTTGAGCGCCGCGTCGATGGTCTCGCCCGCTTCCTCGCTCACCTTGTCGGCGATGTGGCCGCGTCCTGCCATGAACAGCTTGGCGGTATAGGACGTGCCGGCGTCCTTGCCCCGGCGCGATGCGATCACCTCATAGAGTCGTTTCAGGACGGCGATCTCGTTGCGATTTGCGGTCATGCGGCGGCCTCCGTACCGTAGTCGATGTCGTCATCGAGTCGCACGGCAATTCCCGCATCGCGCATGTATTCCTTGGCCTCGCGGATGGAAAAAGTACCGAAGTGAAAAATCGAGGCCGCCAGCACGGCGGAAGCATGGCCGTCGCGCACTCCCTCGACCATGTGTTCCAATGTGCCGACGCCGCCGGACGCGATCACCGGCACGGACACCGCGTCGGAAATGGCGCGGGTCAGCGGCAGGTTGAATCCCTGTTTGGTGCCGTCCCGATCCATGGAAGTAAGCAGGATTTCGCCGGCGCCGAATTCGGTCATGCGCCGCGACCATTCAACCGCATCGATACCGGTGGCTTCACGGCCGCCGTGGGTGAAGATTTCGTATTTGTCCTGGCCCACGGATTTGGCGTCGACGGAAACGACGATACACTGACTGCCGAATTTTTCCGCCGCCTCCCTGACGAATTCCGGCCGTTTCACCGCCGCCGTGTTGATGGAAACCTTGTCGGCGCCGGCCAATAAAAGTTTGCGGATGTCATCCAGGGTACGCACGCCGCCGCCGACGGTAAGCGGCATGAAACATTCTTCCGCCGTATGGGCGACCACGTCGAAAATGGTGTCGCGGTCCTCGTGGCTGGCGGTGATGTCGAGAAAGGTGAGTTCATCGGCGCCGGCGCGGTCATATACGCGGGCCTGTTCGACCGGGTCGCCGGCGTCGACCAGATCGATAAAGTTGACGCCCTTGACGACGCGGCCGTTCTTGACGTCGAGGCAGGGAATGATCCGGACCTTGAGCATGGGCTGGCGCTTCCTATTCCGCCGCCAGGATTTTCGCGGCCGCGCCGGGATCGATGCGGCCGTCGTAGATGGCGCGGCCGCTGATGACCCCTTCGAGAATGCCGCGACCGGCGACGCGCAGCTGCTTGATATCGTCCATCGATGAAACGCCGCCGGATGCGATCACCGGCGTCGAGATGGCGGCGGCCAACTGCAAGGTGGCTTTGATGTTGGGGCCTTCCATGGCGCCGTCGCGGCTGATATCGGTATAGATGATCGCTGCGACGCCGGCATCTTCGAACCGGTCGGCAAGATCGAACGCTTTCATTTTTGAAACTTCGGCCCAGCCTTCGACGGCGACAAAGCCGTCGCGGGCGTCGACGCCGACGGCGATGCGGCCGGGAAATTCCCGGCAGGCCTGCTTGACCAGGTCCGGATTGTTGAGCGCGGCGGTGCCGAGAATGACCCGGGCGACGCCCTTGTCCAGCCACAGGGCGATGGTTTCCAGGTTCCGGATGCCGCCACCCAGCTGTACCGGAATGGTAACGGCGGCAAGGATCGCGTCCACCGCCGCGCCGTTGACCGGACGCCCCTCGAAAGCGCCGTTCAGATCGACCACATGCAGCCAGCCGCAGCCGGCGTCCTCGAAGGCGCGGGCCTGGGCGCCGGGATTGTCGTTGAATACGGTGGCCCGTTCCATGTCACCCCTGAGCAGGCGCACGCATTGACCGTCTTTTAAGTCTATGGCCGGAAAAAAAATCATTTCGCTTCCGATACTATCCTTATTTAATCTTCTGTTTAGGGCTTCCAGCGGAGGAAGTTAGCAATAAAGCGCTGTCCCGCCCGCTGGCTTTTTTCCGGGTGGAACTGGGTCCCGATCAGGTTGTCACGGCCAACCACGGCGGTCACCGGACCGCCATAATCCACGCGGGCCAAGGTGTCCGACGGATTATCACAGCGCATTTCATAAGAGTGCACAAAATAAAAATCAACGCCGCCGCCCAGCCCCGCCAGCACCGGGTGATCGGCCGTCGTCACCTGAAGATCGTTCCAGCCCATGTGGGGAATTTTCAAGCCGGGATCCTTGGGCGCGATGGCGTCGACTTCGCCGGCGATCCAGCCGAGGCCTTGATGGGTTCCGTGTTCCAGGCCCTGCGCCGCCATCAGTTGCATGCCGACGCAGATGCCGAGAAAGGGACGGCCCCGCCCGATCACCGTCTCGTTGAGGCTTTCGATCATGCCGTCCAGGTCGGCGAGCCCCCGCCGGCAATCGCCGAAGGCTCCGACGCCGGGCAGCACGATGTAACTGGCGGCGGCCACAGCCTTTGCATCCCCGGTGACCACCACCTTCAGGTTCAGTTTGTTGTCCGAGATCACGCGCTCGAAAGCTTTTGCCGCCGAGTGCAGGTTGCCGGATTCGTAATCGATGATGGCGACGGTCACGGCGTCACCGGCGACGGGTTGTGGGAAACGAGTGTCGAGGGCGGCGGTGGCGGGCCGGCGGTGTTTTTTTCCGGCCTCCCGGAAAGCATGGCCGCCAGCCATGGCCTGGTCTCGAGAAAGCGCCGCTCGGCGGCCGTCCGGTTTTCGGCCATGACGACGCCCAGCTCGGTGAAGCCCGAACGGCCCAGGGTCCAGCGGCGCAGGTCGTTGCCGGACTGGCCGATGAGGATTGCGACGCCCAGGTTGACGAGCACCTCACCCACCGGATTCATGCCAAAGGCGACCACCAATGCGGCGCCGATCCCGTTGACCGCCACCAGAGCCAGCGCGCCCCACCACATACGGTGGCGAAGGGCCCACAGCACGGAAAAGAAAAAGGCGGGCCAGGCAAAGCCTTCCTTGATCAACACCAGATCGCGGTCCCCAATGGGCCCAAGGGCCGGAGCATCCGCCGATCGGCGGAGATGGACGGTATAAGTGCGCATAACTTTATCCGAAACGCTCCGTTTGATGAACGCATCAAACGGAGC
>Ga0224501_10004372_pt1 | contig 11146 bp, 8 predicted proteins | sample SF_Oct11_sed_USG_4_FD_169105 | JGI IMG/M metagenome (GOLD analysis project Ga0224501, IMG submission 169105) | Sediment microbial communities from San Francisco Bay, California, United States - SF_Oct11_sed_USGS_8_1 | ecosystem: Environmental > Aquatic > Marine > Sediment | place: USA...
ACCATACCGCCCATACGAGATATTTCCGGCCAGGTCACCATACTGCCCATACGAGATATTTCCGGCCAGGTCACCATATTTCTATATTTAAGGTGGAGCTGGCAAGAGTGATCGGATGAGTAGCAACAGAAATCACATGATTAGCACAACGATCACGTTTTGTGTTATGTGTAACGCGTGATTGAGTTTTGGCGTCTGAAACTGGGTTCCAGATGCATTCTCAGTTCCAATGCTCAAAAGTGCGTTTTTACAAACCATGTTCCTTCGACTGCATCTGAAAGTGAATTCAATCACGCGAACAGAATTCCGTGCCTGAAAGTGGCGTGCTAGTTTATACAGTGTCAAGGTTATCAAAATGTTAAGGCTAGCTAGTAACTATCGATCGCTTACGTATTCTCTGGTCACTTCGTTGTTGGGAAACGCACCATGAAACAGACTGGAAAACTTTTCTCCCCTTAGACACGCATGCTATTGAGAGGACAACTCAAATGTACCCAAAACTGCGCCCAACTCTGCGGTTTTAACTGCGCCCATCTATTCGCGTGATGGCGTCTTGAAAGTTTTTATATGTGTCTGACCGCAATCACACGAATGCATATATTAGGCGGGAATAGCGATTAGCCCTGAAAGACTGTTCTTTCATCGCGCTTCAATGACCGTACTGAGAATAATACGCCTACAGGCTTATCATTTTATCATGCATATAGTTCTAAAGCTGAACCGCACCTGATACGTGCATACCCCAATGACACCGCATAGAACGTTTTTGTTATTTGTGGTTCTCTATACTGTAAATAGAGTGGGAGCATGTGTTATAAACCTGCCCGCATTATTACACTGACCCCATGGACAGTCAGATTGAGTTACTATGTCATAGAAATGAAGTAGTCCCGCTACCTGAATTTTTTCAACAGGGTAATCAAATTGGTTTCAGGGAGTTGTTTGCTCCTCAACTTAAAGCCATGCAAATTGTCGCCTGCTGTAAGTTCAGTGGCTTTATCAGGATATATCAACTACCTATATCTTCATATCATCCTGGGGGAGACCTTACAGTATGATTCCACGAGGGGGAGGAGAGGACGCCGAGGGTGAAGGGGCAGGAGTGAAGGAGAGGACAGCGAGGCTGAAGGGCAGGAGGAGTGAAGGAGAGGACGGTGAGGGTGAAGGGACAGGAGGAATGATACTCAGAACTCACCACTTCCATCATCTTCCAATACTGTGATGTAAATCTCTAGCTGGGCCTTTGGGAAGCTCTCCTGTGTAAAAAGACAGAGGTTCTCTTTATTCCAGATCATTATATAGATGGAAAGAATTCAACTCTGCTATATCCCACTTCACTGATTACAGTACCATCAAGTCTGACAGTCCTTATAAACCATTCAGTCGTATGCACATTAGCAGACGTACCAGCAAAACAGCTGGGGTGAGAGCGTCCTCCACCATCACTGACATTTCTCTTTCTGTAGTTGTCCACTGGTCTGTGGTATGCTGATCAGCTGCGAAGCTGGCGTACCTCAGCTCACATTTCAGTTTACCTTTACCGGAGTAATCAGTGTCATCCTGAGTACGTAGCTGCTTCGGACCATAGCTATGAGAATAGAGAATGCGCCTGATGCATAGCATTCTAAATCAGCCAAACTTTGGCTGCACATCCTGGTGTTTGGCAGCAAGCCAGCAAGCACGTGGACAATCATTTTATTAAAGCAACAGTCCAGTTAGAGTCCGCCGTAGGAGTTGACGTCATACAGCACAAGCGATTCAAGTTAAACCTGTGCTGTTTTTACGAGTCCTTGGTGTTATTCCCGGTGTACCGCTGTTTGATTGGACGGTTGGGAATAGGGCAATGGGTTCCATTCACACTATTTTGGTGGTGTTAGTCCTAGTGTTAAGACTTTAGAAAACAAGCTTTTGACTTGAAGTCAGTATCCACCAAACAAATAATATGCAGTGTCGACTGTGGAGAATGATTGACAGACTGCATCCAACAAGGAGCACGGAGCCTTTATTTCGAGACTGGACAGCCAGCTGAAACTGGTCACTACGGAGACAAATGAAATCGTTCGTGATTCATCATTCACTCACTGTTACTCAGTAATTCATCAGTCACCGAGTTGACTGTTGAGTGACACTGACTCAGTCACCTACTCGACTGTATCTTGGTTAATTCAACACGATCTCGCTCTCACTCCCCGCGACTTGGTGAGTGGCAGAAGTAGAAGTCTTGCGGGCTACGCTGAAAATCACGAATGAAACGGCCAGCGTACGTGACAAAATAACCGCGATTTTCTCAGTTCACTGGACTGGAGAGTGGAGTCTTGAGTTGAAACTGGGACATGAAGTAGAACCCTCACAACTCGAGTGTTACACTATTCTGCTCACTACTTTTACTAGTCCAATTGTGACAAATTGCAATCTGATTCATCTTAGTACGAGCAACAACACCCTCTAAACAGCCAAAGGATTCTGCAAAAATGATTGGCTCCCCTAGCGAGTGAGTGAGTGATGCTACTTTGACAGCCGTCTGAGGTGTGTTAATAATGTCTACAAAGAAATCACTCTGAATTGTAAATGAGAGAGTGGTGAAAGCGAAGGGTTATGGTATTTTATTCGCTATCAGAACAGGGTCAATTTATTTGCTCGGTGTCATCCAGCATGGTACATGTCATCGATCCTCACTCCAACTCCGCTTTCCATACCATAGTTCTCACATAGTCATCCGGAAAAGCATGGCCTATAATATGAAAAAGTGCTTTTAGTGACCTTTGCATTGTTTTTCAAACTTATTTTTTATTGACTGCTGATGCGAACACATGAGATTATTCAAATTTATTATTCCCATTGTTCCTTGGTTTACACCCGTAGTCTCATTCTTACATTATGATAAAACAGGTCAGTGTAGGAGAATATGTCAGAAACTATTCACTTGTAAACAACTTGTGGCTCTTTTTAGGTTTCGGCAATGATGACGTGGTACCTATCATAGAAGGGGTAATTGGTGAAAAATACTTACTTTGTGCAATCTGTATATTGGCAGTTGTTATCACCGCCTCCAACTCCAGCAGCCTCCACAAGCACTGATGTACTTACTTATTCACATTCAATGGCAACTTTCTCATCTCGCCTTCTTTTTCTAAGACGTGGTCATGATGGTGAATACCTTTAGATTACATTAATAAATTTATTAGTCACACAGACAACAACAATGTCCTAAACATGTACATGTACCCGCAAGCATGGTTATTCCATTTGACACCCTGAGTGTTATTGTGAAGCTGTCAGTTTAGATACTAGGTTTGTCACTTAGTCACGGTTTAGCATGGAGCACCACAAGCAGGTCAGTATCAATGCTCCATCACAGAGCGAGGCTTGTTCCTGTGTTGCTCTTAAGATTAGTATGAGGAGCTCAAACTCATATCCGGAACCAGTCATGACCAGGATCTGAACCCAGGTTTTCACGGTGTAAGCCCAACACTGCACCAGTAAGCTATCACATTGCCTGGTTAGCGTAGCATGTATGACCATGAGTGGGTCGTGATCAACGCTCCACTCCATAGCGAGTTTTTCGTTCTGAGCTAAGATTACAATGAGATGCGATACTCACAATGGGAGCCCACCATGACCAGGGGTCAAACCACTCCTCACAGTTGGTAAAGTAATGACAACACATTGTGAGAGTGTACAATCTGGTCCTCAAAGTCAAACAGTCTGAACTCAGTAACCATTCCCAAGGAATAAAACCAATGCTAAACTGCTTGTTAGCAATCACTAATCAAAATCAATTCGTTGTTACCTAATCTGTCCACTCGTGAGTCGTGAACTGAATCATGAAATGCTGTAAACTACAATTACAACTGGGTCACTCAGGAGACGAGTCCCTAGACTAGAACTAGGACCAGGAGCAACTCTGGTTCATTGGATACTGGGCCAGTGACTCACTCAGGTCTCTGGATTAATCTGCGACGGGGATTGATGTACATCACAGTCAGATGAGCGCACTCAGCCGCATACCGATGAGCAAGACTAAGACGAGAAACCGAAAGATCCTGATACATCAACTCAACTTTCCTACCACATGTACTAATCTAGGCTAGCGCCAAGATTGATTGAAATTGCACTGCAGTCCATGATAAATCGCCATAAAATGATAAACGCGTGCTTTTTCCCAGCTGAAAAAACATCCTATAGTACGAATCACATGTATTTCAAGACACCTAAGAATAAATGTGAACAACTCACTTACCTTGTTACCCTGCTGTGGTGTCTGTATGTGATTACAGATGAGTATAAAACATAAATTCACGTTTTGGTCGCGTAATACCAACACTGTGGGTGAGTGACAGCTAAAATTCTAGCTCTGTTTTCGTCACGTGACGTAGTCTTAATGCCGCTTTTCAATCGAGTCATGCTCATAAAATAGATCGTTTCTCTCAGAATTTTTTCCTAAAACTGTTGAGAAACTCTATTTTGCATAATAATCTGGAGGGTACGTTTGATATTTATTGAAATGAGGAAATGCTGCGCGAAAACCAGCAAAACCTCCATTGAGGGTATAGGGACCAGTCCCAAGATGACTTTTCAACCATAACAAACCAGGCCTGCTGTCGGAGTTGAAGTCACGCGGCGCGCTCGACCTGAAGCTTATTCTAGGCAACTGTGTTTGCTCAGATACCCAACAAGGGGCATGGTGAAAATTGATTTTAGGTGGACTGTCTCTTTAATTATAATGCAAAATATTTTGTATTGTTAAAACATTGTGCTTGTAGCATTGAGTCATCTGCCCTTAAATTTCCACAAGGAAAGAGTTTACCGCTTAAAGTTGTATCATTCCGGTTTGCACCAGTGGTGGAGCTCTAATGTCGCATCTATCGCAGTGGTGGCCCGTGACGACTTGCATTCTATTTTCGGCTTTTGCTCGGGGGATGCTCATTTTAGAGATGCCTAACACGTCATTTCTGTAGTGACCGAGTGCAGACATACCAGCATCACCGTTGTCTTAGTGGTGACCCCGTGGCTGATGCTTTGATGTGAACTCGACAACACAGGTCTCAAGACGGGAAGAATAAAAACTTACTCACCATGCGCATATCAGCTTTGTCTGACCAAGTTCAACATAGCACGATCCTTTGCTTTGCGTCACCATCCCTGTCTCTAAAACTGATAAGATGCAACAGTTTATCTGAAACCAAGTCAAAAGGTAAAGCACATGATGATGAGCTCCATAATCAAAACCTTTCAAACTTGGCTATTGCTATTCAAAATACACTGAGCATTGGCCAAGCTCAACCAGTTCAAGATGGAATGAGAAATGATGTAGGTACTATTAATTCTGGTAAGAATCATGAAGGGGTGTTCAACTTACAAAGCGGTCTTGGATCAGGCATAAGTCGACCGTCTGTTCTCCTGCCGTTGCTATTCAACTGAAACGAACATAGAATAAATTTCAAATAATTGAAGCACTGGATGTTCTGTGTGAGACAACGCATGACAAACAGGATCAAAAAGTTTACATAGTGAATGCTTATCTCCCGGTCAGTACCATGTGGTAGTGACACTAAAAGACCACTAATGCAAAAACTTGGGCAAACAGATTAAATCAACTTTGAACTGGATCAGCTCATTCAGTCATTGGTTTGAGCACCAGCAAAAAAGGTTTTGAACTTTATCGACTGGTATAATGGTGCAAAAAATCTGTAGCAGCATCATTAGGGGCTGCAACAGCAAGCACAAGAAAGAACAGTTCTCAATTTCATTTGAAATCTTCAGCTGAACACAGTCTACTCTATTTCATACAATTCTATTTATTGGCGTTGACGGTTGAATTTTAACTGAAAGAAACTAACATTTTATAGAGAATAATATTGATTCCAGTTTATTTCGCCCATTTCTAATGCTATTTTCTGAAATTTGGTTGAAATCATAGCTCAACTCGGTACCGGCAATTGGGAATAAAATGCAAAAAAACATTTTGTCATTTATCTCTGATTGCCGGTAACGAGTTGGGCTATGATTTCAACTAAATTCTAAAAATTAGCATTAGAACTGGGCGAAATAAATTGGAATCAATATTATTCACTATAAAATGTTAGTTTCTTTCAGTTAAAGGGGTTATGACATGGGCAAAAGTGACTTCACTCGCTTGTAGATTCTGAAGCCTCCCAATGAACAAATGGGCCCAATGCAACAGCCTCTATTTAGGGCTAGGGAAAACCGGCAAAGGACTTCTTATAACTTAGGTTTTCTCCTATCTTACGTTCAAATTTAAGTTCTACTTGATGTTATAAGGAGGTGAAGATTACTAAGTCACTATGTTTTTGTAATTAGATCCCATTTTATTTCTATTTGAGCCGTAGTTGTTCGAGTGACCGATATTCGGTTTGTGAAAAAAGATCACTCGCTATTGCTGCAATGAATGCGGAGTTGCCTCCCCTTAAGAATGCGGAACACAACTCCAAAAGTGCGTCGACAATTGACCGTGTCATAACCCCTTTAAAATGGTTTATTCCACTTCCAGCCCAGAACACCAATTTGTATGTGTTTCAGGCATTTTTAAAGAAGAGAAGGTAACTCCGCAACGACTCGGCCGTGAAGCCGTCGATGATTTTTCGTCCGGAAAAATGTCCAGTGTGGCAGACTAGCAGTACCATTTCACATTTGACACACCGACAAATCATTTAGTTTTACAGCGGAAAAAGAACCGGTCCAGTCCAAATGAGTCCAATGGCCACATGAAGCCATCAGTATTTTGGATTTTGTGCTGCTACCATACTTGCAAAGTCTCCCGCATTCTCCGGGACCCTCTCGGGGATCAGGCTAATCTCCAGCACAACTCCCGACCTCCTGCAACCCTCCCGGGATTCAGTTTACCTGGTTGTTCCAGCAAAAAATGTGTCGAAATTTCACAAATCTGCCCAGGTCAGTCACTGAGTTCAGCTACTTCAAGTTTTTGGACTACATAGTAAAGTAATTGACCAGTTGTTCTCTTCGTACTGATAGTGAAATATATATTGATTACAAATGCAATGTCTTTGCGCTTTTTCCCTATTTTGGTATCTCGTCTTTGATTAGCTCACGTTCACACATTCAGCCAATAGATGTCTAAATGACAAAAATATGTAACCTTGACCTGTATGATTGCGAGCAGAATCTTTGTGAAGCTGAAAAGCCAAGTGGAAAGTAAAAGCATTAGTTGTAAAATAGTAGGTTAGGTGTGAATCATGTTTACTGCTCCTTTTGCAATACAGACTTTAGACTTACTACTGTAACGGTACTTAGTTTAGTGTTGCACTTGCAGCTGGGGGTAAGCAAAATCATGATGTCACCAGGCATACAATAGTCAATAGGCAAGAGTAACTGTAACTGTAAGTGTAACTCACTGAAGTGTACGACACATCTCTCCCACAGGAAAATAGTGGCACAGAGTCGCCCACTCAGAAGTTTATTCCCTCCCTAGGATGATATAGATGGCCAAGTAAATGAGTGAGACTCAGAGCCTGAGACTGAGATGATAGGAGGATGATTGATACATCATTACATGGACTCCTACTGAGTCCTAGACATAGAGCCACTGAATTACTAGTACTATGAGTATGTCACAATTACTTATTTACTTTGTCTAGTCAAGGCTACAGAATGGCTAATGTTAATTCACTAGTCTAATCTAATGACTTCTTCGTTTTCAATCCATGTCTATACTCAGACCAGTGGCAGTGCCTATTTGCTAAGCCACACACCTGCACTTGTATAAACTAAAGGCATTTAGTTATTAACAGGTTTAACTTTTTTATAGTGGTTTGCAGAGAATCCAAACCGTATATCTTTCATACTGAAGGTCGAACTGAAGGACTACTAGTTGACTTATTTTCTTTGTTGATGAGACTAATGAAGGCAGTCATCACTGTACTATACATTATCATGTTATCATGCTAATGCTGCCTCATTTTATGTGTACCTAGCATACTTGCCTAGTCTCCCGCAAAGTAAATTTATTTTATCTCTAGTAATGGACTAGTCTAGTGTATGGTATCAAATAGAATTTAAGGTTCCTCAACACCTGGCAATGCAAAACCTTCCTTGTTTCAATCAATTACTCCGGGAAACTGCTCAAAATATCATCGGAAAAAGTCTCCAGGGAATTGGGGCCAAAACCAGAAAATTTGAGGCCTGTCTGACTCTGTGTCTCCTTCATTTTCCTCAGAGCTACTTGGCAAGTATGCCCGCTACAGAGCATATTCTGTCCACGCTAGGGTGAATAGATGTGATACCCGTAGCTATTAACTATCGAGTGACCCACCGTCCGTACCATCAGTCCGTCTTGGTGTTCCTGGTCCTGGTGTAGTCGAGTTTGAAATCGTTTCGGGTTGAAAGATTCTTCAGGGTGATAAAGTCGTTTGGAATCATGTTGGGTCGGCATGATTGTGCCAAAGCAGCACTTTGGTATTGTTACCCTGCGTTTTTCGGATCGGCCTTTAGTGGTACACAAACTAATATATTCAGTAGTCAGTACCTAATTTAGCACATTATGATGATGGTAATTAATTATGACTATAAGTATAAGTATAAGTATAAACGATACGAAGCAAGCGCGGCTACGACGAAAACAGTGCTGTATCCGGTGAGACAGCTGCGGACGCATAGACCAAAATCTGCATTTCGATGTTATGAAGTCACTGTTCTGGAACAAAGGCTATTTTTCCAAACTTGTTCACTGGATATTCGATTATTAGTTTTACAGAATTTGCACATTAGATCTTCCGTACGATATGGTATTATTTAGGCAGGGATATTTTGCGGTTTCTAGGAGGTAACCATGTTGCTAGCGCATGCGCATTCCTCTATCATTCTTTTGCTCGACAAGGAACGGCATCCACCCGGCCACTTAACTTTAGACAGCAGTCACTTTTTGGAAGGTATGTACGGCACTGCAATCAGTTAACACTCTATATAGATGCTTGGGTGCCCACAGAGGCGTGTGAAATCTCTGCAACATTTGTTGGTTTGCTGTCTTGGCCGTTAGCCCTTCGCCACTCCCCAAGTTTACGTACTAATCGTGGTCCAGGCTTCTTCATTTCTCACCTTCTCAGTTCCTGACTGTGTTTGCTAGTTTCTCATAGTCATACTTGTAGAGTTGTAACTCTAGTTATATTTGTCGGATTGACCCGTTATCGTGTGGATTATTAATGGGATATCATTTAAAAGTAACAACTTTCATACCTAATCTGATGTGTCCCAAAAGAGGAAGAGACCTGACGAGAGCCATTGATTGACTGCGTGATGGAGCCTGAAGTTATTATTTACTGGTCACCTGTCACCAAAAAGTCTATTGTATTATTAGATTAGACTGGAAATTTGAAAGTGAAACTGGAAGAAATTTTCCCTGTGTACTAAAATACTATCTAGTCCGGCCGAAAAACTGTATTGTTTAGCCACAGTATCCCAGTCTTATACGGTTATAGTATACCTATGGCAGTCTGGGCAGCGTTTCTAGAGTCATTGTCTTCCTACATTCGGTCTAAAAGAATGAATCTCATAGGTTAATTATTATATGCTCAGGAGGCTTGCCACATTCATATATTCATGCACAAACTCAATGTCGGTTGAAGAACCAGTTGCCACAATTACCAGTCACGATCTAGTGCACTGCTGTGAATACTTTATTCACGCATAATCAATTTTCCACTATAATAGTATTGATTGTTGAACAATCCATCCGGACAATGCTATGTATGTTCGAGTTTATGTAAGTCACACTTCCTTGTCTTGCTTAAATTGGATGAAATGCATATTCTTATCATCCACACGTCATTGACATCATCTCGCCTCGTATGGAAAACTGATACAATCATACCGTTCTTATTTCCCGGCAATACATATGAACAGACAATTGATGATGACTAGGATTGAACTGGTGAACATCCGATGATTACCTTATCACTAGGTTGTGGTAGTTAATACCCATAGAGGAATAATATCATGTATATCTATGCTTATAACATTGGGTCAGGTATTGATTCATTTATTTATCCTGAACATACTGCTGTTGTCAATATCCGGCATCCAGATGGGTTGATACCTAAAACATTAGACCAATGAAATGGCTGACTTTATAGGTATAAATGGCGGACTGATAACTTCAAATATATGATGTATACATCAGTTTATACCTGAAGACGTAAACGCACGCTTTTTGCCAGTTCTTTGCTTACCACGATTATAGGCGTTTTGGCACTTGCTGCCTATTGCCCTGCTGCAAATTCGGGGTGTAGCGAAAGCATTGTGCTGACTAAACATTTGCTTAGGAGTTTTTTGTTTAATCTAGCCAACTGTTAGAACGCACTAGGACTCCCGAATTCAGATAATCAAAAAGTCTGTTCTAATCCACTGCTCAATGGCTGCGTTGGGTTGTACAGAGATGACTTATGTATATTTGAGTAAAATACGGCTCTGCCTTCATTAACCGGGATTCTGTTAATGTTTATTCTATATCTCAATGGCATTTCTATGAAATGAAAATAAGATAAAATTAGAATCATTATTGAACTACGCGAGCCTTTGTGATGCTGAAAAATTTGCGCACAGCTTGTTATTTCCATTTATTGATCATTCTACATAAGTCTAATTCCCCATCGTCAGCTTTATTCCCTGCTCATTCTGTCTCAAGGAATCTTTAAGCCTGGTTCTGCGGTAAGAAGCATTATATTGATACCTCATAGATGGTTATCCTCATTAGACTAGGATAACTCCGTGGCCAACAGTCAGCAAACAAGCAGCCGTTCGCTTGTTAAAATTCAACTAGATCCCAATCTTCTCATAATCACATGATAAAATTGGGATATTGTACTCAAGGCTGAATTAATTTCCAATCAGAGGATTATGCTGTTAGAACTTCAATACTGGCTCAGTGGCTTTACATCATTTACTTTTATCTCCTCAGCTGTTTCAGCAATCTACGCTTTGATAAAATCGACGGACTTTGTTCTGAGCTGATCATCAATATTTAGGCTGTTAAAAATAGAAATGAATTTTCCCCCATTGCCTCCGCAATAGAGCTATTTATTTTAGTGGGTAGCATTTAAGCAGTTGTTTGAGCCCCACCCATCTGATAAACCTCCCCCCCCCCACCTGCTGATCCACAACCCCCTAAACCTTT
>Ga0224501_10004373_pt1 | contig 11146 bp, 7 predicted proteins | sample SF_Oct11_sed_USG_4_FD_169105 | JGI IMG/M metagenome (GOLD analysis project Ga0224501, IMG submission 169105) | Sediment microbial communities from San Francisco Bay, California, United States - SF_Oct11_sed_USGS_8_1 | ecosystem: Environmental > Aquatic > Marine > Sediment | place: USA...
TGGGGGGGGGGGTGGTCATCTTAGGTCCGTTTGCACATCACCTGCCAAAACATGGTTACTCTTATCGAAAAAGGGGAGGTGGATCTTAAACAACTGTGGAGTTATCTTGACTCTGATAATCCATTGGTTGGGACCTTGATTATTTTTACCGTGGCGTTCCAGAACCACGCTAGCCATTTGAAGTGAGAGGCTTGCTACAGGTTCATACCTGAAAAACACCCCCACCAACAATATGGCTTGAACCTTTGATCTAAAGATTGCAAGTGCGCACTTTTTACCAACTGAACTATCCTAGCCCCCTCTTCCAGTTCTCACTGCCATCATCACAGCTTTTATTATGTTTTGTAAATTCCAGGGAAGTGCTTGAGGAGATTCGACCAGGTCGCCATGCCCGAGGCGATGGGGGAATTGACTTCATACCAAAGGGAGATTAAAAATACTTATCGGCTAATTTTAGCTGGTGCATCTGGCGTATATACCTACAGAGCCATTTATAATTAGCTGGTGCATCTGGCGTATATACCTACAGAGCCATTTATAATTAGCTGGCCGGCAAGTGGGGAATAAACATCATGTAGATAGCAACGGGATAGATAAAACAATTTATTTGGGTGAATTTATTTGGGTGAATTTATTTGGGCCGGGTTCTTTCATTCATCCTAACTGTTTGATATCTTGAGCTAATAAATGGGGTAAATAAGAGTGATCCTCACTGTTGATCCATTGCTCTCAGAGTTGGAAATTGGTCATTGAGATTTTGTGAATAGTCAGACTCAACGAGTTGCAAAGTAGTCCCCGGTAAATTCAGCGAGACTTAATTTTATGATCTCCTCCACCACTCATTCTCGTGGATTTGATTGCTTCTTGCTTTGCGATGAGAACTGCTCCCAAAGTGTCCGAATGAGATTTCGCGTCAGCTCAGCTGGACATTCTGGTATCCTACTTTATAGCTTTAGAATTACTTTCTCTGGGAGTATTGGGTATTTGTGACTGATACACAAGAGAACTAGTGTAATGAATTAATTAATAAAAAATAAAAAGAACTTTTCCGAACCTGACTGCTTTACCAAACTTGGCTTCTATACTGTCCGCGAGAATCGGTTGGAAGTTTTATTAGATGCTCTGCGAATAAACCTACCATTCTTTAGTGTTCTGATGTTTACCTAAAAGATTTTGGGTCACAAACTTTTGAGCTTTGAGAAATATTTCTCTCTTTGGATCGATACTACTTGTGATTCAGTGCACAATATGGGCAGAAAAATATATGAATACTTCTGGTATATTAGTTCATAACATCAGTGATTGTCTGCAAGTAACTGCGGCCAATTCTGTGATTGAATTAGCGAGAAGAAAACATTATATTAGGGATCGTCATGGAATTAAAAAAAAGTTTGTACAAACATATGGTAACTCGTCTGCATTTGCCCGCCAATGACATCAATTCAGGGCAGCTCAACTTCACAGGCGTTTTCGCATCGCGCATGCTCTCATTGAGAAAGCACGCCGATGAGAATGGGTATCCTTCCAATAGCGAGCCAAAAAGGCTTGTGGAGTTGTGTTCTCTCACACTTAACTCACCAAACTGAATGGATGCTTAATTACTAGGGCGAGCAACTCCAAATTCTCCGACAAAAGAGACTCAATTCTTTGCCGCGTGCAGGTAAATGAGAGAGCGGAGACAAACGGAATGAATGAAGATTTCAGGATATGAGAGACTGAGTAGGCAAGTTTAGGCAAGTGTCACTTGATATTTCAATGAGCAGCACTGATCACAGACTAATGGGCAAGGCAAACGCTAGGAACTGATCACAAACTAATGGGCAAGGCAAACGCTAGGAACTGATCACAAACTAATGGGCAAGGCAAACGCTAGGAACTGATCACAAACTAATGGGCAAGGCAAATGCTAGGTCCGAGAAGAGTAATTTCAGCAAGAAAAAACACGAAACCAGCAATTGTTTTGTTGTCAAGGGAAACCTCTTACTATTCCGGCATTTCATGGTTAGCTCGCGCTTGTGGGAGGGTTGGTATTGGTCGATCACAGGTTTTATCAAGTAGAAACTCTTTCGGCGACCTTGCAGTGGGTACATGTAAACTTCATAATTGATTGCTGAATCTTTTTCCAAGCGCAATAGAGAAAACTGACATTGCTAATACAGCATCATCCAATAATCAGTAGGCGTGTTGCAGACAAAGTTCAAAATCTTAAATCTGATGCTCAATTGCACGTATCGAGGGGGATCACGTTCATGTGATCGAAAAATACCCGTACCGGATAAACACATACACATATGCATCAGCTGATTGAGTTTCATCCTCAATACCCAGTGAAATTGTGTTGATTTCTAATGTCCATATTGCGTTACAGAGTTTGGTTACAACCTCAGGGCGATTGGAAACTGTCTTGTTGATCACAGATTGAGGCCGCGTTTTTTAAAACTAGATTGAAGCTCCAACCTCGTGCAGTGGCCTATGACCCATAGGCTCACTTTGCCGTGCAACTCCAAATATATAGATCCCACAACCTGTGGTCAAACAACCAACTTTTTGTATGGCATAGCCGTCTAGCTAAATTAATTCTATCACACTGTAGTGATGGGTTCTTTTACACTGATCCTAAAACCACTTGGTTCCAACTTCACAATACTTGCTTGTCATAATCGTGATCATTGACCAAGAGATTATAATTGCAAGTATTTTGGGGCTCACCACTGGAACCCGATTACTATTACCATTACAGTTGAAAGTCCCATCCATCACAATTGAGATCCTTAAATAAAAGTGCAATATAAAGATTTTTCGCAGGAGGTTGCTAATGAAACAATTGTGAGGGTAATCTGCAATAATTGCCATGTGAACAAGAAGGGTGTAACCTGCAGTAACTAACATGGGAGCAGAGGGGGTAAACTGTAGTCATTGGCCTGGGAGCGGGTGGGATGTAACCTGCAATAATTGCCGTGGGAGCAGGAAGGGTGTTAACTGTTGTAATTGACATGGGAGCGGACGGGGTGCAAGGAGAGTTTAATACGCAGTAATGTTCACAGAAACATTATGCTTATATTTGAATAAACTTGTATGTCCAAACGGGCTTGTATTTTGGATGTGCTGGCGAAAACACTGATTTCAGTTCAGTGGTTTTTTCCAGCTATGACTTGCTATTCCACGGATAGTTTAATCTTATTCTCCAGCTTGTCCTTTCTAAAGGAGCCAGGTACATAATTGTATAGCTTTCTGTTCTGAATGCTACACGATTGGCTTTGTTTGGAAAAGCAATGACAATTCAGCTGGTTATTGTGCTATTCGCACCTAGGGCTTGTGGGGTTGCGATAGGATGGTGTATTACTAAGTATTTAGTTTTAAGTTGGAATCTGAGAATGAAGGACTGATTACTAGGTCAACGTGAGTGAAAATGAACGTCTGATAGCACATTTGTTGCATTCACTGATTGTTAGGCCCCCTGTGTGTAGATGCAGAGAAAGTTTTGGTACCCAACTTTTTCAGACCTTCATCTTCTTTCTTGTGATTGCCTGTTTAACTTGAACGGTGAATTTCAGGTCCTGTCAAGACCACAAAATCTATATGTTTGTCCATCCATTGTGATGTAGCAGAAATAGCTTGCTTCAAGGATGATACATACCTTTACCTTTACCTGTACCTTTTTGTTTCTGGCCATCTACACCACTAGGCAAATGGGAACTGAAGACCTGTGATTTTTACATCGGGACAACCAAAATTCAGTCACGCACAGTTCTAGTGGATCAGAACTCGTTCATTCTAGACAATAGTGCAGTCTGAGATCCTCCAGACTCTTTATTCCATGAAGACTGAGGTGGAATGTGTGGGCTACATATTTATCATAGTAAGTGGTGATGATATGCAGGGCATCAGTAAGCTCAATGAGTTTATGTCATTGGTAAGCTGTGAGGAGTAATAGGAGAGGTTACTTAAATAACTCTTCTCTTGTAATCCCTGCATCCTTTGCAGTATGTCCGATGAAGAGACAGCCTGCCACCGGAATGATTCATTGGCAGACGCAGAGACAGAGGTGTCTGGAAGGAAGAAATCTGTAGCGGCTACAATGCCCGAGTTATCGGAGATTCTCGCGATTTGTAATAATGCACACACCGGAGTCCTGGCTCACTGTTGCACAGTGTGTTACTTATTTGTGTGTGAAGAGTGTCGCACAAACCAACAATCAACTGAACACCAATGCTGCAATGATGGTAAGTGAGATTGGGGAAAACTCGGTCGTCCAGCAATATAAAAACGAATTCACAACCCTTGGGATAGGGAATTTCTCATAGTGAGCACGGAGAATGGGACCATGTGGCGAAACTCGTATCACATAGATGCTGTCACCTAGCCTAGCTTGAGATCCAGCAGCAATAGCTTAGTCAAGACAAACATTGACACACAACCGAAAACCATCACAAGGAATTTAGTTTCACAGGAGTAAAAAAGTCGTCTGCTTCATAGCGAGTCATCAAGATCTTACGAGAAAGGTCCTCGTATCTCAGTGGTTGTTATGACATCTAAAGGTTAGTTTCCATAGCAGATCGCAAGGCTCACAAGCTTCACAACAGGCTACCGTCTGCGCTGTGTATTGATATGGAAACATGGTTAAGACTCACTCTGCGAAGTTCGGGGAGGGTCTGCGATATTCGCAGTCAAGTCGCACATGTTCAACTTTTGCGAACACCCACGAAATTCGTGGGGTTGTTGTGAGCTATGGAAACAAAAAATGCCGGTTCGCAATGCTCCTTTGTTTTAGAGATACAGCTTTGGTCTTACTCTTTTATGTACGAGGTAGCAAAGTGTGACATGCACTATCACGAAATCCTCTAGAAATGCTAGTAGGTACTAGTACTGCCCACTTTCCTTACCTCCGCAACAAGGGAGATTCACAGTGGAGACAATTGTGACCTGAATGAAAACCCAAGCATCGCAGTGGCAACTTGCTGCGAAGCTTGCGAGCCTTGCGATCTGCTATGGAAACTAACCTTTATTAGTTCCATCCGCTGCATAATTTATTTCCACAACTCCGGTAGATCACATATGATGTTTTGCATCTCATCTATCATCCTAACTTCTTTATCGCACAAGAACGCCATTGAATCAACTGTCAATTAGGGCTCCATATGAGGCTTATGATGACTCTTCATGTTTCAAGCAGGGTAAAACAAGTCCTGAATCCCACTACTAAACTGTGATGGTAACCCAAATCCCATAACTGTAGTCGTTTTGAAGCTGTCTCCTGCCGAAGGTCTCTGTCATCTGAAAGGCCTATCCTACTCTCAATTAAGAGCATTCAGTAGTTTCATCAGTCGATTGCGTAACCGTTGTCATCTGCAATGTTTATAAAAGTAATTTTCGTTGATGGATCCTTCATCAACACGATTGACTTCATCAAAGCCTGTATATGAAGCCAAGGCATACAATCGATCGAAGATGAGACCTCACATGTCAATATCCGAGGAGTCTTGAAACAATGAACAGACATTACCATGGTTATTCGGACGGCTCGCTGCCAAATCTCCAGTCTCATGCAAAACAAAATAATTTGGGATAAATATTAAACGAATATCTTGTTTCAATCTCATTATAACTGCACAAATATTCTATGAACACCCATATATAGACTTATAGCAACGAGGCACACCACTGAAGATGCGGGCGGTGCTATACGTGTGAAGAAAAAGCATTATAACAATAGCTGCGCTTGCGTAATTTCAGTCAGAAGCAATTATAAAATTTCAGATGCCGGCACGCGAACAGCTACGCAGTAAAAGATGCAGAGTTTCAGGTATGGTGGAGTTGTCCCCTCCCAATGTCTTGCGTGCCTAAGGACACAAAACTCTTCAATCGGTGTCGCAGCGATGATCGAAGTGACGCGCGAAAAGACCTGCGAATAATTAAGTGAATGATAGATAACCTTTGCATGTTGATAGGTATATGGTTTCCAAAAACGTTAGTCTCAGGCACACTTTTGAGCTGTGAAACTGAAAATGCTGTTGAAACCCTGTTTCCGATGCCAGAACCCAATCACGAAAACAAATCACGAGTGTGCACCTATTACCTCGAAATACTCAGCCATTGATACGATCCCCCATGCCTTTCTAAAGCAGAAACCATTCTAGTGTAATATACGTGAAGTACACATATATGACACTATTTTCACAGTTAAACTCAAACAGACTACCATGCATTGCACGCGGCCATTCCGCTAATGCGGCACATTGATGGGGAGAAAAATTAGTTGACTCGCTCTCACGGTTGTTCGGGACAGTCTAACGCGTTCGAACTTTCGCATTTCATTTAGTTGCCAATGCAGATTTTTTCTTTCACATGATTTCAGCCAATTCGGTTAACGCGCTGGCCACTTGGACCAAAATAAAGATAGAGCCTTCTTTTACCCAACAAGTTAGGGCACATTAGCTCGTTTGAAAATGCCATTTGTTTTTTAGTAAGAACACATGTATAATGCCCAGTATATTCAGGACTCATGATAGATACTCAAACATCAAAATATTGGTTGTTCGGCCACTAGTCAAACAACTCGTATATAGTTGTATGACTACATAGATGATGAATGAATTGATAATGACACATCTATCCATACTGTATTTGTCGTCCGCAATCCCTCGAGTATGACCCTGCTTGCTTTTTAGTGTACTCTCAAATGGCTGGTGAGTCCAATCCGAAATCGGCAGATTTTGTCACAGGGCCGGGGTGACTACCTTCTGCCACAGGAGTTGAGCTTTGAGTACTTTTGCAGGCAGCCCTCTTCACCTCCCTTTTAGATTGCTTGTTCTCTTCAAATATTTTCACTCGTTCGTGTTTGAGGTTCATACTGTATTAACTTGCAGACCAAAGTCATACCTTCAACGCGCTGAAGGTCATTTTTGAGCAAACTCTTGGGAATCAGATGAGAGCCCGGCTGCAGCGTATTCACAAGTTGGTCGATCTAATACTGATACTTGAGGAGATGCTAGGTGTGTACTCAGACCCTAATTCAACAACACTGCAGACCCGGTTAAGGAAAGGAGTAGGAGAAGTTATTACATCTATTGGTGAAAAGAAACAGTCAGTCGCTGAACCAGAGAATGCACAGCAAGCAGATGAGGAAGGGGAAGATGAGGTCTTTGGTGAGTCATTGAACATGAGTTTCCAGCCGTACTAACTTGCCGTACAGATATTTGCGGACTACTACACTAAGGGTGGCATTCACATACCTAGCAGCTACGATAACCAGCAGCTACGATATCTAGCAGCTACGATACCTAGCAGCTACGATAACATATCTCGCAGCTACGATAACTTACCTAGCAGCTACGATACCTAGCAGCTGTGATACCTAGCAGCTACGATACCTAGCAGCTACAATACCTAGCAGCTACAATACCTAGCAGCTACGATACCTAGCAGCTATGATAACCAGCAGCTACGATACCTAGCAGCTACGATACCTAGCAGCTACAATAACATACCTAGCAGCTACGATAACTTACCTAGCAGCTACGATACCTAGCAGCTACGATGTCTAGCAGCTACGATGCCTAGCAGCTACGATAATGAACAGTGCAGGCCCATTTAAGCCTTGACTAGGCCATTGGATAATTAAAAAAAACTGATCAGTTGATAATGTGCATTCGGGTCCTCGGGTTTTGACCAGATGCATTTTCAGTTTTTCTGCTCAAAAGTGCACCCGGAAAAGTGGCTCTACAAGCCATGTACCTCGACTGCATCTGAAATTGAATTAAATCATGTGAACAGAATTTCGTGCCTTAAAGTAGGCGTGCTAGTTTATACACTGTCAAGGTTATCAAAATGTCAAGCCTAGCTATCGATCGCTTACTCATTCTCTTGTCACTCCACGGGTCGCCTAGCTTTTATGAAACACACTGCACAAGCTTTTATGTCTTTGGACACACAAGAATTGTGAGAATACAACTCTGATGCACCCGAAACTGTACCCACACCCTAGTGCCTCTCCGTTCGCACCCTGGCGTCTGAAATTAGTTTGTCTGCGCCTGACCTAATAATCATCATCTGGTCATGTTTTATTATCCAATGGATAGGTCAGAGTTTAAACAGTTAAAAGTTTAAACATTTTCATTATCCCAGCTTCTGGGTATCCGATCGTGCCCTATTTAGGCTCGTGCCATTCGTCAACAAGCCGGTTGATTTAATTCGCTGCAGATAATCACCATCTAAAAAGATTCATAGAAAATATTGCTCATTAGCTTTAATCTTTACCTAGTTGACCATTGTTACCCAGGGGCCTCACATAATGGCCCCTGGGAAGTTTGCAAATCTTTCCAAGTTTCATATCGAACTTTGAGTGAATTCCACTACGTCACCTATAAAAACATACTATCAGCGGTGGGGAACTATATTTTTACAGTGAGTTATTACAGCTGTAAAAACCATTGAAACCGACTATTTACATTTCACCGTGACACATTATAGCTGTGCTGGTTATACAAATCTGAGCCAAGCATGCAGGCAACCCGCCACATCGGGATAACGGTATAGATCAGTCGGTACAAGCACCGGGATCCCCGCCATAAGAACTTGGGTTTGAATCCAGGTCATGGTAGGCCCCTATTGTGAATATGAGCTCCTCACAATTAGCCTAGCTTCTCCCTCTCCAACAAGCCTCAGGCTTAGGAGGCTTGTTAAATATGATGACCATAAATTAAAACGGGGATTATGATACTTTTTGCCTCAATAAAATAATAATTGACTGAAAGCTAGTAATCTATCTTTTTGCCTTGGAGCCTGCAATATGCTAAACTCATCGCGAATCACAATTTATTTAAAGTCCCACGCCCCAGATTAGGTGTTGGTACAAAATGCCAAAACTCTGGTGGGTAATTTTGTCTGGAAAATCGCTAGAGTTAAAGAAACAATTAGTGGTAAGATCAAAAGACAGCACGGAATTTGTCATGTCCGTGGAAATTGCATCACCTTCGAGAACCGAGAGCCATTGAATTAAGGACTTTTTCATGATTGCGCAAACCTTGTCATCCCATAGCCATGAGACGGTGATTCCATTAACTTCTTCTTGTTTTTCCTTTGTATCTCAGTGACACGTCAGCTGTCAGGTGTGGTGTATGTACCCTGCAGGTGCCTTGGCCCCTGTCAGGAGTGGTGCAAAAATTCACCTACTGAGACTTAGGCTTAGCATTTCCCAGGGTACATCATTAGGAGACTTTCTGCTTGCACCTGTGTGCCGCATAGAAAAAGCAACTCTGTGTGTGGGCTTCTTTCATTTAACGTGGGGATCTGAAACTGATGAACTGAGTCCAACTGTGAGGTTAAGATGATTTGCAAATTAGTATGACTGCTTCCTAACTCTTTATCGCCAATAACTGTTCATCATACATTCCGTTTCCAGCTGAGTACCATGATGTGCAGGATGTTGAAGTGCAGGAGACGCCCTCACACTTTGACTACACTGGAAAAACTGATGAATGGGATGCCACGCGTTCCGTGTATGTTTCTGGCCATGGTTATCTGATGAGGAACTTCAATAAACGCATCAGTGTGTTACACCCCATCACGCAGGATGAATCATGGATTGATATAGGCCAGACTCCTATGTCTGTTTGCATGGATGATGAGTATGGCTACGCGCTTTTCAAAGATGGCTATATTAGGAAATTTGACTTGAGTTATGGGAAAATCTTACACAAATGGCCAGTCCCGATGAATGCACCAATCCAACACCAGATGACTGTGATAGATGGAAATATCTACTACTGCAATGTGAATAACAGTGAAATTATAATCTTCCCGGCCTGTAAAGAATCTTCTCAAATGGAATCCATAATGTCTTTGGGAACACTTGAGAAACCGGCTTACATCTCTGATAATACAAAACACCAGGAGGAAACTGTAATTATCAGTGGTGCTTCTGGAGTGGGAAAGTTTCCTGTACGACACGGTTTCTCACAACCGGAATGGTTCACAACAATCAAACATGCTAGAGGAATTTGCGTGGATGGTAGAGGACTTGTCTATGTCGCGAAATGTGAGCCGTCAGCAATCTACCTGCTCTCCCAGCAGACAGGTGTGTAACCGAATACTGGTGCCATCCAATAGACCCTTCGCAGCGAGTTTCACTGTCCGCATTGATTAGAAGTTGTGAGAATCGATGAGAAACAACCAACTTTCTCGTAAGATAAATATACCAGAATCAGACGGTCGTGTGCGGTCTGGTGAATCCGAAGCCCAAAAGTTTAGCTACACGTCTGATAGCAATGCGGCTTGGCTTTAGACGGAAACATTCCCAATCACATTGAAAATCCTGTAGCAAAATGCGAGTGGTTTCAGACACTATGGCAACTGTCCAAGAGAGGTTTCAGCCCCGATGAGCATGTGTTGTGCTACTCTGTTATGCCTTTGCCATTCCCTATCAACCCATGCACCCCTACTGAGATTTTGTCGATGGCTTGCTTGGGAGATGATTATCATTATCATTATCTTCGGCAGTATGGGAAGACTACGGAAGCTAGCCTGGATCTACTAAGAATTGTTGTTAGACCAGACTGAGCTGCGCGCACATCTGAAGCCACTCATATTTGTATCGGTTTTTCGTAATTAGATTAGGATTGTCTGTCCAATCATTTACACCGAGAGCCCGTATCACGACTCCACCTGTGACACCCTTCAGACGGGTGCCAGTTGTTGAAGGAGGTGAAACCGCTAGAAGTTTCGAGCACATATGAAATGTTCTCTTTCAATGTTTTGCATGTTTAATGGCAGAGAAGATGCGCAGTCTGTTTACAGAACCGTGTGAGTCTGTTTACAGAACCATGTGAGTCTGTTCACAGAACCGTGTTAGTCTGTTTACAGAACCGTGTTAGTCTGTTTACAGAACCGTGTTAGTTTGTTTACAGAACCATGTTAGTCTGTTTACAGAACCATGTGAGTCTGTTCACAGAACCATGTTAGTCTGTTTACAGAGCCGTGTTAGTCTGTTTACAGAACCGTGTTAGTCTGTTGACAGAACCATGTTAGTCTGTTTACAGAACCGTGTTAGTCTGTTTACAGAACCGTGTTAGTCTGTTTACAGAACCGTATTAGTCTGTTTACACAACCGTGTTAGTCTCTTTGCACAACCGTGTTAGTCTATTTACAG
>Ga0224501_10004374_pt1 | contig 11146 bp, 14 predicted proteins | sample SF_Oct11_sed_USG_4_FD_169105 | JGI IMG/M metagenome (GOLD analysis project Ga0224501, IMG submission 169105) | Sediment microbial communities from San Francisco Bay, California, United States - SF_Oct11_sed_USGS_8_1 | ecosystem: Environmental > Aquatic > Marine > Sediment | place: USA...
ACTTTTTAATTATATATGATGCAAATTCAATCTTCATCCAGTGCATCTTCCATAAACCATTTTACGTTTTCAACCCTGGATCCGATAAAAAATCGGTATCTTATCTGAGGATAGATGGTTTCCATGAGCCGGCCGTCAGGATACAAAAAATAAGTTCTGGGAATATATTCTCCGTCAACTGAATACTTTCGGCTCAATTCAGGATTTTGGTCAATATCGACCCGGATCATTGAAAACCTATGCGAAAGTTTTTGAATGTTTTCATCAAAAAATACTTTTGCATAGGTCTTGCAGGCCGGACACCATTCTGCATAAAGAATCAGAAGGACCGGTCTGCCGTTTTTTAACGAATCTTTCATCCCCTCTTCATACGAAATCCAGTTTATTTTAGAATCATTCCATTGAATCTTCTTTCTTTCTGAATTCAGAGGAAAAAAACTGATGCATAAAATTGAAAAAACAACAGAGGCAATCATTTGCTTGGATGGTGCATAAAACATAAACTGATTTCAAAATCTATGATCTCAGACTCAGGTCAATCTTAAAATTAAAACGACTGATCTTAAAACTGGTAGCCCAGCTTTTTATTTCTCTCTTCATGTGCCTGCATGTTTTTCAATACAGAGATTCCTGTATCTATATGAATCTGTGTGTATTTATTAAATATTTTTTTTGCGCTTTCAGCAGTTTTAATCCCGCCTTTTTTTAAGGGGAGATCTGAGATCAGCATGAGAGCGCCGATCGGTACGAGTCTTGCAAAACCCACTGTAAAAAGAGTTGCACATTCCATATCGATAGCCTGTACTTTTTCCGATTCGAGCATTTTTTTAAAATCTTCATTAAACTCCCAGAATCTGACATTGGTTGTATGAATCACGCCGGTTCTGTACCTGAGATTTCTGCGTTCCATTTCTTCAACACAGAATCTCTGGATTACAAATGAACTGAGCGACGGACATTGAGGAGGCATGTAGGCATTGGAGGTCCCTTCTTCTCTGATGGCGGCAATAGGATTAAAAAAATCGCCCACATCATATTCCGGCCTGAGTCCTCCGCATAAACCCAGCATGAGAACGCCTCTGGGCTTTATAAAGGAAAGAAGCTCTACCACAAGAGCCGCCACAGGCGAACCCACGCTGTAGTCAATAATGGAAATCTTTTGTTTTTTGCAATGAGATGCACGCATTACAGATCCGTTGTAAATGGGAACATCAAACTGCTCGCTGAAATTTTCCACATAGGATTTAAAATTTGTTAAGAGGATAAACGGCTGAAAATCTTTTGAACTGCTTCCTGTATAACGTTCCAGTGTGCTGATTCCAACCCTGTCTCTTGAAAACTGGTCGATCTGTTCAAGGGCTTCTTTCGTTAAATCTTTCTTCATGTAGCTATCCGTATATTTTTTATCGGATGATTTTTTATGAAATACTTAAACAAATTCCAGCCGGCATCGGGAAACTGAAGATCTGAAAAAATACATCTCATATGGTACTGTTTGTTCAATACAAACAATCCACTCTATGCTATAAAGTAACTGGAGGAATAAGTTATTGGGTATTTCAAGCCTGATCATAGGTGGTTAAGATTATAAAAAAAAACTAATGATGATAAATTACTGTTCCTTTGCAGAACAATCTCTGTTTAACATTTTTGCACTCTGCTGACAATAGAAGTTAAATGCAGGGAATTTTCAGATCGGGGATCAAACCCGATCAATTTTATTAAAAGCATTTTTTTCAGATCAAAACATAGAATTTATTACGTCTTAAACTCATTTAACCCGTCTTATCCTATCACTTTCGGAACAATGATAATAAATGCAAGAGAAAGCATAATACTGTGAATAACAATTGCCATCCATGTATTTTTAAAATACTGCGAAAGAAACGGAATGATAAAATACATGGGCATGTCAGAAAAAATGTTGGACCAGGTATAAAGATGAAAGGGTATATTCCAGAACATTCCGTTTACAAGCCAGGCATATTTTCCATATCCTGCTTCCTGCCTGGGAAGCAGGTATCCCCGCCATGCCATTTCTTCGCCAAAAATTCCGAAAACAATAAAAAAGATCCAGAACAAAATCAGCCAGCGATTCTCAGGAATCAGTTCCACGCCGAAGAAGGTTTTTAGATCCAACGGGCTCTCCACTTTTTCATAGGGATTTTCAAAGAGCTCCGGCCGTACGGACTGAGGAATATAAAAAGGCAGATTCTCAATTAAAGGAATTGTAAAGCTGAGAAGATCGTTTAAGATTAAAATTAAAACAGCTGCAGGGAAAATGATGAGTGCCTGTTTTAAAGTCAACCGCTGGAGGCGAAATCTTTTGATAAAAGTTTTCCAGTCGGGCCTTTCTGTTCTGTAATAATAAAATAGAACGGCACATCCATTGAGAAATGTAGGTCCAATCAGCCAGAACGTCCATGAAATAATAAGAGGAATTCCTTGATCTATCATAACAGGAACCGCAAAATAGGTTCCGAGAAAAATTGTTATGCCGGAAATTCCAAATACGGCAAGCTGCAGCTGAATAGATGCCGGTTTGATCTTTTGCTCCATTGTTTTCTCCAGTTAGTCCACATGGACTATTCCTTCTGAGAACTCTTCCTGAATTTACATTGCAGTCAAGAATTTTTAGTCCACATGGACTATTTTTCTTGCATAAATTTCAGACACATAATTTCATTCCAATATGAATTCCCGTGAACACATCCTTTCAAGCGCCCTCAATCTATATAATAAAAACGGCTATGAGGCCGTAAGCCTCCGTTCTGTGGCCGAACAGACGGGTATCAGCCACGGTCATCTCAGGCATTATTTTCCCGGCCGGGAATTCCTTGCCTCATCCATTTTAAATGATTTTCTTGCGGAACATGATCAAATTCCCCTCCAGACAGATCAAAAAAATATACTGCAGTCCATACAGGAAAGACTGCAATTCCAGTATCATTTGATCTGGAAGTACAGATTTCTATTCATTGATCTTGTGCATTTATCGCGAAAAAATCCAAAATTCAAGAAACATTTTCAGGAAGAATACACAAAGAGATTTTCCCGAATGAAAGACATTTTTTTTAAAATGGAAAAAGAAGGAATTCTTGCTTTTGGAGGAAAAAGCAGACCTGCAGAAATTCTTTTTTCCCAGATGTTTTTAATTTCAACATACTGGGTCAGCGAAGCAGCAGTCCTCGGCATGCGAAGAGAAGCGGCCGTCCGGCATTACTCCAGGATCTGTCTGGATCTTTTTCTTCCCTATCTTTCTGAAAAAGGAAGAGAACTTTATCTGGCGCTGAAATGAACGGGATGGATCCTTATCGAGGAAGGAAAAAACCTCTGGAAGACAGATTTATACTGGACCTCGGATGGATACCGGATGGAGATACGGAAGGTGAGTTTAAGCTGGTTCTATTAAAAAATGAAAAATGGGAAGATCCTGTAAAATCTTTCAGAAGCAGACAGAAGTCAGTCATTGTAGATGAAATTGAACAGTGGTTATTTTAAAATGAGGAACAGACAGAAATAGGATGCAGGTACGTATCCTGTAAAAGTGAAGGAGAATAGTTTATGTCAAGAACACTGCGGTATAAAATTATTTATTTTCTGCTTATTGTAATACTGGCAGCGCCTGTACTTTATATTTACATCGCTCTTGGTAAAAATTTGTATTTTTTAATTTCAATGGCAGTGGTCTTTTTAATCCCGGGAAGGATACAGGGATATCTATTCCGCAATTTTTTTACAGGCAGAAAATTAATGGCAAAACAGCGCTATAAAGAAGCGCTTGAATATTTTTTTATATTTCTGGACGAACTGAAAAAGAATCCTCGATTAAAATACGGAATTTATCTTGCCGGTTTTATTTTTTCAAATTCAATTCATGCCATGACATACAATAATATAGGAGCAGCCTGTATTGATCTGGGAGATACATCTAAAGCGGAAAAATACTTAAAGAGTGCTCTGGAATTCGATGATCTCGCCCCTCTTCCCTACTTTAATCTGGCGATAGTTTATATGATTGAAAAAAACGAACAAGAAGCGCAGAATGCTTTTCGCCGTTCAGAAGAACTGGGCTATACAGGATCCAGTTTCGATAAAATCATTCAGAAAGCAGGCGAAATCTATGCACGTGCAGAGGGGTGAGGCACATTCATTTCTATCGAACTTCTACCCAGTCCGCTTGAAGGAGAAAAAAGTTTATGAATTACATTCAATGATCCGTCAATACAGAAACGGAAAAACTCCTGTACCAAACAAATTTAATCTGTTGAAACAAATATCGCTGAAATATCATAAGGACTGCAGTGAACAGTGAAAAAATACAGTGTTACTCTTCGGATATAAAACCCTGAGTGAGGGTCCCGGTGATTACGATATCTGCCCGGTCTGTTTCTGGGAAGATGATGGATCCGGTTTTATAGGAAGTGATGAACCCAGCCATCCGGAGTCTTTGATAATATACAAATTGTTACTTTTCTTGAGTTCTTGGTCCTGAAATCTTATAGCACATTTTTTAATTCTTGACTAATCCAATTTTCCATTTTCATAGTGGAAATGTTCCTGGGATGCGCTTGAAAAAGACTGTATAAACTCCGGACTTTTTTCAGAATCTTTCTGTGGATTAAAATATTTTTTTTCTACAGCCCATTCATAAACACCCGTATCAATTACGTATTTTGTCAAAATTCCTGACAAGCCATGTTCAGAAATCCAATCTTCTGCCTTAGATTTGCTGCTGAAAACTCCTGAAGGGAAACGGCCATTTTCGCCCTGAAAAATCCAAACTTCATAAAATTCATTCATAAAGATAACTTAGAATAATATTTGAATGTAAAAGTTTATTACATGCCATTTTATTCAATGGCTTCACCCAGGAAATCATAGTAACGCACGGGCTTTTTTTTCTCAATTGATTTATCCAATATCATAGCCATTTGAAGCAGAAGATCCTCTTCCCAAAATCTTCCCATGATTTGAAGACCGACTGGAAGACCCTTTCTGTCATAACCGACCGGGACTGAAATAGCCGGGTAGCCGAGATGATTCCCGGGAAGAATATACTTCATATACTGCGTTAGACTGTTCAAATCGGATTCGCCATAAGGCAGCGAATCTTTTTGAATGGGAAGTGCGGTAATTGCTGTAGTCGGAGTAAGTATCACATCAACCTGTTCATAGGCGCTCTCAAATTCTTTCAAAAGAAGTGTGCGTACCTGCTGGGCCATTATATAGTCGCGGCTGGTAAACTTTCTGCCCAGAGCCAGGTTAATCCTGCTTCCCGGGCAGAACTTTTTTCTATTTTTATTATAATAGGGGTCCATGTTTCGTGCCATTTCCGAAAGAATTGTAATGGCATGGGCTATTTTTAAGGGTTCCAAAAACGGCAGGTTAATTTTTTTCACTTTGGCGCCGTTCTTTTTTAAGACGGCAAGCGCATGATTGCAGTTATTTACAATGTCTTCCTCCGCATCCTGATACCAGGGTTCGTAAATGCCGATTGTAATCCCTTTAAGCGAACTTTTTTTCATCATTTCGAGACTGACCGGGGGCTGCTTAAGAGTATTTGGATCATTCGGGTCTTCGCCCGCAATTACAGCATAAATTAATGCAAGGTCATTTGCATTGCGGGCAATCGGACCGATGTGTGCAACAGACCAGCAAAGAGGCGAAGCTCCATTTTCGCTGATCCGTCCGAAGGTCGCCTTTAATCCAAAAACTCCGCAGTGGGCAGACGGAATGCGAATGGAGCCGCCGCCGTCAGCTCCCAGAGCAAAAGAGCAGAGACTTCCGGCCACAGCCGCCGCACTTCCCGAAGAGGAGCCTCCTGAATCATATTCAGGATTATAAGGATTTCGTACAAATCCATGATGAGGGTTGTTGCCTGTTGCAGAAATCCCGATTTCAAACATATTTGTCTGGCCTAGAATTACAGCCCCTGCTCTTCGAAGTCTTTCGACAACAAAAGCGTCTTTAGATTCAATTTCTTTTCCCAGAAATTGAGTTCCCACTGCTGTGCCGTATCCCTTTACATTAAGCTCCTCTTTTATCAGTACCGGGATTCCTTCCAGAATGCCGTTTCTCTTTTGTTTGAATTTAGTTTCGGAATGCTTCGCCTGTCTGATGATATCATCCGAATCAAAGTTAGAGACGGCACGAAGCGGCGGATTCTCCTGATCGGATGCCCGAATCAAATCAATGATCTTTGTGCAGATTTCTACCGGCGATGCCTTTCCAGTTTTATAAAGATAAGTAAGGTCTGATATACCGGGAAATTTATTGTCTGACCTTTCTGATTTTTTTCCAGAGACTATCTTTTTTAATTCAACTGCAGAAACCGGCCTCTGACGAATAACTTTTTCTCGAGGTTTTACAAAGGGATACTGAGTGGGCGCCTCCGAAAATATAGATTTTCGAAAATGATCTAAACCTGTATCCTTAAAAAGCTTTCTGAATAAAAAAGGAGAAAAAAATGTTCCTTCCAGAAGGTTTGCAAATATCCGCAGAGGCAATCCTGTAAGCCGGGGCGATTTCACCTTTTTTAAATCATATTCCATGGGAAGCTCCTTTTTTTATTTACATTTCACTTTAACTATGATAGAGCAGATTGTCAAAAAAGTTTCAACTGCCAACAAATCCGTCATCACGGCTAAGCATTAACTTGATACCATCCGGTATGAATGTCAAATCGGAAACTCGTCTTTCGTGAACTTTTTGTGAGTAGATTCCTCTTATCTGAGTTCGGTTTAAGCCTTGAGAAAAATTATTGTACAGAAATTGTCTTCCATATATATAATATGAAAAGCCCAAGGAAACAGTAAAGAATTTCACTTACAATTCATGATTTATCAAAATCAAATTATTTCATAATGAAAGATCTGGATTTTTTGCTGGAAAAAGTTAAAGATAGACCAACAATGCATCTTGGACATGCTGATATCAATAGTCTATATGCCTTTTTAAGCGGCTTTTCAATTGCAAAAATTCAGCTCAATGCTGAAATCATGAAAGAAGAAAAGCACTTTGGAGATTCAACATTCCGCTATTCTATTTAAAAAATATATTGATTTATTTTGATTGCGAAAGTAATCTATTATATACGGACCACTGATCGGCTTATGAAACTCAATCGATTCGACAAGGGCAAGGAAATCTTCATGAAGTCCAAACATATCCGAAGGAGTTTGTATTTTTGTACGGCATTTTCCAATTCTTTTTTCAATATCCATATCCGGATCAAAAGAATCGACAGCGTCCTCTAGCGAATCAATGATTAAATTTTCTTTTGAAATTTTGTTTTTATTGTTACCGTTACGATATAATATTGTGAACATTTCATTATCAGACCCTTGGCCTGTATGCTAACTAGATTCCTAGAAACAATTTAAGCAATAATTTAATTATTGCTTAAATTTATGGATCTCTTGATTTTTTTATTAAATCTGCCTGAATTGTATGAATCTTTATTTAATCGAATCACAAATACTGATATGAATTCAAACAATAAAAAATATAAACAGGAAAGAAAATGCTCAAACTGCGGATTTCTGGAGCAAAGACAAGTCAGCCATACAGAAGCTTCATTTGAAATAACCCGTAGATGGGAAGATCCCTGTCCTCAATGCGGAAGTAACTCTTTCGGGATGATTTCTGATTCTCCCGTTTTAACGGAGGAATCTCTTTCCATCTGGGCAAATGATGAAAAGATGTATTTTTTGGGTCAGGATGAGCATTTGATGCTTGCAGAAGAAGAAAATATTGATCTTCTGGTATCCTTTCTCGATAATCAGTCTGTTCCCGCTTCAAAAAGATCAATTCTTCTGGCGGCGCTCTGCATCATTCTGTTTGACAATCTGCTGGAAGAAAATATTCAGGATGGATACGCAAGCGAAGAAATATCTGAATACCTTGTATCAATCCTGAAAAAAAGATTGAAATATTTTTCAGAGCTGGATACGATAGATATCAGCGGTTATGTGCGAAAGGTTGTATATCCTGTATTGGGACTCAAGCAATCAAAATAAATCATGCCTTCAGTCTTAAGCATAACAGGATCGATTTTTTGATTCATATCATTTCCCGCCATACCTCCAACATTGATAGAAGTTTTATTTATCAGTAATGGATACTGCCTCAAAATCAAAGTCCAGCCTCGATCAATGCTTTTTTTAACAGCCTCACAGCACGAATGCGCTGCCGGTCATTGAATTTTGCAAAACCAAAAACAAGTCCTTCCTTTCTGCATCTGCCGCGAAAATAATCTGAAAGTAGATATATTTCAATTTTATTTTTGCGAAAAGAATGGATCAGATTTTCTTTTGCCGTCTTTTTTTTGAAAAAGGCATGCATGTGCAGTCCTGAATCGCACGACCGGATATCCAGAATTTTTCCAAGGTCATCCTGTACAAGCAGCTGCATTTTTTCTTTTCTGTCTCTGTAGAGGCCGTGCATTTTTTTTATGTGCCGATGAAATTTTCCGCTTCGCATAAATTCAGCAACGACTTCACGGACCAGAGGAGCGGGAGGCTGGTTCAGGAGAGACCTGATTTCCAAAAAAGAATTGAGATGTTTTTCCGGCAGGATGCAGAAACCCAAACGAATTCCGCTGTATAAAACTTTAGTGAAAGTTCCGGTGTAAATGACATTTCCGTTCTGATCATAGCCCTGCAGGGATGAAATGGGTTCGCCGCTGTAGCGGTAATCACTGTCAAAGTCGTCTTCAATGACAGTAAGATTCTGTTTTTTTGCTCTGTCCAGCAATTCCAGTCTTCTTTCAATGCTGAGAGTGTATCCCAGAGGAAACTGCCGGGAAGGAGTAATGTAAACAAGAGCATTTTTGCAATCAGGAAATTGCTTCAGATCCATCCCTCTTTCGTCTACCGGAATATATTGAATTCTTTTTGTGAATTTTGAAAAAACATTTTCCGCACCGCGATAATATGGATTTTCCATGACAACACCTTCCATTCGTTTTTCTTTCAGAAAATAAAATGCAAGGAGAAAAAGAGCTTCCTGTGATCCGTTTGTTATGATGATCTGTTCGGGGTCCGCTTTTACTCCCCGCTTAATATGAAGCCAGGAGGAGATCTGTTTTTCGAGAGAATTGTCTGCAGTAAATTTGCTTTCTCTGTAAATTCTGGATGTTATCTTTGAAAATTCATGAAAAGGAAAACTTTTTTCATCCGCCTCTGCACGAAATGATACAGAAAAATCATTTTCCTGTATTATGTTTGATTTTTCTTTTTTTACAGAAAGTTGAAACTTCGTGCGTGGAATATTTCTTACGTACATACCCGATCCGTGAATGCTTTTCGTAAATCCTTCCGCTTCCAGATGAGCAAAGGCGGCAAGGACTGTATTCCGGGAAACATTCAGTTCTGCCGCAAGAGTTCTGCTGGAAGGAAGTCTCTGTCCTGCATCAAGCGTGCCGTTTAAAATGGAAACCCGAAAAGAGTCGTAAATCGTTTTATAAAGAGCCGTCATAAGTGGTTTAATAAAAATAACAAAAAGTGGCTCTTTTAATCAACCATATTTTATGTTATAAACAAACCATGAAAAATGAAATTCCAGTAACAGAGAAACTAAAACTGACCAGAGCGACGCACAGAGCCTCCTATGACAGGGATGTTATTTACAGCATCATTGATGAGCAGCTGGTCTGCCAGATCGGAATTGTAAGGAATGGCCATGCGGTTATCCTTCCCATGGCTTACGGACGCCAGGGCGATAAAATTTATCTGCATGGATCTTCTGAAAGTCCGTTTATCAAGGAGATCATCCATTCTGAAATAATCTGTATCAACATCGTCATTCTGGACGGAATTGTTTTTGCAAGATCTTCCTATGCTCACGGAATGAATTTCAGAAGCGTTACAATCTACGGGAAACCGGAGGAATTGGCCGCTCCGGATGATAAAATCAAGGGCTTGAAAATCATCATGGACAGACTTCTGAAAAACAGATGGGAGAATGCACGAAAACCTTCGGAAAAAGAACTTTCGCATACTTCAGTTTTTTCCGTCTCTCTTGAGGAAGCATCAGCAAAAATCAGATCAGGACCTCCCAAAGATTTTAAGAGCGATCTTGACAGAGATATATGGGCGGGAGTTCTTCCTCTGAAATTGACGGCATCCTCACCCGTCGCCGATGAACAGTGCAGGACAGAACCTGACGAATTTATCCTGAATTACAGACGGGAAGATTATAATGGATAACTGTTCAATTTTTTCATTCGCAAATAATATGTTCCTGCTTATTTTTGATCTCAAAATAGGGCGTTTATAAATGATCCTTTCGGACAATTTTCCATCTGAAAATCGGCGCAGGACGTAAATAACGCATCCATCAAGCAATTTCTTGTATATAAACCGGAACGGGTACGTTCAAAGCGCTTCATCCATGCTGTGCAAAGCTTTAAGTTTTTGATGAGGGGATTAATTTTTAACGGAATTTAATAATACATTTCTAATGCAGCAGTTGTATCTTTCAACTTCATTCAACAGTTATAAATATGAGTTTACAATCCTTATCTGACAGAAATCAGAAACTCAATATCTTTTGCGCCCTGATTGATTGGATTTTGTGCTTCATGATTGAGCGCTGGAGCAGGAAAAATTTCGCAGATTTAAAATTTTTTAAAGTAATATATTTATAACAAATACAGCAAAAAATTACCGTCATATAGAAAAGTTATGGCAGAAATAACAAACAAACAGCATACAACGAAATTATTTTTTCCTGCTGACAGGAAAGTGCAGATAACAGTGTACATTTTCACAGCTGTCCTTACATCACTTTCTCTGTTATTCATTTTTATTTTTCCCGGAAAAGAGGCTTTCCTGTATAAGATCATTCTTACAGTACTGTGGATATTAAATGCATCATTATACCTCTGGATATTCCTTAAGAGTCAGCAGGTTCCAGATCAAATGCAATCGGAAAGAAATTTTACCAATGCCATTCTGGAAAATGCAGGAGCGCTGCTTGTAGTTTTAGACCGTTCGGGAAAAATCTGCAAATTCAACAGAGCCGCTGAAAAAATCAGCGGCTATTCATTTGAAGAAATTGAAGGCCGATATCCCTGGGACACATTTCTTCCCAGCGAAGATGCAGATAGAATCAAACAGAATGCTTTCCAGTCGTTTGCAGA
>Ga0224501_10004375_pt1 | contig 11142 bp, 9 predicted proteins | sample SF_Oct11_sed_USG_4_FD_169105 | JGI IMG/M metagenome (GOLD analysis project Ga0224501, IMG submission 169105) | Sediment microbial communities from San Francisco Bay, California, United States - SF_Oct11_sed_USGS_8_1 | ecosystem: Environmental > Aquatic > Marine > Sediment | place: USA...
CATCTCCAGGTTTGTCTGGTAGAACACGACCTTCTCGCCGCCCTCACGATCTTCAATGGAGTTGATCACCCCGGTAACCACGAAGTTGGCTCCCAGTTCCTTGCCGATGGCCGAAGGATTGGAGGTGAGCCCCAGCTGCTGCTCGGCCCGTTCCCCCCGCACGTCATCGCGCTGGTCCTTGTCGGCCACCACGGTCACCCGGCCCGAGCGCAGCAGCGCCCGCTCCAGGTCCTTCATGAAGGTCTGGGTGTTGATGTGTTCGCTGGTGCGGTTCTTGACCCCGTAGGCCATCACGATGGGCTTTTTTCCCTGGGCCTGGTTCCACTGCTCAATCCAGGGCCAGGCCAGGGCATCCTTGATCATCTCCTGGGAGACCAGCTGCGAATCGGTATCGTTCCAGCGCCCGCTGAGGTCAATGGCTTCGGTGTGAGAACGGCGGGATACCGTCTTGCCGCAAGCCGAAACCGCCACCATCAAGGCGAGAACCAATAAATACCATTGAATTTTCGTTGATTTTTTCATATAAGGAATATCCTCCAAGTGCTGGTTTTTGATGATCATAAAGACGCGGAAGGCCCGGCCGGCAAGGTGCCCGCATCCCCCTCCAGATGTTTTTCCTCTGGATTGACCCGAAAAATTCTTCCCGGCTGTTGATGCTCTATTTGTTTATATATGGAAAAAGCATCCCAACTCAAGCCCGCAGAAGGTTCGACCATATGATTCTGTCCCCCAGGAACAGCGGAACCCGCCTGCAAGGGGACGCAATCCCCTCCGATGGAACCTTGATCTCCCGGCGCCAGGGGCGGTTCGCGGGCCGGCCCCTGTTGATCCTGGGAGCTCTGCTGACAACGCTGCTTTATCCGCCATCGGCCGGTGTGGCCCAGGCCCAGGAGCTTACCATCTGGCGGAACCTGTACAACCAGGAACTGGATCCTTCCACCCGGCAAAGCAGTTCCCTGGGCCCTGGCGCAGGCGAAACCCTGGAGGAGCAGGCCCTCAAAGCCCGGGGGGTCAAGCGGCTGCGGGTGATCTCCTCCGACCCGGCCATGGGCCTGGTAATGCGCTTCCGGCCGGCCCCCCGGGACGGACTGCCCGCCAGAATATCCCCCACGGCACCCGCTGCCGCACAGTCCGACCCCGGGCCACCCCGGCTCAGGCTGATCCTGGTGCTGATCCCGGACGCAGGCATCGTCCGCTACCAGTACAAACACCTGGGCGAGGCCCTGGAGAACGGCCGGCTGGTCCGGCGCAGCGACTACTCGGTGGGCGAAGGCCAGGAGACCGAGCTGGCCGGCGAACCCGGTGTGGTGAACGAGCTGGAAGTGCAGGACGATGGGGATACCGAGGTGCGGATCAGAATTACCGGCGATGTGCTGGAAGTGGAGGCCATTCCACCGGAGCACGGAGGCTCCCCGGATGGCGGCAGGATTCCCTACTATTACGGGGTAGACATGCGCCACGCCGATTACCACATCATGGCCGGAGGATACCGGAACAACGGCATACTGGATTTGCTGATCGCAGGGCATATAGCCGCGCGCCTGAACTATCTTTTGGAACCCGATGTGAAGGAAACCGCGCTGGCCCGGCTGCTGGCCACGGCCCAGCTTTGGCGAACCCTCAGGTTTTCCATGTGGCTGGACGGCGGAGCAGCCTTCTATCTGGTCAACGACCAGCTTCTTTTGACCCAGGAGACCGAAATATCCTGGAGCGCGGGGGTGTCCCTGCATTTCCGCCGGGGCGACTGGGGCGGCGCGCTGCGCTATGCGGTCAATGACGAGCCCGCGGTGGCGGAGCTGCTTTTGGGCCGACGGGTCTGGCGGCAGCTTAGCCTGTTCCTCTACGGCCAATCCTTCCAGGAGATGGTCGGGTACGGCCTGGGGCTGGGTGTGGGTTTCCACTGAGGCATCCCTACCAGGGCGCCGCTTCTTCCGGCGCAAACTCCCCCGGAGGTGCCCCGTTCCGCCGGTCCTCACGACCCCAGCGCAGGGTCAGAAAGAGCTGCCGGCCCGGCGCGGGCTGGTTTTCCACCTCGGTGTATGTCTCGTTGGTGATGTTACGCGCCAGCAAAGCCACCCCAAATCCGCCGCCGTTTTTGCCGGCATGCAGGCTCAGTCCGGCCTCGTGCAGCCGGTAGGGCTTGAGAAACCGCGTGTTGGCGGTATCCAGATACCTCCGCCCACTGTGGCGCACCCGGTAGAAAGCGCTCCAGCGGTCCCTACGCCAGGAAGCCCCGGCGTTCCAGCGCAACCGGGGCGAGCCGGGAACAAGATTGCCCTCGTCGCGGGGGTCCAGCCTGCCGTTATCGGTTATCAGCGCCTCCATCCGGGTCATTCCGGCATCAAGCTCCAGCCCTGCCGGAGCCATGGAATATTTTCCACCGCGCAGGTTCAGCAGCACCTCCCAGCCCCGGCCATGGGTGGCGCTGACGTTATCCAGCCGGAACAGGCCGGGGTTGGCCGGGTCTGCCAGGGCCACGATGTCGTCCCGGGCCTCCTGCCGAAAGTACAGCGCCTCGAAATAAACCGCCCCGGGAATATCGTGAAATAGCCCCCCGTCAAAGGTGCGGGTGCGTTCCGGCAAGAGTCCTTCGTTGGCCACTGTGATCCCTGAATCAGGTGAACCGGGATCATACAGTTCATACAGGGTCGGGGGGCGGTATCCGGTGGCCGCGCTGGCCTTCAGGCCCAGCCCACCGGCCAGAAGCCGTGTCCCTCCCATCCGCCAGGTATGGGCCCTGCCATTCCCGGCAGGCATTCCCCCTGTATGGCCGGCACGGGCGCTGGCCTCGGCGCTCCACCTCGGGCTTTCTGAGCTCCAGGCTGCGTAGAGGGCCTGTTGCAGCCTTCCGGCGCGGAAATAGCGGTCCTTCAGGTCATGACGCTCCACCTCTCCTCCCAGCCGGGAGAACCCCCAGTCCCCTCTGTCCTCCCGCCACAGTTCCAGCCGGGATTTCCGGTCCCGGTAATCGGCGGCCAGGCCGGCCTGTCCCAGAGTTGTGTTGTCGTTGCGTTCCACCCTCCCTTCCCGCAGTGAACCGCTCCAGTTAAGCAATCCGGCCGGCTCCGCGCCATCTGCCTTGCGTCCCAGGGGCAGGCCGTCCCGGTAGCCCAGCCCCAGGTAGGAGCGGGTCTCCCGGCCATGGGGGCGGGGGTCCATGATGCCCCCCAGTCCCTGCCGCAGGGAGTGCTGCAGGTCCAGCTTCAGGCGTCTGCTCCCGGCCCGCTGGTGAAACACATCCAGGCTGGTGAGCTGGCGGCTGTTGCAGCCCCTGCGGTAATAGCCCCCGCCCAGGCTTTCCGCGCAACGTCCCGCAGAGGCCCCCGTGGGATCATGGTATACATAGTCCCCCCCGCTGCGGCGGTGGTTGAGGTGCCATCCCAGGACGCCGGCCCCTTCCCCGGGTGCCGACAGAGGCCCGGCGTGTTCCGGCCCCTGGGCTGATCCAAGTGGCACGACCCAGCGGGCATCCAGTTCGCGGTAATGGGCGCTGCCCCCGGTCAGGGCCAGCGCGGCCTGCCGTACCGCATCCCGGCGGGAATGGATGATTACCACGCCCGCGGCGGCCCCCGGCCCGTACTGACTGCTGGCCGCCCCCCGCAGCACCTCCAGGCGCTCCACTCCGTCCAGGGGAATGGCCGCCAGGTCCACCCCCGTGGGCGCTCCGCTTCCCCCATCCGGGTTCAGTCCGGTACCCAGCGGCTCCCCGTCCCACACGATCAGCACCTGGTCCGGGCTGCTGCCCCGGATGGATACGCCGGTCGGAGCCAGGGCGCCTCCGGAACGCACCAGGGTAACGCCGGGCACCTCCTCCAGCACATCGGCAACGGTGTGCATTCCGTCGCGGAAGCGCTCCCGGGGAATGACGGTCCGCGCTCCCGGCATAAATCCGTCGGAATAAGCTGGCGTGCCTCCCTGCCCGGCCGGCCGCACCTCCAGTTCCCCTCCCTCCACCAGCAGCCTTTCCTTTTCTTCTGGCTCCTCACCGGCCCAGGCCCGCCCGCTCCCCGGGGCCACCCCCCCCACAGCCACGGACAGCCCCAGCAACAGGACAACCAGCGCTCCCATTGGACTACAGCGAATCATGGACGGAACACCAGGGTTTTAAGCCAGCGCACCCGGACCGGACGGCCCTGCATGGTGGGAGGGGAAAAACTGATCTGCCCGGCGGCGGCCAGGGCCGCGTCTGCAAACCCCCAGCCCGGTGTCTCCTCCAGCACGGTCACCCGCTCCACGCGGCCCGACTCGTTCACGTCCAGGGCCAGCCGCACCATCCCGGAGCGCCGGTTGCGCAAGGCCCGGGCCGGGTAACGTGGGCTGAGGCGGCCCTGCATTTCGAATCCGGGGTCCAGCCTGTCCACATCCACCAGGGGGGCGAAGTCCTGCTCCGGGACGGATTGCTCCCCCTGGCTTTCCTGCTGGTTTTCCCGCTGGCTTTCCAGCTGTTCCTCCTGCCTGTCCGGAGCCGTTGCCGTGGCATTCTGAGTTTTTTGTGAGTCCTGGGCATCGGATTGGCCCGGGACCGGCCCGGGGGCCGGTTGGTCTGCCTCCGGTCCGCTCTCCCGCCGGGGCGCCGGGGCGGCCTTTCGGACTGGCGGCAGGCTTGGACGTGGCTGGCTCGGGTGCGGTGGCCTTATGCGCACCAGGGAAAGGCCCTCACCGGCCGCCGGAGACTTCAGTCCATCCCTGGTGTACAATGCGCTGCGGGCCTCCTGGAAAAAAGCCCCGGCTAGCGCCGCCCCCAGGAGCGACCCCATGGCCAGGCTTAGCAGCCATCTCCAGGCCAGTGCCGCCAGAGAGGCTGGTCGCGCAATTTTTTTCGTGCTGGGCTTTGACATGGGGCTGTCCGTCCGGTTAAGCATGGCCTGTCGTTGAGTTTCTGAATTCGCCCGGTCCACCGGGCCGCCGCCTCTGGGAATACCTTTGCCGATGAGTGAAGCCACCGTAAATCCGCCCGGCTTTCTGGACGCCATGCTCCAGGACGGAGGCCCCGTTATGCCCCTGATCCTCCTGGTGACCCTGGCCGGATATGTGCTGCTGGCCGAACGCCTTTTGACCTGGCTGTGGTGGCGCTTCTGCGACCGGAAACTGCTGGCCGCCAATGGCCCGGACAGCCTGGATGAACTGCTGCGCGAAGTCCCCACGCAGTCCGCCGCCCCCGGCTGGCCGCGCCGGACGCTGGGCCTGCTGCTGGGTCATTCCCCCGGTGCGCCCACCCCCCTGACGGAAGTGCTGGCCGGGGCCCGCCTTATCCGGGAGCTGGGCCGGAACGCCGCACACGATGCCCGCCGCAGTGAACAGGAACTTCAGGCCCTGACCCTGGGGAGGCTCCCGGAGGTCGAGGCGCGCATCGCCACCATAGGCTGGCTGGGGGGAATCCTGCCCATGCTGGGCCTGCTGGGCACGGTTTCCGGGATGATTACCACCTTCGCGGATCTTTCCGTCACCACATCCCGGCAGATTCTTTCCCAGGGGCTTTCCGAGGCCCTGTGGACAACCGAGGCGGGGCTGCTCGGAGCCCTGCCCCTGCTGGCCGGTCATCACCTGCTGAGCCGTCTTAAATCGCGCTGGATGCTCCAGCTGGAACGACGGCTGGCCTGGATTCTCGCCGCGCCTCACCCCGGAGGGGAGAGCCATGATCCCTGAAACCGGCGTCACAGGCGGCACATCCCGGGACTGGCTGAGGCGGCTGGCCCGCGAGGAGCAGGCCCCGTTCTTCTCCTTCACGGCCCTGGTGGATGTGCTGTTCCTGATGATCATATTCCTGGTGCTGGGAGCGAACTTCGACACCATGGACACCGTGCGCCTGCCCCGCGCCAGGGGAGGAACCCCGGAAGCAACCGTGGAGGCCCTGCGGGTGGAACTGCGCGCCGACGGTACCCGCTGGGCCCGGGGCCGCAGGCTGCCCGACGACCCGCAGGCCCTGCTGGCTGAGCTGAAGGCGCTGGCACCGGCGGCGGTGCTCCTCCTGCCGGACGAGGGCGCCCGGGTGGGCGAAATGTTCAGCCTGCACGACGTGCTCAGTGGAGGCCTGGGAGTGCCCGTGCAGGTGGGAGTCCGCGACCCCGGACAGGATTGATTCAGGTTATACATGGATCTCCACCCAGCGCATGATCTGCCCCAGCAGCCCCGTCAGCCCGCCTTCACCGCCGGACAGAAGCCGCCACTGACCCAGCAGCCGGACGCCCGCCAAAAGCAGTATCAAGGCCCCACCCGTCGCCAGCGCGGACCGGGCCGCCGCAGTCATTCCGCCGGCCCGGCTGCCGGTTCCACTGCCGGTTCCACTGCCGGTTCCACTGCCGGTTCCACTGCCGGCCAGGGCCTGGGTTGAAAAACCCCGCGCCTTCAGGGCCATGGCGATCTCATCGGCGCGGCGCACATTGGCCGCCAGCACCGGACGGATGAATCGCAGCCCGCCACCCAGCCCCCGCAGCCGCAGCCCCCGGCGCGCTGCCCTGAATTCGGCGGCCTGAAGGGGCAGATAGCGCATGGCCACCGCCAGCATGAATCCCAGCGCCCCCGGCAGACCCAACCCCCGCAGGGCGCGTGTCAGCTCATCCGGTGAATAGCGCGAGACCAGTCCCGCCCCCAGCAGCAGCATCACGTCGAACCTCAGGGACTGCACCAGGCCGTAGCCAAAACCCTCCCTGTACAGGGCCAGCCCCCCCTCCCCGAAGGGAAACCAGCCGGGGGGCACCAGCCGCAGCAGCAGGGTCCGATCAGGGCCGGGGTAAAACATGGCCTGGGAAATGATAACCGTCCAGCTTCCCGCGACCACCAGTAACAGCAGCAGCAGCCGGGCCCGGGCGCTCCCGGCGGAAAACCCGTAGAGCCCCGCCAGCAGCGCCAGCGCCGCCAGAGAGCCCGCGCGTCCGGCCAGCAGGGTCAGCAGGGTGAATTCCAGCGCCAGCAGCAGGGCTGTCCGCGGCTCCAGTGCGGGTCGGGCTCCGGTGGGCCGGTATGAGCTTTCGGCATTCATGGCGCGGCTCCGGCTGTCTGTGTATCGGGATGGGCCGCGGAGTCCTGGTGGCGGCTTATCTCCGCCTGGGCTGAACCCGGCAAGACATCACCACGGACCAGCAGCCCCGCCTCCAGCCGCCAGACCTCATCGGCCCAAGGCAGAAGCTCGGGGTCGTGGGTGGTGAACAGCACGGAGCGCCCGGCATCCTGTTCCAGAAACTCCTCCAGCAGCCCCAGCAGCCGGACCCGCCCCCGGCGGTCCACTCCGGCGAAGGGCTCATCCAGCACCAGCAGCCCCGGCCCGGCGGCCAGCAGGGCCCCCAGGGCCAGCCGTTGCCGTTCTCCCTTGCTGAGCAGGTGCGGAAACGTGTCCCCACGGCCCTGCAATCCCAGCCTTTCCAGCCACTTATCGGCCATTTCAAAGCTCCAGCCCCCCCCAGGAGCCTGCCCCGCCAGCAGTTCATCGCGGGCCGTGGCGGCCTGGAGCAGCAGGTCGGCCCGCTGGGGAAGGTATCCACAGGCCCGGGCCCGTTCCCGCCAGCCCAGCCGGGCCGCATCCCGTCCCCCCAGCAGAGCCTGTCCTCCCTGGGGCTTTTCCAGTCCCAGCAGCAGTTCCAGCAGGCTGGTCTTGCCCTGTCCGTTGCCGCCGGTAAGAGCCACCCGGCGGCCGGAAGCCACGGAAAACCCAGCCCCCTTCAAAAGCGCCGCACCGGCACCTGGAGGCGTCCAGGTCAGGCCCTTGCAGGAAACCAGCGGGGGGCCGTCCGGGTGGCTGGCGCTGTTTTTCCGGGGGGAGCCCTCCCGGCCCGGGAAATCAAGGGCCTCGGCGGCCCAGGGGCTCCGGCGGAAATCCTCCGGCGGGCCCTGCCATGCAATGCGGCCACCGGCCAGCCACACCACCCGGCTGGCTGCGTCCAGCAGGCCCTCCAGCCGGTGCTCGGCCACCACCACCGCCATGCCGCCCGCCGCCAGCTCCGCCAGCATACCGGTAAGCTCCCGCCGGTATTCCGAATCCTGGTGGGCCAGGGGTTCATCCAGCAGCAGGATCTCCGGCCCCATGACCCACAGCGAGGCCAGGGCCGTCCGTTGCAACTCTCCCCCGCTGAGATCCGCCAGATTCATGGCGGCACGCTCCTCCAGCCCGAAGCGTTGCAGGGCCTGCCGGACCAGATCCTCCACCGGGGCAGCCAGGGCCACCCCCGGCGCGTCAGCCAGCAGTTCCGGCCCGAAGGCCACCTCCTCCTGCACCGCCGTCCGGACAATCTGCAGGGCGGGTTCCTGAAACATCAGCGCACAGCGCGCGGCCCATGGTTCCGGATTCAGTCCCGGCAGGGGGCTCCCGCGCCAGCGCACCTCCCCCCCAGGGCCCGGATCAATCAGCCCTTTCAAGGTACGGAGCAGGGTGGTCTTCCCTCCGCCGGAAGGGCCGGCCAGCACGACCAGTTCCCCCGGCTCCAGACGGAAGGAGACATCATGCAAAAGGGGCGGCAATGCGGGAGAAACAACGGGTGAAAGTCCCCACGCCTCCAGCAGGGGAGCGTCCGGGCGGGCCTGCCCTGCCGCCTGCCCTGCCGCCAGTTCTGGGGCCTGTCCTGGGGCCTGTCCTGGGGCCTGCCGTGAAACCTGCCGCAGGATCGCCGCCAGACGACCGCCATAACGCAGACCCAGCACGGCGCCAACAGCCGCGTAGCCACCCTGCACCACGGCCTGGGCCAGCATGTACCAGTGCTCCAGATGCAGCCGGTACACGACCTGAAAAACATGTTGCCCGGCATAGATGGCCAGGCCCTCGGCCAGCCCTATCACCAGGCCCGCCAGCAGCACAGGAGCAAGCCGCGCAGGAGCAAGCCGCACAGGGCCGGGCCGGACGGGCCGGCCGGGCCATTGCCCCTCCCCGCCGGACCGGGTTATCCCGCCCAGCCACAGGGCGCCCTCGATCAGCCCCATGGAAATGCCGCCGAAAACCAGCACCAGGGGGGAGGTATGCCCGTTGAACGCCGCCTGGGCGATCATCCACAAGCCATAAAACAGGGTATAGACCCCCGGGCGGGGAACCAGCCGGAACAGTATTCCCAGAAGCATGAACAGCCCCAGCTTGTAGAACAGGCCCTCCACAATGAACCCAAAGGGGCCCAGCAGGAAGGAAAGGGGCAGGCCCAGCAGCAGATGCTGCACGGAAATCACCAGGAATGCACACCCGAAAAACAGGGCCACCAGGATCTGTTCGCGGGCATGAAAGCCCCCCGCCACCCGGCCCAGGCGAAACAGCGCCCTGAGAAAAACCCCCAGGGCCACCGCCATCATGGCCCACACGGCGGCCTGGCCCCAAAGCCATGTTTCGCCAGCGGGAGCCTGCGCCCGGGCTTCTCCCAGGGGCCACAGCACCAGCAGTGCCGACAGGGCGGCCCCCCATAGGGCACAGGTCCGCCCTGCGGGCAGACCGTGTACGGCTCCCGCCATCCTGACTGTGGAATCCAGGTTTGCTCCTTGGCTTTTTATCGGAAATACAGCGCGCCAGCGCCCTGCCATCACCCCGTGGCTCCTCTTCTGGATACCGCCAGGCAGGTCTTCCGGCTTCCGGATCGTCCGAGCACCGGGCCTTCCCGACGGAGGTGCTAAACCGTCAGTGGCTGTGTTCCGGCCTCGTCCCCGGTTACGGCAGCGGGGGCTGCATCGGCTTTTCACCGATTTCCCTATTATCCCTTGCGGATTCCGGCTGAGCCGGAACGCCAGGGGCCTGGGCAGCGATGTGATTAATACGCGATCTGAAAACCGCGGATGAACATCCAAGTTCGTTCAAACCGGGGGTGAATGTCAATTGGAGGCCGGGGTCTTGACAGCGCGCCCTTAAAAGGTAAATCTTGGTGTTAGCCCGGAAGAGCCGGGTCTCTGTAAACGACTCCGGGCAGGCCCGGAATCCAATCTGTGAAGGATGGAGGATAGATCGAATGCACGAGTTCACCGTACTGGCAGTGTTTGGAATGATTTCCCTGGTATATGTGGGTATTTTTGTATATTGGGAAAAATTCCACATGAAGGACTGATGAAGCTCCGTCCCGGCAGCTACGCCGGGATGCCGGGTTTCCATCTTCAGGCCGTCCCCCGCATTTCATCCCGGACGTCATTCCCAAACCAGGAAACTACTCCCATCAACAAAACGCTAAAGGCTGGAATCCGTCTGGCGGCGGTGCTGCTGGTCTGTCTGGCCGTTTCGTTTTCAGCGGCGGGTTGCCGCACCGGCAGAGGTGTCAGCCAGCCGGCCCTGGAGACCGATCCGGATTTCCGCCCGGAAAAATTCGCCCGGTTTCTGGTCGAGCGCCCCTTGCTGCCCTTCCAGGCCGATGGATCCATGCAGTTCAACTACCGCGATCAGCGTGAATCAGGCGAACTGGTGCTCCATGCCTCGGCGGCTGGATCATACCGCATCAGGCTTCTGGCCCGACTCACCGGCTCACTGTTACTGGAATTGCGTTTCGATCCCCAGCGGATCCAGGTCTGGGATTTCATCAACGAAACCATCCTGGACACGGAAAACACCCCTCCACACAGAATTTCCCTGTTCGGCCTGGACCTGACCCCGGCCGAGTTTCAGGTGCTGTTCACCGGCCGGGTTGTCGGCAGGGACTTCGGAAGCATCCTTGATCAGGCCGCCCCTCCCCCCACCGCTGCAGGGGAGGAACCACAGCGGAAAATAGAATTCCGCCGGGGGAGCATAAGGCACAGCTTCCTGCTGGGACAGCATGGATACCCGGAGCAGTGGGAAAAATTCATGGATGATGAGTTGCAGTTCCGCGTGGACTATCGCCGTTATTTTAGCCATGAATCGGAGCGGGGAACCCTCATGCTGCCCAGGACAGTCCGGGTGTATCGCCGTGACGAACAGCAGGCCGTGTTCCTTATCGGAATACGGAACCTGAATCCCGGCAGCACACCCCGGGTTTCCCTGGGCGACACCCCGGCCGGAGCCGAAGACTTCCAGCCCGTCACCCTGGCCGCGCCCTGAGGGCCTTCCTCTTGTCCGGTTTTACAGGCCGAAAAGTCCTCCCCGATGCTGGCCCGGCAGAAGGTCACTGTGTCCGAAGAAACTCTCCAGATGTAAATACACCAGTTTAAATTAAACTGATTAAGGAAATATTAACCCTTGACGTTTTGTCATTTTTAGATTATTATTCCTGGCAGGGA
>Ga0224501_10004376_pt1 | contig 11142 bp, 9 predicted proteins | sample SF_Oct11_sed_USG_4_FD_169105 | JGI IMG/M metagenome (GOLD analysis project Ga0224501, IMG submission 169105) | Sediment microbial communities from San Francisco Bay, California, United States - SF_Oct11_sed_USGS_8_1 | ecosystem: Environmental > Aquatic > Marine > Sediment | place: USA...
AACAGCAGCCGCGCACCCAGGCGGGAGATCCACCACACCCAGCCCTTGACCGGCACAAGGGCCGTGAGCAGCCACACCGGGGTGGCCAACAGGGGCAGGCAGATCAGCCAGTAAATGCCGAACAGCCAGGTGGAAACCAGCTTCCGCCAGCGGCGCCACTGCGGGGCCAGCCCGGCCAGCCACAGACGCGCCACCTGCAGCCACACCGCCCGGCGCACCACTGCGGAGGCGCCGTTTTCGTATAATTCCTTGCTGGAGGCACGCCTGATCTTGCCGCTGGAAGTCTTGGGTACCGAGTGCGGAGGCACCAGCACGATGTCGTCCACCGGGTTGCCCAGCAGGTCCAGCGCCCGGGATTCAATCTCCCGGCGCAGCTCTTCCTGCTTTTTCGGGTCGCTCACCCGTGATTCCGCCAGCACCACCAGTTTTTCGGTGCCCGAACCCCGGTCGGTGGTGCCGAACACGGCCACGCACCCTTTGCGGATGCCCTCCAGATTGCCCACCGCTTCTTCCAGTTCGTGGGGGTAGATGTTGCGGCCGGCGCGGATGATGATGTCCTTGCGGCGTCCCGTCAGGTAGACATCGCCCCCCCTGATATAGGCCTGGTCACCCGAATCCACCCACTCCCCGTTGAACAGGTCCCGGGTGGCCTCCGGGTTGCGGTAATAGCCGCTGGTAACCGAGGGCCCCTTGAACTCCAGGCGCCCCTCCTCGCCCTCGCCCAGTTCCAGACCCGAGTCGTCCACAATGCGCACCTCGTGCCTGGGCAGGGGCTGCCCGCAGGCCACGAATTCCAGTACATTGGGGTCATCCTCTTCCGCCAGCTCCGCCAGTCCCTGGGTCATGAAGATATCGCGCTTGACCCGGTCTATGATCGGCTCCCGGTCCGGCGGGGGAAAGGCCAGCCCCACGGAAGCCTCGGCCAGCCCGTATACGGGCATGACTGACTGTGAGCGCAGCCCGTAGGCGCTGAAGCGTTCGATGAACCGGTGGATCGTTCCCGGCACCACCGGTTCGGCCCCGTTGAAAGCCGCGCGCCATGAGGACAGGTCCAGGCCCTTGAGCTGCTCGTCGCTCACCCGGCGCAGCAGCAATTCATAGGCAAAGTTGGGACTGCCGGAGAGGGTGCCCCGGTGGCGGTGGATGGCCATCAGCCAGCGCTCGGGGTGAGCCAGAAAGCTCAAGGGGGACATCAGCACCAGGGGCATGGCAAAGTACATGGAGCCCATCCAGGCGCCGATCAGGCCCATGTCGTGGTACAGGGGCAGCCAACTCACGAAGACGTCCGTGGAGTCAACCCTGAGGTTTTCTCCCATGGCCCGGACATTGGCCAGCAGGTTGCTGTGGGTGAGCATCACCCCCTTGGGGTTGCCCGTGCTGCCGGATGTGTACTGAATGTGGGCCAGGTGCTCACCGGTGACATGGGCCGGGGGCACCGCCATGCCGGGGAGGGAAAGCTCTTCCGGAGTGGTAATGCTGTCCAGGGTTTCCACCTGCATTCTGAGCAGCCGGGCCGCTATCTTGGCCTCGGGAATGGTGATCAGCACCCGGGTGCGGGCATTGGCCAGAATCCCCGCGTGGCGCCGCAGGTGATCCTCGATCTGGGAGGCCCTTACCGGTGGGTAGATGGGCACGGGGATTCCTCCCGCCATCAGCACCCCGGCGAAGCTGTAAAAATACTCCAGGCAGGTGGGCAACATGATGGCCACTGTCTGTCCTGGCTCCAGCCCGGCCTTGATCAATCCGGCCGCCAGGGCCTCTGAGCGGTCCCAAAGCTGCCGGTAGGTGAGCTCGTGCAACTGCTGCTCTTCATCGTAATACAGCACATGGGGCCTCTCGGCGTGGGCCTTCACATGCCAGCCGATCACATCCAGCAGGGTCTGCGCGCTGCCCGGTGTTTCCTCCACATCGCCAAGCTTCAGGTCGTGGACATCAATGCGCTCCTTTCGGGACTTGGCGGGCTGGGCGGTGATCAGGGCCCTGAGCAGATCCTTGGGGGTTTCCGCGCCGGCCAGGGCCTGCTCGGAGATGCCCACACCGAACTTTTCCTCGATGCGGGCCAGCAGTTCAATCCGGCCCAGGCTGTCATAACCCAGGTCGTGATCCAGGGAGCTGTCCAGGGTGACGATCAGCGTTCCCATGCGATGGGGGTGCAGTTCCAGGGTGAGTTTGCGGATTACATCCAGCAGTTCCGCCGCCTCGTCCAGGGGGCTGTATGGTTTGTTTTCCGGGTGGTCAGCTTTGGTCATTGAAGGTTCCGGGTGCCCATTACAAATGGGGAAACGTAAACCTGGTTTCCGCGGGATAGAAACAGTGGTGTCCTGTTCAGCGGTCAGGCTCCCCCGTTAAAAAAAATAAGGCCATATCCCTTGTATATGTTTTGACTAATTATATCAAACGGCGCGGAGCCACAACAAATAACATCAAGTTATCAGCAAGAGAGTTTTCGGGGGATTCACGCCGGCTTTCCTGTTGCCGTTTTTCCCCGGCGAAAGTATCATGGAACGAAAATCTCTAGCCATGAAATCAGTTTTTTCCGTTCCGGCCCTGTTTCAGCGGCCTGATTTTCAGCCGGGAACCGGGTCCGGGGTAAAAGGGTGCAACAGGTGTTTTTGAAATGAACAGTCAGACTCCGATTTTGGATCACTTTCAGCGTCCCTTGCGCGATCTTCGTCTTTCGGTTACCGACAAGTGCAATTTCCGCTGTCCGTATTGCATGCCCAAGGAGGTTTTTGGCGATGAGCACAAGTTCTCGCCGAAAAGCGAAATTCTCAGCTTCGAGGAAATTATCAGGCTGTGCGGGATATTTGTTGCCGGGGGCGTGGAAAAGATCCGAGTAACCGGTGGCGAACCCCTGATCCGCAAGGATATCACCGAGCTGATAGCCGTTCTATCCAGGCTGGATGGTCTGAAGGATCTGTCCCTGACCACCAACGGGTGGCTGCTGGCGGAAAAGGTGGAAGACCTGCGCCGGGCGGGGCTGAAAAGGATCACAGTCAGCCTGGACAGTCTGGACAACGAGGTGTTCGGCCGGATGAACGGCCAGGGACACGGGGTGGGCCGGGTGCTGGAGGGGATTGAAGCGGCGCGCCGGGCCGGGCTTTCTCCCATCAAGATCAACGTGGTGATCCGCCGGGGGGAAAACCTGAAGTCCATTCTGGATATTGCGGAACACTTCCGGGGCACGGGCATTATTCCCCGCTACATTGAGTTCATGGACGTGGGGACCCGCAATGACTGGAATATGTCCCAGGTGGTGCCCTCGGCAGAGGTGGTGGAAACCATCGCGGCCCGCTGGCCCCTGGAGCCGCTGGTTCCCAACTATTCCGGTGAGGTCGCCTCCCGGTATCGCTATGCAGACGGCCAGGGCGAGATCGGGGTGATATCGTCCATAAGCAGCCCCTTTTGCCGAAGCTGCACCCGGGCCAGGCTCACCACCAGCGGACAACTGGTGAAATGCCTGTTCGCCCCGGGCGGGACGAGCCTGAGGGATATGCTGCGGGCCGGGGCGGACGATAAGGAAATACTGAGGGCGATCACCGATCTTTGGACCGGCCGGCAGGACCGCTATTCGGAGGAGCGGACCTCAAACACCCCCCTGAAGGAACGCCCCAAGATAGAAATGTACCAGGTGGGCGGATAAGCAGCCCGGGCGCATTTTCTCCGGGCCACTGCATGCGGCGGTCGGGGTTTCCCCCGTCCAGTTTTCCGACAGCCTTGAGACCAGTTTCTAACCGTTTCCGGCACCCGGTCCGCCACGCGGCCTATCCTCCGGCCTATCCTTCGGCCCGCTGCCTGGTTTCCGCCACCGGGTGAAGAACCTGGATATCCCCAGGTGCAGCGTCGGGACCAGCAGGCAGGCCACCAGCACCCGGGCAAAGTACCGGTACAGTGGGCTGCGCTCCGGGAAGTTCATGTCAACGAAGAAATAATCCACGAAGTAGTTCATGGTGGAGGCGGCGATGATGGCCATGAACAGCGCGCTGCTCAGGCTGCGGGAGGCTCCGGCCACCGCCAGGCAGAGCACAATAAGCCAGGGGTCCAGGGCCACATCCAGCACGGCGCCACCAAAATACTGAAAATCCAAAGGGTCCTCCGGATGTGGGAAATCTGCGGTTCGCCCCCAGCTTTGGCTTCAAGCATAGGCGCCATGGCCCCTTAAATCAATCCGGGGCTCCGGGGGGCTGTGCCTGCTGCCGGATCAGTTGTAGGGGATGTCGCTGTCCGGCCGGCTGGAAAGATTGGCGAACTTGGTGTGCTCGGGGATGAACGCCAGCCGGATGCCGTTTCTGCTGGTGGTGATGGGCCCGTTGCGGTGTTTGGAGATGTGGATCTCGGCGATGCCCTGATCCTCTGTTTCCGGGTTGTAGACCTCGTCGCGGTAAATGAACATTACCAGGTCAGCGTCCTGCTCGATGGAGCCGGATTCCCGGAGGTCGGACAGCCGGGGCCGCTTTTCCGGGCGCTGTTCCAGCGAGCGGTTGAGCTGCGCGCAGGCTATTATCGGCACGTTAAGCTCCTTGGCAACGGCTTTCAGGGAGCGCGATATTTCGGCGATTTCCTGTTCGCGGTTGTCGGTGCGCTTGTTGGCGCGCATGAGTTGCAGGTAGTCCACCACGATCAGCCCCAGGCCGTGTTCGGCGTGGATGCGCCGGGCGATGGCCTTTACTCCCAGCGGGGTGATTTCCGGTGTCTCGTCGATGAATATCTTGGCTTCGGAGAGTGACCCGGCGGCGGCGGCCAGCTTGTCCCACTCGAAGTCGTCCAGGCTGCCCGTGCGCAGTTTCTTTAGCTCCACCCCGGCCTCCGAGCACAACAGACGGTCGGCCAGCTGCTCCTTGGACATCTCCAGTGAGAACACGATTACCGGCGCATCGTTGCTGATGGCAGCGTGCCGGACTATGTTCAGCGCAAAGGAGGTTTTGCCCATGGAGGGGCGGGCAGCCAGGATGATCAGGTCGGAGGGCTGAAGGCCGTTGGTGTAATCGTCCAGCTCGATGAACCCCGAGGGCAGCCCCGTGAGGCCGCTCTGGCCGGTCTGGCTCGCCAGTTTCTCAAAGTTGGTGTTGAGGATGTCCTTCAGATTGGCGTAGCTCCGGCGGGCCGACTTGGTGGCCAGCTCAAGGAACACATTTTCCGCCTTTAAGAGCAGGTCCTGGGCCTTGTCCTGATGCTCCCGGCCCTGGGAGGCGATTTCGGTGGCTGCGTTGATGAGCGAGCGCAGCTGATACTTCTCCTGCACGATTTCGGCGTATACCAGCACATGGGCGGATATGGGGGTGAGGTCTACCAGTTCGGCCAGATAAACCAGCCCCCCCACCTGATCCAGCTTGTTCTTGCTGCGCAGGAAATTGCCCAGGGTGATCTCGTCAATGGGGTCCTGCTGCTCGGTGAGCGAGAGCATTCCCTTGAATATTTCGCGGTGGGCCGGGGAGAAGAAATGTTCCGGAGTCAGCAGTTCCTGGGCCTGGTAGATAGCCTCATTGTTGTGAATGATGGCTCCCAGGACCCCTTGCTCTGCTTCCTTGTCATGCGGAAGAAAGGTTTCAGGTGTGGCGGATTCCTTGGCTATCACCTTTTCCCTCCATGGATCAGGTCAAAACGCTAATTCCCGGGTCGGCGGCGTCATCGCACATGGACGATGCCCATGATGCTGGTCCTTATTCTGGCTGCCGGACCGTCGCTTTTCGGTGTGTAGGTTGCTCTGGCTTTTCGGGCTTCCCTGCCAGGGTTTATCTGGCCAACCCGCTGTGTTCACAGGCTCGGTGGAGGGTGTGCCCTTCATCCCCCCTCCGGTGTCCGTTCCGGCCGGGGGAATGCCCGATGCTTCCCTTACTGTCTAAACTATTATATAGGACCACCGGGGGCTGGCGGTCAACCGGGATTGTATAAAATCAACTAAGCGCCTGTTCGGCATGGGGAAACAACAGGGCCGACCGCAGGTGTGGAGGCTACTGCTCGGTCGGCGCTGCTTCCTGTTCAGCCGGGGACTGCTCGGCGGAGGCTTCGGCGGCCGACTCCTGCCCTTCTCCGGCGGCGGCCTGGGCACCCTCGGCGGCTTCTTCAGCGCCTTCTTCGGGCTGCTCTTCCTCCTTGCCAATCAGTTCGCCCTCGGGCTCGACCCGGAATTGAAGGTCCACCTTGACTTCGGAGTGTAGCCTTACGGTGGCGGTGTAGTTGCCCAGACTTTTCACCGGGGAAAGCAGGGTAATATACTTGCGTTCGATTTCGTAACCCTGCGCGGCCAGCAGGGCCTGGATATCGCGGTTGGTGACCGAACCGTAGAGCTTTCCGCCCTGACCGGCCTTGACCTTTATCGCAAGTTCCAGCCCGGATACCTTCTCGGACTCGCTCTGGGCCTGTTTCACGGCTTCCTGCCGCATGCGTTCCAGGTGCTGGCGGTGGTGGGCCAGTTGGGCGGCATTTGTTCCCGTGGCGGAAATGGCCATGCCACGGGGCAGGAGGAAGTTTCTGGCGTAGCCGTTTTTCACCTGCACCTCGTCGCCAAGTGAGCCGAGGTTGGGAACGTTCTGTGTTAGAATGATGCGCATGTGATCCTTGCCTTGCGTTCTCTTTTATACTGCCTGGTATTTGATACTGTGAATTCTTCGCGCTGTTTTTCGGGTGCGCTGTTATCTGTTCCATGCCGCCGGCACGGTTTCTTTCCATACTGCTTCTTTCGATCGGTACTGTTTCTGCCGGTATTGTCTTCTGCCGGTATTGTCTTCTGCCGGTATTGTTTTCTGCCGGTACTGTCTTCTGCCGGTAGTGCCGGGACTGGTGGAGTGCCCGGGCTGGCATAGTCTGGGCCTGCATTCTACAAGGATGCTGCTACCTGCATCCCGGCGCCGGGCCCGCCCGCTGGAGGGCCGCAGCTAATCAGTACTGCAAATCAGTGCTGCAATTCAGTACTGCAATTCAGTACTGCAATATCAATCCGGGTAGACGTGCCCTTCGGAGAAGGATATCAGGGCGATGTTCCGGGCCCTCTTGACCGCCAGCCTCAGCTTGCGCTGGGTCTCGGCCGTGTTTCCTGTGATCCGCCGGGGAAGTATGCGTCCCCGTTCCGTCAGGTAGTTCTTCAGCAGTTCGATGTCCTTGAAGGGAATCTCCTGCAGTTTGTTCAGTTCGGAGTTCTTCCTGCGGGGAACTACCGCCCTGGCGCCCGAGCCGCGCTTTCTTGCCGTACCGTTTGTACCCTTGGTCATGGTTGCCGCCTGTTATTCAATCATGTTCTGGGCGATGGTGCCCTCTGATTTGAGTTTCTTGTACTTGCCGAATTCCTCTTCCACATCCTCGACGGATACGGAGAGCCACTTGATGACATCATCCTCCAGTCGGAACTGGTTTTCCAGCGCCCTCAGTGCGTCCGGGGTATTGTCCAGATAGAACATGTGATAGACGCCGTGGCTCCGCTTTTTCACCTCATAGGCCAGCTTGCGCCGTCCCCATTCATCGTGGTGAACGATGCTGCCGCCGTTTTTGTCCACAATGGACTTGAACTTTTCCAGCAGGCCTTTCTGCTGATCCTGGTTTACTTCCGGGTCCAGGATGAAGATTGATTCGTAACCCTGCATGTAGGTTTTTTCCTTAACGATTTGGTTATTCCCGGGATTTCCCGGGGGGTTATCATTCCGCGCCGTCTGGGGCCGCATCACACGGGTGTTCCGTTATCATAGCCGAATGTCGGCTCAGGGTGAACTCCAGCTTTCAAAACTTCCGTCTTTGAGGAACTCCAGGGCCGAACGGGCTGCGTTTTCCACGGCCTGTTCCAGTGCTTCCCTGTCCTCGCCAACCGCCGCCAGCACATGTGATGTCACCTGGCCTTTGTGCTCAGGGCGTCCTATGCCGATCCTGATTCTTTTGAACCGGCTTCCGCCGGTTTCGGCGATAATGGATCTCAGTCCATTATGTCCGCCGTCCGAGCCCTGGGGACGCTGTCTGATCCTGCCGGGTGGCAGTTCCAGATCGTCAACCACCACAAGGCAGTCTTCCAGCGGTATCTTGTAAAACCTCACCAGGGCCGCCACGGCCCGCCCGCTGCTGTTCATGTATGTCTGCGGCTTAACCAGCAGCCCCGGGGCGCCCTGTGCCTCAACACGCGCCACCAGCGCCTCGTGCTGGTTTTTCCAGCCGGAGACCCCCAGCAGTTCGGCCATTTTGTCCACAACCCAAAAGCCCAGGTTGTGCCGGGATTCCTCGTAGGCCTTGCCCGGGTTTCCCAGTCCCACGATAATTCGCATCTGCCGTCCAGCCGGGTATCGTGCCCGCGAGTTTTAATCCTCGGTTTTTTCCTCTGCCGCCGCCGCAGCTCCTGCTTCGGCGCCTTCCTCTGAGGCTTCCTTTTCTTCAGCCATCTTGGCCGGAGAGATCATCACGAACAGGGTGTCCTCCGGGGGAGAAATTATCTTCATGCCCTCGGGAAGCACCACATCGGAAACGTGCAGGGTGTGTCCGATGTCCAGATGGGAGACATCCACGGGGATGAACTCCGGAATTATCGTAGGCAGACATTCGATGTGTATTTCGTGATTGACGGTCTGCAGGATGCCGCCCAATTTCTCGCCAACGGACTTGCCGGTGGGGCGGACCTCGACAGGGACCTGAACCACCAGTTTGATGTCCACTTCCTGAAAGTCGATATGCAGCAGGTTGCGGCCCACATGGGTGGTCTGCACCTCCTTGATGAGCACCTTGCGCTTGTCCTCGCCCGTGCCGCCGGAAATATTGAGTTCTATCAGGCGCCCCGAGCCATGCAGCGCCGCCATGAGCATGGTCATATCATGGTCATTGACTTGGACCGACAGGGGGTCCCTCAAGCCGTATACCACCGCCGGCACGTTGCCTTCCCGGCGCATCTGCTTTGCCGCTCTCTTGCCGGTCTCTGTTCTCAAGCCGGCCTCCAGGTTGAACTCCGTCATTGTCTGATCCTTAAAAAGTGCCTCAAAAAGTGCATCAATATTATTGCATCCAGGGGGCCAGGCTTGCTCCCGGGCTGTCATGTCCCTGGATTCGCGTGGCTGATGGCCCTTCCGGTCTTAATAGCCGTGTGGGTTTGTCCCTGCTCGGCAATCTGTCATTAAATCCGGCAAGGTGACCATTCGCGGATACCTTCCACAGGCAACACCTGCGAAAACACCGCTCCCCCCGCCGAAAAACACCGCGATTACCATAACCCAAACCCAATTTGTACGATCATTTTTGCCTGTGGTCAAGGAAAATTGAGGTCAGGTTTCAAAAACACGAGCCGGTGGAAGGGTCAGGATGTAAAAACGGCCTTCCGGGGGCCTTTAGGAGGGCACCGGAGGCGACAAAAAACACCGGCCGTCAGGCCGCCGATTGCAAACCCGGGCCAGTTGGGTGAAAATGCCGGACGGGCGCTGTTATTTCTATCGTCGCGAGGGATATGCCCGGCGGGGATGATCAGGCAACGTGAAGCCCGGGAGAATTGCGACGGGGATAATTATAATATACCCGGTTATATACACACGGTTATATACACCCGGTTATATAGTCACAGCCTGCAGGGTAAACAGTCACAGGTTATCAGGGGGCTGACAGCGGTCGGCCGCCCACGCTCAGCACAAGACAATTCCGACATGAACGAGACCAACAAAGAATCACAGGGCATACACCCCACCGCAATAATTGATCCCGGAGCCCGGCTGGGCCAGGGAGTTTCCGTGGGGCCGTATTCGGTCATCGGGCCGGACGTGGTCATTGGCGATGGCACCGTCATCCAGAACCACGTCACCATAACGGGCCCCACCACCATCGGCGTGGAGAACGTGATATACCCCTACGCCTCGGTGGGCCACGACCCCCAGGACAAGAAATTCAAAAGCAGCGAAACTTCCATTCTGGAAATCGGCGACCGCAACCGCATACGCGAATGCGTGACCATCAACCGGGGCACGGAGGATGGGGGCGGCTACACCCGGGTGGGCAACGACAACTGGATCATGGCCTATGTGCACATCGCCCATGACTGCATCGTGGGCAACGACACAGTGCTGGCCAACAACGCCACCCTGGGCGGGCACGTCACAGTGGAGGACCGGGCCTACCTGGGCGGGTTCACGGCCGCGCACCAGTTCTGCCGCATCGGCCGGCATGTGATGACCGGCGGGCACACCATGATCGCCCAGGACGTGCCGCCCTATGTGGTCGCGGTGGGCAACCGGGCCAAGATGTTCGGCATCAACAAGGTCGGCCTGGAGCGCTACGGCTTCACCAAGGAGGAGATCAAGGGGGTGGAAAAGGCCTACAAGATGTTCACCCGGGGCCGGGGCAAGACCGAAGACACCCTGAGCGAAATCGAGCAGGCCCTGGGGGAAATAGAGCCTGTGCGCAACTTCGTGGAGTTCATCCGCAAATCCGAGCGGGGGGTCTGCCGCTGAGAAACCCCGGCGCGTCCACCCGGAGGCCCCCCGTCAGGTCCGGCGGTGTCTGTCCGGGGAAGGCGTTTCAGCCAAAAATATATTTGCAGCCATACACACACCGCCATTCCCGATGACACATATATGACAGGCATTCGAGAACCCTTTTTGAGCGTACCGGGCTTTTCCTTTGCCGGCATGAACCTGGGGATAAAGGACCGCTCCCTGGATTTCGGTCTGGCCCGCTGCCGGGTCCCCTGCGCCGCCGCGGGCATCTTCACCCGGAACAACTTTCCCGGAGCGCCCGTGCTGGTGGGCCGCGAGCACCTGGCCGGAGGCAGGCTCCAGGCCATCGCCGTGAATTCCAAGAACGCCAATGTGGCCACCGGCACCGGGGGCCTGGAGGACAGCCGGAGAATCTGTGAACTGGTGGGCGGGGAACTGGGCATTGCCCCGCAACTGGTGCTGCCGTCATCCACGGGGGTGATCGGGGTGCGCCTGCCCATGGAGCGAATAGTTGCCGGCTGCCGGGACCTGGCCGCGCGGCTTGGGGATGACCGGGAGCACCTGGAATCATATGCACGGGCCATCATGACCACGGATACCCGCCCCAAGGGTGTTTCGCTGCGGGTGGGGCCGGCCGTGCTTACCGGAGTGGCCAAGGGGGCGGGCATGATCGAGCCCAACATGGCCACCATGCTGGCCTACTTCTTCACCGATGCCGGACTGCCCCCAGAACAGTTGCAGGGGATGCTGCGGCGGG
>Ga0224501_10004377_pt1 | contig 11141 bp, 7 predicted proteins | sample SF_Oct11_sed_USG_4_FD_169105 | JGI IMG/M metagenome (GOLD analysis project Ga0224501, IMG submission 169105) | Sediment microbial communities from San Francisco Bay, California, United States - SF_Oct11_sed_USGS_8_1 | ecosystem: Environmental > Aquatic > Marine > Sediment | place: USA...
TGTGCGGGAGCTTAGTTATGGTGGAGTAATTATAGTCTCACGGCTCAATGTACGCCGCATGTCATAGGGAATATAACAGTGTCAAATAGGGCTATTTTACTGTACAAGGCAGACACTGACTGTTTCTATTAATGAGGTCTAGACATTAACCGCTTGCTGAATCGGTTTTCCTACTACTCCATAAACATCATAATTAGTTGTGCATTGCGTGATTAGAGACTTTTTCCAAGTGTCTCATTACAGGTCGCTGGTTCAATTTTCATTTAGTGTGCTTGGAATACAAGCGCTGCAACAAGACCGTTATAGGAACGCTGAGCTTTAATACAGTGAAACTTGGATAACTCGAACTGCAGGGGACCACCAAAAAATTTTGAGTTATGAAAAGTTTGAGTTATGAGTTGTACTCTCCTTTTGCTTTAACCAGAGTTATGAGTCATGCTCTCACTTTGCTTTAACCAAAGTTAGGAGTTATGCTCTCCCTTTGCTATAACCAGAGTTGTGCTCTCCCTTTGCTTTAACTGGAGTTATACTCTCCCTTTGCTTTAACCATGTGGCCACCATAGTGAGTCTATTTTGCTCTGGTGTATTCCATTTCCTGGCTAAACTTTCTAAAATTTGCGAGATTCTCTTCTCACGTGAGAAGAAAGCAATGAAATTAAGCTTGTTACACAAGAATGTAAACACATCCAGCCACATAAAAGGTAATTTGATGGCACTAACCGCAGTTTTTAGTTCGAGTTATGACTGAAAGTTCGAGATATGCCCAGCCAATTATCATTACCCAGGCAGGGACCTTGAAACTTGGTCTGAGTTAAGCAAGTTTTCGAGTTATCCGAGGTCGAGTTAACTAAGTTTCACTGTAATTTGAGCAGAATAAGTCGGCGATCTCGTATTGATCTTTCTTTTCACCAATTTCCGCATTATTTTATACATTTTATTCCATTATTTTATTCTTTTGATGAACTGGTTTCTTGCAACCAAACATCCTAACTTCTCTATCTGTAGTGGTTACCTTCTGCCAACGGGTAAGTTGAATTGTTTGTGCCAATAGTTAGCACCCTAATCTATCAAATATTGGTGATTTTAACATATTTTTTTCAGGCCTTTTGACGTACGCCAATATTCGATTGGCTGATCGTCTGCAGCCAGCCTCTACCTTGGATGCCAGAACAATCAGGCTGCAGAAAAAGGTTCGCTCCACTGGGTAAGATCTCAATATTTTTTTCTCCTATTTATCCTATGACATCTTCACTGTTTTACCAAAGTTGCCGGGTTAAATACTTGGTGACTTCCAGTTACTGCTTAGTAAAGAGCACAGTGAGCGGGTCGGTATCAACAGTCCACCTCATATAGAGGTTTATTTTTGTTTTGAGCTAAGAATTATGTGAGGAGCACACGCTCACAAAAAAGTATCTAATCCACCGGCTTCATCATCATCATAATAGTGGCAATGTTATATTCCTTCAATCAGCGAACTGCTCCACTCATAACAGCGAGTGTTTATGTGATAATATTGTACCACAGGTTGGTGTTGGCAGCGTGTATGGTACCTTTCTCCGCCGTGATGCCGAGCTGTCTCAGTGTCTTCTGGGTCGCCTCTTCCTTCTACAGTCTCACTCAGTATCTTCTGCTTTCTGTGCCCCAAGTACGACGGGCAGTCGGTGAGTCTCCTTGTTTTTGGGTATTTTTTATTTTGATCTGCCCTGCCGAGAATTCCGTGCGCCACCAATGTGACGTACTGTCCGAACATCCACGTTGGAGCTTTCTGCTCGATCAGACATGTCGCTAGTACGTTCAAAGGTATGTTGACTCACTTCCTTTTTTGTTTGACTATTATTTAGTGGCAATTTTCCCATTCGCACTGTTTGGCTTACACGTAAGCCACCTGAATCAAAGTTATGATAGAGTCCGTTGTCAATGCACACTGGCTAAATTGACTCAATACGAAGACACTTCATTTTATTTTACGCGGAGAACTTCAACAAAACCTAGACCTTTCATACATTAAGGCTTCCCTTTTAAGTGTGAGGCTCTCACATCGACCCTAGTTTAAAGTGTGTAAGAGTTTGCGTCGGATTCACCTTAGACAGTCGATAAAACACGGCGAGCACGAGTCAAACTCTATGTACTCTCCGGTCGAAAAGTTGTTGATTTAACAAACTAGCGATGTTTTCCTACCACTTGCGGCCAGACATTCATGATACCAGAGGGCTAGCACATGATGCCTGGTGGCTAGGGCGATGAGATTCCTGTGGTTACTTGTTGCTGAGTTTATTGGTCATACATACCAATGACAGTTTGTACGCAATAGCCCTGGCTAACTGTGAACTATCATTATACTTGGTGCCTTGTTAAGCAAGATCAATCGGCGGCCATGCTGTCCATATTATTTTTTCATATTTTGTATTCCCATCAAAAATTCACAGAAGATGGCCTATATCATGAATACATTGTACATTGAGGGAATTTTCGAACAAATTGCTAAATCAGCAGACAACTTCATTTTCTGTCTAGACCATATAAACCTATATAGTGAGTCAGTAGCTTGACTACCAAATCCGTGTTTAGATAGGGACGAATCCAACGGGAATCGCTAAGCTCCGCCCATCATCGTATCCTGTCACACCTTATCAGGCATTTGAGGCAGCAGGTTTGGAGCAAGATCTTCCAAGAAATGAGATCAAGCGTACAGTGTGAGACCATATTTTTCAGTACACAAACACTTTAAAGGGGTTATGACTTGGGCAAGAGTGACTTCACTTGTTTGTAGATTCTGAAGCCTACCATGAACAAATGGGCCCAATACCAGTTCAAAGGAAGCTTAGATATAGCCCTATTCAATGCACATACCTAGAGCCCTCGACGACGTACTTTTCAAACCGTCGACGCACCAGAATTGGCCTCGAGATACGAAATTAACACAGCTGTTGATGTTTGCGTTAATTTCTCGGCTTACACCCCGATGTTTGACAAATGCATTTGCATGTGTATACTAGACTTGTAGTTACACAAGTCTGAATAGAGAAACCGTGCGACAAGAATATAGAAACAGGGTTACAGAGAGCAGTTTTTCACCTGTCAACGAGCGTGAGTGCCATTATTGCACAATTATAGAGGCCCAAATGCAACGGCCTCTATTTAGGGCTAGGGAAAACCGGCAAAGTACTTCTTATAACTTAGGTTTTCTCCAGTCTTACGTTCAAATTTAAGTTCTACTCGATGTTGTAAGGGGGTGAAGATCACTAGGTTACTAAGTTTTAGTAATTATATCCCATTTTATTTCTATTTGGGCCGTAGTTATTCGAGTGACCGATACTCGGTTTGTGGAAAAAGACCACTTGCTATCGCTGTGATGAATGTGGAGTTGCCTCCGTTTAAGACTGGGGAACACAACTCCAAAAATGCGTCAACCATCAACCGTGTCATAACCCCTTTAAAAAAGAAGCCTCACTTTGAGGTATACAATTGATATTGGCTCGTATGTGGTGCTCCATGTTACGCTGCTAATGGTGAAGAGATCCGGCCATTTTCCTGTAATAATGAACAAGTTGTACACGAAAAAAAATTGAATGTATAAATGTTGCTAGCATTTGCCTGGACAGTTTTTGGTTATAACAACTTCAATCTTTCGTAGGAATCCCCGCAGTAAAGAATGAACCAAATATACACAGACTGACCAGACGATCGTGACATCACCCGTGACAAGCCACTAGAATCACGGTGGCTCTACCACCATGTGACAAGTCTTCCTGTCGACGTTAAACTGGCCATCCCAACTACTACAACATCAATTTAGCTCGCATTTTATTTACGGAGTTGTCTACCTTCTTCATAAAATCTACAGCGACCGCAATAGAGATGTTCCGCTTTGATGCCACCAGAACTCAATTTCTGTCCGTGGGATCAGCTTTGTAACTGCGGACTGATTGCCTATCCTCATATTCTCATCAATGGCATCACTCCAGGAGCTGTGAGATTTTTGCGCATACATTTGTGTATAGGGAGGCGAAGATATTGTTGTGCCAAAGATGAAGCGCGATTAGAATTTGATTGGGGTCTCATCTTACATGAAGATGACTGACTAAGGTTTGTGATATTTACAATGTAATATAGTAGTAGATGTTCTTTGTGCCCACTACTGCTGTCCAAGTTTAGCAGATTCGAGACATTAAACCTTTTTTACAATTGTGAAAAATAAACTTATGACAATACTTGCTGTAATGGTGTGAAACTGCTTCATATCTGGACTAAAAATTAATGCATGGTTCTTGTAAAAGATTGCCGAATACACTTCTTCTTTTTATAGAGCTACACCGCTACAGCGAGCTTGTTGCTCTTGTGCAACAGATTTCTGTGAGCGACACAATTCAATTGAGTAAATGCCATGATGGTTTGGTAAGCTAACCTGGCTTTCCTAGCATACGGCAATGAGAGTGAGGCTTTCTCCACTATCGAAATGTATCGAGAATTTATGTCACGAGACTAATGATCGGGCCAATCCGAATGTAAATTGTGCACACAGTTTGCGGCAAGGAGCATACAACTCTGTATAAAAAGTGACAGTAAAAATAAAAAAATGGTATTAATACCAGAAAATTCAATATTACCCCATGTCATGAAGAGACATAATAGGTCTGACAGGTAGATTTTCAGAGTGAGTCCATTGGTATCAGTTTTCCCGGATTCATCAAGCCGAGTGGGTCAAGAGTTTGTTTAATTTGTTGCATGACTCTTAAACTTCCCGGCCCGATCTCTTCCAGAAGATACTTCATTTTTCCAATACCCACACCATGTTCTCCAGTGCATGTACCCTCAACAGCTAAAGCTCGTCTGCAAAATGAGAATTTACCCATGAATTAAAGTTTATTTAGTTCATCCTACAATTGCCCCTAGGCGGTACATGTAGTTCTTCCATTTATTTGATTGGTGGTAAAAGCTTGGGCTTAGAATACACATGCGTGCAGCGAATCATGTGTCAAATCCTAGAGAACCCGGTCGGGCGACAGTAGGGTGCCTGACCTTAATTCTTTCAGCATAAACCTGGGTTCAAACCCTGATCATGACAGGCTCTCATTGTGAGTGCAAGCTCTTTGCATATATCCAACCTCAAAACACTTGGAGAGAAAATGGGTGTTGTAAATTTGTCACAAACCCTAGATATGACATTAACAACACCGAGCGATATGGCTTCCTCTCCCCTGACGATCTTCGAGGTTATGGTATCAAAAACAAAGCATGGAAGAGGAGACTCACTTGACAATATTCGCAGAGACCTCCATAACAGTTGCGACCTCGTTCGGATCATCTGTGTTTAAAATCAGTGTAACATGGTAGTTTCCATCACCAACATGGCCGAGGAGAGGTGCTGCAATTAGTGAGGAATCAAAACTTGTAAAAGTTAGGGGTAACTCAACTCAGTGGGGATAACCGGTGGTAGAGCTATGGGCCTGCAACTACGAATCCGTGAGAACCCAAGACTCAACTCGCACAAATATGTATTCTAACCACTAAGCTACCACTGCTCCCTCACATTATTCCTAGCTAAAAAGCCTCACTATGAGGTGGAGCATGGATACTGACCCGCTGATGATGCATGCTTCATGCACTACCATAACTGATGGAAAAACCAGGTAGCTTCACTATGTTGGTGAGGAGCCTATATGACAAAAAACCCTGTAAAAGTATGTAATAACAATCTTAGGATTTGCTTCCCAATGCTGGTGGTGTTTGTCCTTGTTCTAGGCTTTTAGCAAGTCACTCACTCCGCGTTGCCAGCGTGACTTCGGAACACCACGGTAAAAAGATGGAGATTGTAGACGGCAAATAAGGGTCAGGATCACTGCCTACCGACAAGGTTTCTTTGTGTTAGTTCTTCTTTTGTAGCCATGATCACCTCAGTTAGTTTAGAGATTGGTACACAGACATCTGTGGATAATGCCTGCAAATGGCCAAAACAGCTTTTATTTCTGAACTACACAAGTATTTGGCCGATGTATGGAGGGGATCTTCTCTGCTAAACCTGAGGGGTTTTCAGGGGTGCTAGGAGGCTAAAAGATGATGTGAAGAGCTTTCACTCACAGTAGTACTCGGTATTTATATAAGATCGGTAATTCGGCTAATTCTATCAATGCGATCAACGATACTTTCCTGTCTCGATACGGCTTTAAATTTTGGACGAAACAGAGTCCCATCAACTACATATTTTTTAAATATACCTGTGACAAATACCATACTATACCAAAAACCCTGATAGTATTATCACAGTATAAGCTTGGAATATTTATCGTTCAATCATACGACACCACTGGAGCTTCCCAGTCAAACACGTGAGTAGAAGACTGTAGTATGGAAGCCTATCAGCCAATCAAAGCATGCTACACATGCTTAGTAGCCAACCAACGCAAGCAGCGCAGGCTTTCCAGTCAATCAAAGCGAACTACACAGGTTTAGTGGCCAATCATATGCTGACCTGACATCCTGGTCGTAGAGCCAGAGCGGCATATAGAGCGTTGTGTCGAGCTTTCCACAGTTTATTCCGTTCTGTTAAGTCGGAAGCCCACTGAAATCCTAATCCTCCACGATCTTGGAATATCACTCCTGTATATAAGCCATATAAAGATAAAGGCTGTCCAGTAGCCACTAATGGTTGTCGGGGAAATGGCTGTTAAAGAGCACACTTGTACCGGTAACTGTATAGCTGAGGTGGGAGCCCACTCCTCTTCCTCGCGACCTTCACCTTCCCCAGCTCTGAAGAGAGTCAGGTACCCATTCACTGCTGAGAAGAGAGTTATTAAAAAGACCCCTACTCAACCTGTGTTCAGAACCCGGAACCTTCAGCACCAGTGGTGAGCGCTCTAACCATTCAGCCACAGTGCCTCACTATAAGGCATAATATTATTATTATTAATATTGCTATTACTATTATTATTGCTATCCATGAGACATCCTCCAACAACAAGTCTCAGTGTTCAATAAAGAGGCCCACCCATATAGTTACCTTATCTATGGGGTACAACATGGACCACCTATATAGTTACCTTATCTATGGGGTATAACATGCACCGTCCTGGAAACCAGTCCATGGGTTGATGATGTTATCCATATATGTAAAAGAATAGGATCTTACCCACAGTTTCAGCTTGCTCTTTAGTCTCCAACTCCGTGCCATGGAATTCCAGGAACAGAGATGGTTTGTTCTCGTAGTTCAATTTACTGAATTTATTGGTTGCCATCATCATCATTTCATCCAGCAACTCTGTAAGTTATACTGACTCATGTGATACTCTCCGAGCAAATGCGTAATGAAACAAATGCGAGGTTTCTACTACTGGATTTATACCTGGATGTTCGTCGACGAAACCTTTCCTCCATAATTCACGCAGTGGCGGTGAATAAAAATCGTGTGGCACACACGGCGTCGTACCGGGATTGACACGGGATATTCGTTCAACGTTCGTCTCGATCCATAGGTGAACTCGCGCAAGGAAACTTATGGCGAGTCACGCTAATAACCGCGCTAACGTCCAGTAGTTGTATCGAGATTCAGCGGATATGCGTGATGTCTCCTGGGATACTCGAGCCGTCTTGACTCTCAATCAATAATTGCTCACCACCACTCCATACGTGCTTCTGTCACCGACAAAGTCATTCGTCAATGAACATCCATGTATAAACCCAGCATATGAAGCTGTTTAGCAACAAAGTTCCAATAATCGAATATGTGAGCAACAATAGCCACCTTCTTGAAACATAGTTCCATTGTATATATTCTTCGTGCATTGAGTTGCTCTGAAATTCCGCAGTGAGCCCATCTGCTGACTACACTAGCAACCGGCAGATCATAGACACACAATAGTTATTCTAGCCCGCCATTCGACGACACTCCGTACGCGCTATTTCACCTGACAAAGGGGATACCAACGATCGTTGACAAATACTAGGCTTATATACAGACATTCGTTGAAAACACCTTTCGATGATGGATGAAAATTGTGTGGCTCCGTACCGCATCAACCCTAAGTTGAAACAACATATTCGTCCATTGTTCGCCTCAAAAATATTTTGTTTTCAAACAAGAAATGTTACAGCGAACCACCCTAACAACTGTGCTAACATCTGGTGGTTGTTTTGAGATTCCTCAGATATTTGAGAGGTCACCTCGAATCTCTTACTTGCTCTGATCCTCGATCAACTATCGTTTGTTGTGGCAACTTTTTCCGTTGATGAAGTTGATAGTCGACGACCATTCTCATATAAACTTAGCAGCGAGGATCAGTCTGGTGTCAATGGTCACAAAATCGTGAAGCAAATGCGAAGGAGGCCTACATCCAGTAGTGGACACACGCTGAATAGATATACTGATTATATATCTATGGTCATCACTAACCTATCCTTGCCACAGGTACTCCACATTGTAGCACATCTTGTGTTGCTTCAACCGCTGCCTGAATGCTGTCAAACTGACACACCGCTGATGTGATCTGCAAAATACAGGCAGAAAAGGGATTCAACGGGTTTCCTTGTTGTTGTTTTTGTTGTTGCAGTTGTTCTACTCATTGATATGAAATTCTCAATATGAAATCGTCGGTTTCCAGGTCGATTAAACCGATTCGTCTGTATGACATCACATAGGCGTGAACTACACACGAATCATAACAAGTATATAATGTACAAACAACACCACATAAGCGTGGATCCAAGTTACGAAGTTGTCTACCTTTTTCATGAAAGTTGCAGCGAGCCCACTGAAAGTGTTACATTAGGTGCATTCGCGTGCTCGCGACTGAAACTTTTGAAAAAACATTTCGGTCGCGAACACACAGTCGCGGTGAGGAAACGCAGTTGAGTTCAAGATGGACTTTGATTGAATCAGAGTTGTCCTCTCCCAATAATTTTTTTAACTCATCGGTTAGAGCTGAACGATCGTTCGCGATTCGTTATCCTAACGCAGTGATCAAGCCTCTTTGCGGTAACCCTGACATTTGCCTAAACTACTAGGCTAACGCCTACTTTCGATCGTGGAATTCTGTTCGTATGCTTTCGTTCGCAGATCCCTACCGAGAATGACTCATCGGTTAGAGAATGAAAGATGCTTTTTTGGATCACGCTTTTCGGTCGCGCTCTTGAGTAGTTTAGCAGATTTCGCGACCGAAGTCCATTTCATTTGCGATAAAAGCTGAGCACGTGAATGCACCTATTACGATAATGTCGGAACTCATTGAGAATGTCTGCTGGCTGTACTGCTAACTTAGTCACGATCCATATATTCATACCAATATTGATCACACATACCGTATCTGGTATTCCGAAGAGCTTGAGTGTAGTAGAAGTTATGAATCCTAATGTGCCTTCTGATCCGACAAACAGATTGGTGAGGTTATAGCCAGCTGCACTCTTTCTGGTCCTTCTACCTTCTCCAGCAGTGTGAATAACGGTGCCTGCCAAATTGAAAGCAGTCTTTTTTCCTCGTATGACATCTCTACCATTATGGTGACAGCTGCCGGGTTGGATAATTATTTTTCCACCAGTAACAGTTTAGCATGGAGCACCAGGGTCAATATCAATGCTCCGCCTCAAAGTGAGGCTCGCTTTTGTTTTGAGCTATAGGGTGTATGTGACCCAGAAGAATGTGAAGGGATAGGTCAGTGTATAGGGTGCTTGGCTGGAAATATGCCATTGGTTTGGGTCGTGCTCATGACACTCTCATTGTGGGCGTGAGCTTCCAAAATAGTTCCTAGCCCTTGCTGCACCTGGGACCGCCGTGCCTGGCCGCGCTGACATCAAACATGGGCTAGAGACGGTCACACCGCCATTCATGGCCAAGCACAACTTTGACAACCCGGCTTTCATGTCAGTGCAGCCATGCACGGCCGTACCAAAAGTTTGGGCTGACTTTGGTGGCTTAAAACCCACATAAATCTGATAAACAGGATGGCCAAATGCTTGTCAAGAACAATAAAGCACCTGCATGCACAAGCCAAATCTTACCATATCATTATTAGCTAACTAGACTTGGGAACACTTTTAATCAATACCCTTTAAATGCAATAATTTTAAGATTCGGCTACGTAATCATGTGATACACAAGATATAGATGTTTTCAACGCTGACCAGGACTGTCAAATGGGCTCTGCTTACAGGACCAATGTCTTTGATTAACGCTTTCTTCGCTTCATGGACCTTAATGTAAAAAAAGACTTCTAGTCTTATCTAAGCTATCCATGTAAAATAAAACTATCAAATCAAATAAAATAAAAAAAACTCACCATCAGCTAACACAACCTGTAGGTTAACCACGTTTTCTCTCATGGTTCCATAACGCACAGCGTTCGTTCCGGACGCACTAGTAGCAGCCATACCGCACAAACTGGCATCTGCTCCAGGGTCTAGTAAAAATCAAAGATATACAGCTCAACATCAAACATTATCAGCGATGTGAATATGATCGCATGGAGTTCAGTCCCGGCTCAGGAATTAATAGATCATCGCATGAATTTAGTCCCAGCTCGGGAATTAAGTAAACCATCGCATGGAGTTCTACCCCGGCTCGGGAATTCAGTAGACCATCACATGAACTTAGACCCGGCTTGGGTGATTAATCATGCATGGAGAAAGATATAATAATAAATTATATTATTATATAAAGAAGAAAGGAAAACATTCATTAAAAATATTCACTACATATTTGCCTGCCTAAAGTGCCGATAAACATTGCCGCTGTGTGTTGTCACTGATTTGATAATCAGGTAGACTCCGGGCATGGTCATGGTTTCATGGAGCAGTGATGGGGTGGTTTCATGGAGCAGTGACGGGGAGGTGTCATGGAGCAGTGATGGGGTGGTTTCATGGAGCAGTGATGGGGTGGTTTCATGGAGCATTGATGGGGTGGTTTCATGGAGCAGTGATGGGGTGGTTTCATGGAGCAGTGATGGGGTGGTTTCTCATTTATTTTATCAGGTTTTTGGTTGGTATTCAATCAACCTAGGCCATTTGTTTACACATCAACCGCCTAAACTCAGCTAGTGTTCTAGAGAGGTGAATCTTTAACAAATCAGGAGTGATCTTGACCCTAAGCCACTAGTTGGGACACCCAGTATGTGTAGACCCTAAGCCACTAGTTGGGACACCCAGTATGTGTAGAC
>Ga0224501_10004378_pt1 | contig 11141 bp, 9 predicted proteins | sample SF_Oct11_sed_USG_4_FD_169105 | JGI IMG/M metagenome (GOLD analysis project Ga0224501, IMG submission 169105) | Sediment microbial communities from San Francisco Bay, California, United States - SF_Oct11_sed_USGS_8_1 | ecosystem: Environmental > Aquatic > Marine > Sediment | place: USA...
TTTATATGACCTGTCAACTAAGCATTTCATCAACGTCTCGGTGGTGGAGGTTAAGTCAGCGGACTGGCCAGCCTTGCCACAAAATATCGGTCAGGTGCTGGTCATGTTTGGTTCTGGGGAGTACCGCAAGAGCAATGTTTATCTTGCCTTTCAGCCGGCGGCGCAAATCGAGTCGCCCAGCAGCATCCGATATTTCTCCGGTTTGGATGGCTCGGGGCAACCGATATTGAGTACCAGGGAAACTGATGCCGAACCTTTGTTTGACCAGCCCACCGTGGGCGAGCTGTCAGTCACATATAATCGGTTCATTAACAAATGGATTATGCTTTACAATAGTTTCTTCCCGCAGTGGCGCGGCATAAATATGAGAACCGCTGACCAGCCCTGGGGACCGTGGTCAGAGCCTCAAATCATTTTCCACCCGTGGGATGACAACGGTTATTGCCATTTCATGCATACCAGCTGGGAACAGCAGCAGTGCGATAATGTTCATGACCCCAATCGTGAAAATGAGTGGGGTGGGGAATATGGCCCATACCAGTTTGAGGATTTAGCAATTGGCGACGAGACCACCACTACCATATACTTCACCATGTCTACCTGGAATCCCTATACCGTAGTCTTGATGAAAGCCACTTTACAAAAGGCCAGGTGATGGTAAATCCTCGGTGACTGCCCCCATCCCCCCTTGATAAGGGGAAGAAATTTAAAAAGAGGGGCGAAGCCCCTCTCTGCCATTAGTCATTGTTGATTTCAGCAGAGCGTTATTGTACGATGTGCTTGCAGGTCGGTATAACATTAGGATATGATATACTATGGTTTGGACTGTTTGACCAACATGTCGGAATGAGGTTTTTGCTGTGCAAACTGAACCTGCTGGAAAACTAAGGCTCAACCTAGCAAGATGGGATTGCCTTTCCTTCCGAATCACTACAGAGGTGACTCTGGAAGAGGATGTGGCTGAATCTCTTGGCATTGTCCTGAAACGTAGGTTTGCGAGGTTTTATGAGCAATACACCCGCGGTGGCGTGCTTCATTCAATGGCACTGCGTTTTGTAAGATATCAGGAGCCGAGAAACCGATACGGAATACGACTTTTATATGAAACAGAACAAACGCAGGAGTTTATGCCTAGTCTGATAATTAAGCCAACAACTCCAAAACCTTCCGAAGTATTCCTACGAGTGTGCAATCTGGAAACTTCTTTAGTATTTCGCTGCGACTGTTCATTCATCTACAAGCGGGAAGGCGAAGGAGTATATTTCCCATTGCCAATTAAACTGGAAGATGAGCTGTTTGATGAAATCAGGGGCGTAAGGTTAGTTAAACTTCAGCAAGATAAGATATTGCTGGAAAACTTCATAGACCTTGTCGAACCTGATGTTATGATACACAGAATCAAGTTCGCCCACGAAGGCAAGTGCTCTGTGGATTTACCACAAAGACTTCTTAGACGAGCTAAGACAATATCACGAAACACATGAGCACGGGGAGGTGAGTAGCAGTGGCACAACGACAGGAAGAAACAACATCCCCGAAGAGTCTATTTGAATTGTTGCTCGGAAATTTGTCAGACGACGCTGAGCTGATGTCAACTCGAGAACGAGAACGCTTGGCAGAAAGGGATATCTTCAGTGAATTATCGGGGGAATATGAACCCCTTGATGAGAGTCGTCTTCGAGTCATCGACATACAGCGTCGTGTGGCCAGAGTTCCGCGATTGGATCGCGCGATTTTTGAAAGCTTGGCAAAACTAAGGGAAGAGGTTTCCGACTTGCAAAGCAGGGTGGACGAACTTACGGAACTCGCCAGGAATACAGCAAAAATATACAATGCGACAATACATGAGCTTGGTGACATTCAATACGAGCTAACCATGCCTATCCAGGTAGTCATAGAGGAAGACGAAGAGGAGACCGTTGCCAGAATACCGGAATTGAATCTTTATGCTTCTGCAGATACAGATAGTGAGGCAATTAATGAGCTAAAGCAGGAAGTGATAGACCTCTATAAGGAACTGGAAAGTTCCGATAGAAAACTCGGGCCACTGCCCCAATCATGGCTTGAAACTTTAAGAAAGTTGATAGTCAAGAAGAATGGGTAGGATGAGATTCAAATATACAGAGGTTATTGGTTCAGTCCAATCAAAAGCACCTGTACCCGAAGGTCAATGGCGCTCAGGCAAAGAGCGTTCGGCTCCGATAATAATCGAGGGTGTTCAAATTTCGAGAGTTACACTTCCAAAGGCTAAAGGAGGTGGTAGAGATCTTTCTGAACTGACATTGAATAGTATCCGCAAGCAACTACTGCTTTGTAGGGATCAGTTTATAGATTTCGTAGGCTGTCCGATGACGATGACTGATTATATTGAAAAAATGAAGGCCAAATTTGTGAATATTTCCGAACCCATTGACTCGATGTAGGCCCAGTTTCTTACCTCCCATGCAGTATTCTACTATATATTGTATCACCTTATTTTATTTAATATACCTTCCAATGTCTCCCGCCACTCCTTCCCCAGCCGTTTCAGGTTTAGCCTTATTTGGGTTAAGCCTACCTTTATCCCATCCTTGAACAAGGGCTCAAGTTGCTGCTTGTTAAACGTCAAGCCCTCAAATAGCCTGAGCACAATCTGACCGTCCTCGGTGGAGATGGACTCAATGCCTGCCTTGGCCGCCAGAATCTTAATCTTGACTGCGTAGAGCAGGTTTTCTACCTCTTTGGGCAGGGAGCCAAACCGGTCGCTGAATTCCTGAGCCAGAGCCTCTATCTGCTCAACCGCTTCCAGCTTGGCCAGTCTCTGGTACAGGCTAAGCCTGGTGTCAACATCGGCTACATATTCCTCAGGGATAAAGGCTACCAGGGGCAGGTCTAGGGTGGGCGGTGGCAGCCGCCATGGTCTAATCTCTTTCTCTGGAACGCCAGCCTGTCTCGCCTTCTGCTCTTCCACTGCCTCTGCCAGCAGCCGACAGTAAAGGCTGAAGCCGATAGCGCTGATATAGCCGCTTTGCCTTGTCCCCAGCAAAGTCCCCGCCCCCCTGATTTCCAGGTCTTTCATGGCAATGCCAAAGCCGGCTCCAAGCTCGGTGGCTTCAAATATGGTCTTTAGCCGCTTCTCAGCGGTGGTGGTTAACTGTTTTTCTTTGTCAAATAGAAAGTAGGCATAGGCAAGGTTGGCGCCACGCCCGACACGCCCCCGCAGTTGATACAGTTGCGTCAGACCAAATTTATCGGCTCTGTTGACAATCAGGGTGTTGACGTTAGGCATATCCAGCCCCGATTCAATAATGGTGGTGCATACCAGGATGTCGCTCTTGCCCCTGGCAAAGTCAGCCATCACTCTCTCCAGCTCTGCTTCCGGCATCTGACCATGGGCGATGCTTATCTTAGCCTCAGGCACCACCGACTGGAGTTTGCCAGCGACAAAGGCTATGCCTTGCACCCGGTTATGGACGAAGAAGACCTGCCCGTTACGTTCCAGCTCTCTGAGTATTGCTTCCCTGATTAGCCGCTCATCATATTCAGCCACATAGGTTTTGATGGGCAGGCGCTGCTCCGGTGGGGTCTCCATGGTGCTCATATCTCTCACCCCCACCAGCGACATGTGAAGGGTGCGGGGTATGGGGGTGGCGCTCAAAGTGAGGACATCTACTTCCCGCCTCAGTTTTTTGAGATGTTCCTTATGGCTTACACCAAAGCGTTGCTCTTCGTCAATGATTAGCAGCCCCAGATTTTTGAAGACCACGTCCTTTTGTAGCAGGCGGTGGGTTCCAATGCAGATGTCCACGCTGCCGTTGGCTAATCCCTCAACGATAGCCTGCTGCTCTTTAGGGGTTCTAAATCTGCTTAAAACCTCAATTCTTATCGGGAAGGCATCAAGCCTCTGGCTGAAGGTGGCGAAGTGCTGTTGAGCCAGCACCGTGGTCGGCACCAGCACCGCTACTTGTTTGTTGTCCATCACCGCCTTGAAGGCGGCTCGGATCGCCACCTCGGTCTTTCCGTAGCCCACGTCCCCACAAACCAACCTGTCCATAGGCTTAGCTTCTCCCATATCCCTTTTTACTTGTTCTTGGACCTGTATCTGGTCTGGGGTCTCAATATAGGGGAAGGAAGCCTCAAGTTCCTGCTGCCATACCGTATCACTGGAAAAGGCAAAGCCCGGGACGACCTCACGGGTGGCATAGAGAGCTAGCAGCTCTTGAGCAATATCTTCCACCGATTCCTTGACCCTTTGCTTGGTTTGTGTCCATTCCTGGGTGCCCAGTCGGTGTAGCGCCGGCGGCTGGTCGCCACCCCCGATGTAGCGGTTAACCCGGTCTATTTGGTCGGCGGGGACATAGAGCATATCGCCGGCAGCATATCGCAAAACTAGATATTCCCTCTCGCTGTTTTCGGTGCTCATTTTGGTGACACCGGCAAACTTGGCAATCCCATGCTCAACATGCACTACATAGTCGCCCGGGGATAAATCAATGAGGAACTTGTGGTGTGGCACTGGTCTTCTTTCTATCAACCGCCGTTGCTTAATAAAGCCAAAGATTTCAGCATCGGTGAACAGGGTGGTGTGGTTGTTCATCGCCCAGCCCTCAGCCAGTAAACCCTGCACCAGGGTTAGCGAACCGGGCGGGGGTATTTGCTCTATTTCGGTAATGGGTGAGGCAATGATATCCTCTTGCTCCAGCAGCTCAGCTAGTCGGCTGGCTTGATGGCTGACCAGTATGAGCCGTTGTTTTTGGCTTAGCCACTGCTTCACCTTTTTGATGAACCCCGGTAGTTGTCCAGCATAGCTGGGGGCGACAGTGAAGTTTAGCTGGTGGGGTTGTTCCTCCTCACCGATACCCCAGGCGGTGAGCCTTAGGCATGGCTTTTGTCTAATTTTTGACTTTAGCTCTTGCCAGGTGAAGTATGGTCTGGGGAAATCGGCGGGTAGCTCGCCTTGCTCTAGTTTCTGGCTGCGTAACCCACTGGCTTGAGCATCCAGGTCATCCATGGCTTGTTCAATGTTTATGGGCTCATCAAGCACTAAGAGACAAGCTGGAGGCAAGAAGTTCAGCAGGCTGTCTTTGTTAAATAGCGGGGCGTAAAACTCTATGGTGGGCAGTCTCTGCTTGTCTACTAGCATAGCTAATTCTTGTTTGAACTGCTGGCGTATCTCAATATTGCAGCCGGACAGGTTAATGCTATTAACTACTTGCTTGAGCTCAAGTCTGCTGCTCAGCAGTGGGGTTAGCATTTCTGTAGCCGGAGCAATAGCTATGGATGACACTGAGTTTATTGAGCGCTGACTTGCCGGGTCAAAGAGTCGGATACTCTCAATGGCGTTACCGAAGAACTCAAGCCTGGCTGGCAGTTCGCTGGTGGGAGGGTAGATATCAACAATACCGCCGCGATGACTTATAGTTCCTGGCATTTCCACCATGTTTTCCGTCCTGTAGCCCATGGTTTCCCATCGTCTTAGCAGGTGGAATGGCTCAATATTCATTCCCAGCTTTATAGTGTGGCTGGTGGAAGTGAAATCGCTATGCGGTGTTGTCTTCCGCATGAAGGCCGGGGCGGAGGCAACCACTAGGGGGGCTGCTGTATCTCCATTTATGTCAGCCAAAGCCGATAGCACCTGTACCCTTTCTAGCTCAGTGGAGGCATCTGAGGCGATACGCTCGTAGGGCAGGGCATCAGGCTCAGGAAAGAGTTTTACCTGGCTGGAGTTACTCCAGGTCGAGAGTTGTTCATACAGCTTTCGACACTTTTCAGGTTGTGCTGTAACCACCACCATAGGCAGTTGCAGGCATTGGTATAGAGCAGCTATGAGGTAGGGCTTGGCTACTTCGAGCACTACTGCCTTGGTGTTGCCATTCTGCTGCTTGAGCTTATCTAGCAGCTGGCGGTAGGCAGGCATCTGCTCAATGAGATGTAGTAGTGGGGTTAGGTTCAACTTCACCTTCTCCAAATGCCTCTAGGGCTAGCCGAGTCGGTCTAGCCCTGCCCCAAAATTCTAGCACAGCGGTGGTGAGGTAACAAGCTCAGCACTCATAAATTATGATAACCTTTGACAGCAACAAGGTTATGTTCTATTATACCTACAATTACTAGGTATAGTGCATCTGGTTGGCAGCGTCAGCATGGTGGAAGCATATTATCTCGCATTATTATTAACAGTATCTGCTTTCTGGCTGGGTGCCTGTCCCCTTTCAGTGTGGGTGGGGCAGCGGTTCTTGGGAAAAGATATAAGAGATTACGGAGACGGTAACCCTGGCGCTGCTAATGTTTTTCGAGCTGGAGGGCGTAAATCATTCTGCCTTGCCCTGATTCTGGATGTGGCAAAAGGCGTACCTTTTGTATTCCTGGCCTATTCATTTTGGGGATTATCTGAGATAGTAGTTATGGTGGTGGCGTTGAGTGCCATACTTGGGCACGCCTTCTCTCCCCTGCTTGGATTTAAGGGCGGGAAATCGCTAGCCGTTACTTTTGGTGTCCTCTTGGCATTACCCCAATACGAGATATTGGTTGCGTTTATCACCTTTTTGCTCATAGGCTTTCTTTTTATGGAAAGCGATGCCTGGACGGTGATGCTGGGTGCAGTTGGCTCACTGGCTTATCTGGTAACTACCAAGGGAAACTCCTGGGAATCACTATTTATGCTATGTGTGCTGCTAATACTGGCGGTAAAGCATTTTAATGACCTGCAAACTATTCCCAGACGTAAAGTAAGACTCCTTGCTTGGATTCAAGCAAGGAATCGGTGAACTCGGGGTAGCCATAGAAAGGCTGAGAACATGCTGTATCATTTAATAATAGCTGGTGGGCTGATTGTCTTTGTGTTTAATCTCATCTTTAATTTCAGAACTCTGAAGAGACCGCGTAATGATAGCAGCATACCAGAGCCGGCGCCTTTGGTCTCTGTCCTTATCCCAGCGAGGGACGAAGAAGCAAATATAGAGGTCTGCCTTAAGTCTCTGCAAAATCAGGACTACCCCAATTTTGAGATTTTAGTGCTGGATGATGACTCCTCGGATAATACAGCTAACATTGTGGAACAGATGGCGTCTGAGGATAACCGCATCCAGTTGATTAGGTCTGGACCACTCCCTGAAGGCTGGGTGGGTAAGCCCTTTGCCTGCTATCAACTTGCCCAAAGAGCCAGAGGCTCTTGGCTGCTGTTTGTTGATGCCGATACTATACATGCTCCACATATGCTGCGTAGTGTGCTTACCTTAGCTCTTAAGTTTAAGCCTGCCCTGTTGTCTGGATTCCCCCGTCAGCTGGCTAATTCCTTAGCGCAGAAGGTAGCCATCCCGGTGTTATACTTCGTCATCATGAGTTGGCTACCGCTATGGTGGCTTCACCGCTCTAAAAAACCGAAGCCTTCACTGGCTATCGGGCAGTTTCTTCTCTTTCCCAGAGAGGAATACTGGCGGATTGGTGGGCACAAGACAGTGAAATCCAGGATAATGGAAGATGTCTGGCTGGGTGTTGAGATAAATAGACATGGCGGTCGACATATAGCCATTGACCTATCGCCTGTGGTTTCATGCAATATGTATCGCAGCTTGGGAGCGATGTGGGAGGGGTTTATCAAGTGGATATATTCAGTGGCGGCATTATCTCGAGCAGCACTAGTTGTGCTGATTGTAGCTGGCTACGCTTTCTTCCTAGCCCCATTCTACTGGCTTTGGAAAGAATTGTTCGTGGTGTCCACCCCCACCGGTTGGGGTTCCATTGTCATCTTCCAGGTAACCGTGATAATAATTATGCGTTGGCTAGTAGATAAGCGTTTCAGAGAGCCAATTGTTTCGACTTTCCTGCACCCGCTCGGGTTTTCATTCCTTATCCTGACCGGCCTCTATGCTGGCTCACGGCAGGCAGTCGGTGCCGGCGTCCGTTGGAAGAAACGGCTATACGGCAAAGAATCTGCTGTAGAGTAGGATGCAATTCGTAAGACTTAGCCAACACACTACCTCACCCTGACGCCCCCTCTGAGCCAGATTTCTGGAACTTTCTCCTTGTCCATCCTCCTTCAGCTTGCTATAATGAAGCAAGTTTATTTAGGTTGGCTATAGATGAATAAATCGCCTACGTCATATCACCGGATAGTGGCTAAGTTTGGCACCAGCCTGCTTACTGGCGGCAGCGACCGCTTGAATCGGGACATAATGTCAAGCTTGGTAGCCCAGGTGGCACAACTGCATAAGCAAGGACTGGAGATGCTTATAGTCTCCTCCGGGGCTATAGCCTCTGGCAGGTATAAACTGGGCTTGACCAGGAAGGTTAAAGGTATTCCTTTTAAGCAGGTGCTGGCTTCAGTGGGGCAACATCGCTTGATGAGCCTTTATGAGCAACTTTTCAGCCAGCATAATATCACTGTGGCTCAAGCCTTGCTTGCCAAGGCTGACCTTTCTGACCGTGCTGGTTATCTAAATGCCCGCAATACCCTTCTGGCTTTGCTGGAGTTGAGGGTGCTATGTATTGTCAACGAAAATGATGTGGTGGCGGTGGATGAGATTTTGGAGGCTATATTTGGCGACAATGATAATCTATCGGCTATGGTAGCTAACTTGATTGATGCTGACCTGTTGCTGATTCTTACCGATACTACTGGGCTATATACTGCTGACCCCCACCGTGACCCCAATGCCCGGCTTATTTCTCAGGTGGAGAGGATAGATTCAGAAATTGAGCGCTTAGCGGCTGATAGCCCCAGCCGTCTAGGCATCGGCGGCATGGTTACCAAGATTGACGCAGCCAAGCTGGCTACTGCCTCCGGGGTGACGGTGGTTATCGCTGATGGCAGGGAGCCAGATGTTATTTTAAGGGCGGCAGCAGGCGAGGCTGTGGGCACTCGTTTTTTGCCAACTACCAGCCAGCTGGAGAGTCGTAAGCGCTGGATGCTCAGTGGTCTTTCTACCAAGGGCAAACTGGTGGTAGATTCTGGGGCAGCCCTGGCTTTGAAAAAGCAGAAGCGAAGTCTGCTGGCAGCCGGCATTAAAAACATTGAAGGCGAATTTCAGCGGGGTGACATAGTAAATATCTATGAACCCGAGGGGTCTCGGATTGGCTGTGGTATAACCAACTATAGCTCGGCTGATATTAGTGTAATTAGGGGGGTGCACTCCGGAAAGATAGCTACTCTACTTGGCCATGACTATGGTTCTGAGGTAGTACACCGAAATAACCTGGTAGTATTATAGATTGGAGGTTTTAATGAGTGCTCGCATTACCCGCGGCACGGGCAAACTCTGCAAGGGTAGTAGTGAACAATTTGTGGCTGCTGTTAACTACCGATTCCACGAGGAGTTAAGCCCAGAGGGCAGCCTTGACAGGTGGTGGGGCGAATTAACTTTTGTGGATAACATTCGCCTTGATGACGGTGACGGGTATACCATTGAACTAGAGGACAAGCGTAAGGGAACTTGCTCCATTAAGAGGAGAATTAATAAAGCGGTGATTTTAGTCCCTCCTCGCTATTTCTATCTTTTTCGGGGGAAAGGCCCACTTGAGTAGGGCGCCGAAATAATCTGGTGGTATTACAAGTTCGGGGGTTAAAGAACATGAAATCGGCAATTGCAGAACTGGAACAAAAGGCTAGGGCGGCCAAAGCGGCTTCTCGGCGGATGGCTTACCTTTCTGCTGAGGTCAAGAACAAAGCTTTACATAATATTTCTGATGACCTGTTAGCCAAGAAGGACGAGATACTAGCTGCTAATCAGGCTGACTATGAGGATGCTCAGGCTTCAGGAATGAGTGACGCTATGCTTGACCGGCTGATGCTCTCTGCTGAGCGCCTTGAGGCTATAGCCCAGGATGTGCTGGCGGTGGTGGCACTGCCTGACCCGGTGGGTGATGTATTTGATATGCGCACCCTGCCCAATGGTTTGCTGCTCGGTAGGAGGCGGGTGCCATTGGGGGTAATTGGCGCTATCTATGAGAGCCGCCCCAATGTTACCATAGACATCTCTGTCCTTTGCCTGAAGTCGGGTAATGCCATTATCTTGCGGGGTGGCAAGGAAGCAATCCGCTCCAATAGTGCCTTAGCCAAGGTGGTTCAGGAGGCTGCTGCCAGAGCCGGCGTGCCTGAGGGAGCAGTGCAGTTTATTGAAAATACCGACCGAGCCCTGGTCAACAAGATGCTCAAGATGCGTGACCTTATTGACCTTGTTGTTCCCCGGGGTGGAGCTGGTCTGATAAAGCTGATTACAGAGAATGCCACCATGCCGGTGGTTAGCGGCGGGGTTGGTGTTTGCCATACCTACGTGGACAAGAGCGCCGATGTGAACAAGGCAGTGGCTATCGCCTTTAATGCTAAGGTGCAGCGACCTACTGTTTGCAATGCCTTAGACACTCTGCTGGTTCATGCTGATATTGCCCAGCGTTGTCTACCCTTGGTGGCTGCGGAGTGGGCAAAGGCGGGGGTGGAGATGCACTGCGATAAGCGGGCGATGGCTATCCTTAAGCCAAATTCCTCTTTGAAGCTGGTGCCAGCTAAGGATGATGACTGGGGCAAGGAGTTTCTGTCTCTGGTGGCAGCAGTTAAGGTAGTGGATTCTCTGGATGAGGCGCTGGAGCATATTGAACGCTATGGCTCGGGGCATTCTGAGGCTATTATCAGTGAGGAATATAGGGCAGCCATGCGCTTCCTCGACGAGGTGGATGCCGCCTGCGTCTATGTCAATGCCAGCACCCGGTTTACTGATGGTGGGCAGTTTGGGCTGGGGGCTGAAGTCGGCATTAGCACCCAGAAATTTCATGCCCGAGGTCCGTTGGGGGTAAAAGAACTAACCAGCTACAAGTGGATTATCTTCGGTAGCGGACAGGTGCGCCCTTAGACGCCTTTCTCTGCTGCTTCCAGGGTAGCCTGTTGAACCTCAAATAGTTGCTTGATGCCCTTTTCCGCCAAAGCGAGCAGGGAATCGATGGTCTCCTTGGAGAAGGGTTTGGCCTCGGCAGTGCCTTGAACCTCAACAAATTCACCCTTGCTGGTCATCACCACATTGAAGTCAACCGCAGCATTGCAGTCTTCATCATAGCACAGGTCTAGCATCATATAATTATGCACGATGCCCACACTGGTGGCGGCTACGGCACTCTTCACGGGTATGGATGATATTACTCCCATATTGGCTAGGGTTTGCAGTGCCTGGTGTAGA